>Ga0208597_1000984_pt1 | contig 11308 bp, 9 predicted proteins | sample LakMenEpi05May12_FD_150673 | JGI IMG/M metagenome (GOLD analysis project Ga0208597, IMG submission 150673) | Freshwater microbial communities from Lake Mendota, WI - 05MAY2012 deep hole epilimnion (SPAdes) | ecosystem: Environmental > Aquatic > Freshwater > Lake > Epilimnion/Euphotic zone ...
CAGTGAGCAGTGAGCAGTGAGCAGTGAGCAGTGAGCAGTGAGCAGTGAGCAGTGACTCTGCCTTTTTCTTATGTCTTGTGTCTGATCGTCTTGTGTCTTATCTTTGATGGCGATGACGTTGATGGAGAGATTTTTTGCGGCGGATTTGGTTTCGTTGAAAATTTGTGGGATTACTCGGGCGGAGGATGCGCGGGGATTGGTGGCGTTTGGGGTGGAGGCGTTGGGGGTGAATTTTTGGCCATTGTCGAAGCGATTTATTTCACCGGATGATGCGGCGCCGTGGTTGCATGAGGTCAAGGGGCAGATCGTGCGAGTGGGGGTTTTTGTGAATGCGCAGAATGATTTTATCGAGGAATTGGTGCGGCAGGATTTGATCGATGTGGTGCAGTTGCATGGCGATGAATCTTCGGAACAAATGCTGGCCTTGCAGGCGCGGGGGATTCCTTGTGTGCGAGCGTATGGGGTGAAATCGGTCGAGGATCTGGAGGGATTGGTGGCATTTGCTAACGCGGATGCCTTATTGCTCGATACCGCGGCACCCGGTGTGTACGGCGGCACGGGTGAGGTATTTGATTGGGAGCTGGTGCAGCAAGTGCGTGAAGCTTTCCCTGGAAAGCCGTTGTTTTTGGCAGGAGGAATTACGCCACAGAATGCGGAGTCGGCGGTGCGACAAGTACTTCCTGCGGCGTTGGATGTAGCATCGGGCGCGGAGATTTCGCCGGGGGTGAAGGATTTTGAAAAAGTGGCGGCACTTCAGCGTTGTGTGTCGGCAGTTCGGTAGCGGGTTTTTGACAAGAGGAAATACGATCTAACGAAACGCAGAGTGGCGGAGTTCGAGGAGGAAATCGCGGAGTTTTTTTGAGGGGGGCGAAGCGAACATTTGGAGTGGAAATCAATTTTGATTGACCTGGTGGCTGGGGGATGCTAGATATTGATTGGTCAAATTGAATAAATATGAATACAAAATTTTGGAAACAACTGTCGTGCTTGATGATGCTTTTGGGCTTTAGTGTTTCGGCTGTGGCTGATGAAACGAATGGCTATGTTGGCAAGATTGGGCAGCAGAATGCGGAATTTACGTTAACATGGAATGCCAGTGGCAAAGTCAATGGCACCTACCATTGTCCTGGTGGCTCAGGCCGGGTGTATGTATTGCGCGGCAGCAACCCGAAGGAAGGTGAGTTGGTCTTGCATGAGTACACGAATGGTGTGCACTCGGCGACTTGTTATCTGACCAAGAGCACGGAGCAAGGTAAGGTCGTGTGGCGTGGTGTGATGCACAACAACGATGGGCGCGATAAGGCGATTTATTTTTATCGTGGCAAGTGATTTACTCGTTAGCTGGGGAAGCGCTGCACGATGGGCATGCGGCGACCGGAGCCAAAGGCCTTGCTGGTGACGCGCAGCCCCACGGCGGCTTGTTGGCGTTTCCATTCATTGAGATCAATGCGGCGCTGAACCCAGCGGACCATGGTTTCGTCGAAACCTGCGGCGATGACTTCTTCGGTGGAGAGTTGCTGCTCGACGAGCTTTTGCAAAACGGCATCGAGAATGTCGTAGGGTGGGAGGGTATCTTGGTCTTTTTGATCGGGGCGTAGCTCGGCGCTGGGTGGCTTGTCGATGGTGCTCCAGGGGATGATTTCGCGTTCGCGATTGATCCAGTGAGCTACGTCATAGACGGTGGTTTTTGGCAGATCGGAAATAACCGCGAGACCGCCGCACATGTCGCCGTAGATGGTGCAGTAGCCGACAGCGAGTTCGCTCTTGTTGCCGGTGGTCAGAAGTAGGTGGCCGAATTTGTTAGACAGCGACATGAGGTAGAGTCCGCGGATGCGCGCCTGCATGTTTTCCTCGGTGACGTCTTCCTTTTGTCCGGAAAAAACAGCGGACATGCTTTGTTTGACGGCGTCGAAGGTATCGACGATGGAGACCTCGGTGCAGGAAATGCCAAGACTTTTCTGGAGGAAAAAGGAATCGTCCACACTGCCACGAGAGGAGTAGGGCGAGGGCATGGTGAGTCCAAATACCTGATCCGCTCCGAGGGCCTCGGCGGCAATGACGGCTGTCAGAGCACTGTCGATGCCACCGGAAAGACCGAGGCAAACGCTAGAGAATCCGCACTTGGTGGCGTAGTCGCGCAGTCCGAGGACGAGTGCTTGGAAAATTTGCTCCGGCGCTGACGGTTCATCGATGCGGGGCTTGAGGTTGTTGATATCGACGGTGGTGATTTCTTCGCGGAATCCTGGGAGCTGGATGACGCTGCCATCAGCAGGCGTGGCAACAAGGGAATGGCCATCGAAAATCAATTCGTCATTGCCGCCGATGGAATTACAATACACGACGGGAGCCTGGAGTTCCGTGGCGACGCGCGCCATGAGTTCGCGGCGGGTGTGGGTCTTGCCGACGTGGTAAGGCGAGGCGCTGAGGTTGAGCAAAAGATCGATGCCTTGCTGCTTGAGTTCCTCAACGGGGTCGCGGTCGTAGAGTGGGCGTGGGAGGTAGTCATCGGTCCAAATGTCTTCACAGATAGTGATGCCGAGGCGGTGTCCGTTCCAGTGGATGACTTCGCATTTTTCGCTCGGTTCGAAGTAGCGGAGCTCATCAAAAACATCGTAGGTGGGGAGTAGTGTTTTGTAGATTTTGTGTACGATTTTTCCTGCTTCGAGCCACGCGGCAGCATTGCGAAAAGGTCGGCCTGGGGCGCTGGCGGTGTTGTGATCGACGTAGCCGACGAGGAGTGGGATGTGCTTGATTTCCTCGCTCAGATAGTCGAGCGCTTGGAGGCACTTGGGCACAAATTGCGACTTGTGTACGAGGTCGCGTGGCGGGTAGCCGACGAGCGACATCTCTGGTGTGATGACGATATCGGCTCCTTGGTCCAAACAGGCGCGATAGGCATGAAGGATCTTTTTGGCATTGCCGGGAAAATCTCCGACGGTGCCATTGATCTGCGCGATTCCGATTCGTAAGCCATGGTGCATCGGCGATACGCTAGCAGGAACGAGCATCGGGGCAAGGGCGAATCGGCGTGTTTTCGATGGGAAACGGTGCTAAGGTGGATATGTTTGCTGCCATATCTTCGTTCGATAAGAATTTTTTGATTTGTTCTTGTAAATTCCGTGCGAAAGCGACACAGATTTTTCCGACTTGTTGCAGTATCTGATACATTTTTTTACAAAATACACCTATGAATGATACAATTCCCGATCTTCCGCTTGCAGAGCGCGCTGTTCACCTTGCGGAACAACTGTTGCAGGAGGCGGCGAAAGAAGCGACGTGGGCAGAGCGCTGGCAGGCGTGGAAACTTTCGCGGATGATGGACGATCCCGAAGGGAAAATTACGACCTTGATGCTCACGGATCAGGTGTTTCGCTATCCGCAGGATCATCAGAAGGCGCTGCGATTGCGTGATATCGTAGAGCAGCAGGGCACTCCCGATTATTTGCCGATTTGGGAACAAGCGATGATGCGCATCGGCGCCGCGGTCTCGCAGTTGGCTCCCGAAATTGTCATGCCATTGGTCGAGGCGAAAATGCGCGGTGAGAGTGCCAAGGTGGTGCTCCCTGGAGAAGATCGTGCCTTGCACAAGCATTTGAAAAAGCGTCGTCGCGATGGCATGAAGATGAACCTCAATCAATTAGGGGAGGCGATCTTGGGCGAAGAAGAAGCGGCGCATCGCTTGGCGACGAATCTGGCCCGCTTGGCTGACGAACACTGTGAATACATTTCGGTGAAAATTTCCGCCATTTTCAGTCAGATTCATTTGATTGGCGTGGAGCAAACGATCCTCAAAATCAAAGAGCGGCTGCGTCGTTTGTATCGTCAGGCGATGACGCATCGCATCGCTGCGACAGGTGGCTACAAGTTTGTCAATCTGGACATGGAAGAGTATCGCGATCTGCGCTTGACCTGTCGGGCCTTCACCGAGGTGTTAGACGAAGAAGAATTTATGGGACTCGAAGCGGGCATAGTGCTGCAAGCGTATCTGCCAGACTCGTATCCCGCGCAACAGGAATTGACCACTTGGGCGATGGCTCGTGTGGCGCGTGGTGGATCGGGAATCAAGGTGCGCATTGTCAAAGGTGCCAATCTTGCGATGGAGCAAGTCGAGGCGATCTTGCACGATTGGGAGCAAGCTCCGTATCGTTCGAAGAAAGAAGTGGATGCCAATTTCAAGCGCATGCTACACTATGGTTGTGAGCCGAAGCATGCGGCGGCAGTGCGCCTGGGGGTAGCATCGCACAATCTTTTTGACATCGCTTACACCTTGTTATTGCGCGAAGATCAAGGCGTAGAAGCACGAGTGGAATTGGAAATGTTAGAAGGCATGGCCAATCATCAGGCGCGGGTGGCACGTCGCCATGCGAATGGATTGTTGCTGTATGCTCCCGTGGTGCGGCGTGAAGATTTCTCCAGTGCGATTTCCTATTTGGTGCGTCGATTGGATGAAAATACGGCGGATGAAAATTTCCTGCGTGATTTGTTTGGCATGCAAGCTGGAGATGCCAAATGGGAGCGCCAAAAAGAACGTTTTCTGGACGCCTGCGCGATCCAAGAAACTGTGGGAGTAGCGCCCCAACGCTTGCAAGATCGTCGGCTAGAAGAAACGTTAGAGCGTGAACTGCAAAACGGCTTTCACAATGAAGCGGATACGGATTGGGCCTTACCAGCGAATGTTGCTTGGGTGACCGAAAAAGTCGCGGCACAGGCAAGTCATCCCGCTCTTAGCATTCCATTGGTGATCGCTGGAGAAATTACTGCGTCGGACGAAATGGCGGATGCCGAAGATCCATCGTGCCCAGGTATTGTAAACTATCGCTATGCATTGGCATCGGCTGATCAGGTGCAACAGGCTCTCGCTTGGGCGGCGGCTGACCCTAGTGGCTGGCGTTCCTTTAGCGTGGAGCAACGTTCCCTTGCTCTGCGAAAAGTAGCGGCTCATCTTGCCAAGCACCGCGGCGATAGCATTGCAGTGATGTTGCGGGACACGGGCAAGGCGGTATCGGAAGGCGATGCCGAATTTAGTGAGGCGATTGATTTTGCTAACTACTATGCAGATCGTATTTCGGATGCGGCCTTTCATGATGGAACCGAGGCGACGCCACTAGGCACAGTGGTGATCACGCCGCCATGGAATTTTCCTTTCGCGATTCCGTGCGGAGGAGTTCTTGCGGCGCTGGCTGCGGGGAATACGGTTATTTTTAAGCCTGCCCCTGAGGCAGTGTGGACAGGCTATCACATGTGTCAGTTGCTGTGGGATGCGGGGATTCCGCGCACGGCACTGCAATTTTTGGTATGCCCTGATAACGAGATTGGCACCTCGTTGCTGACGGATGATCGGGTGCATGCGGTGATTTTGACGGGTGCCTACGCCACAGCAAAATTGTTTCACTCATGGAAGCCAAAGATGAATTTGTTTGCGGAGACCAGTGGAAAAAATTCGCTGATCATCACCAATGCCTGCGATCCTGATCAAGCGGTGAAAGATCTCGTGCGCAGCGCATTCGGCCACGCTGGGCAAAAATGCAGCGCTGCTTCGCTAGCGATCATCACGGCGGAGCGTTACGATGATCCTGCGTTCCTGCGTCAGCTTCGCGATGCTGCGGCCTCGCTCACCGTTGGTTCCGCATGGGAGTTGGATTCGATTGTCACGCCCGTGGTGCGTGCGCCAGGTCCTGAATTGTTGCGCGGTCTTACGACGCTTGATGAAGGTGAAACCTGGTTGTTAGAGCCTAAGATGATCGATGGCAACCCTTGCTTGTGGTCGCCTGGCATCAAGCTCGGCATTCGTCCCGGCTCGTGGTATCATCAAACGGAGTGCTTTGGTCCGGTGTTAGGTCTGATGCGTGCTCCCGATTTTACAACGGCCTTGCAGTGGCAAAATGATTCGATGTTTGGACTGACTGCGGGATTGCACTCGCTTGATCCGAAGGAAATTCGCACATGGCAAGCCACAGTAGAGGCTGGCAATGTGTATCTCAATCGTTCGATCACGGGGGCGATTGTGCAACGTCAACCATTCGGTGGTTGGAAGTCATCGTGCATCGGCGCTGGTGCGAAAGCGGGTGGTCCAAACTATGTGGCGCAATTTTCTCATTGGCAGGAAACTGCACTGCCGCATCAACGTGCGATGATCAGTGAAGAACTTCGTTCCTTTGCGCAGACGCATGCTGCGGATGACGCTTGGCTGATGGCTGCGATGGAAAGTGATGCGTATTGGTGGTCTCACGAATTCGGTATCGCCCATGACCCGACGGCATTGATTTGCGAAAAAAATCTATTCCGGTATCGCGCCATGCCTCATGCCATCATTCGCGCGAGTGAGGATCAATCGTTTGCTCACACCCTGCGCATGGTCGCTGCGGCGGAGCGAGCAGGTGTGAAAAAAATCAGCGTCTCGTCATCGACATTACTGCCGCGCATTGCCTCGGAGCATGTGATGGTGCTCAATCAGAGCGATGAAGAGTTTCTTCAAAGGCTGAGGAAACAGCCGCCCCATGGTGTGCTGCGTGCCGTGGGTGCTTCCGCGGAAATGCACCGCATCGCTCACGAACAACGCCTGCGCATCGTGGCGCGTCCCGTGTTGGCGCTTGGCCGCATCGAAATGCTACCATTCCTGCGGGAACAAAGTCTCTCGGCCACAGCTCATCGCTATGGGAATCTCGTGCCAATCGATGACATGTTGCTATGATTACCCATTGGTGGCAGCATGGCGGCTTCTCGAATTCATTTGACAAAATTAGGAATGGCTACATATTTGTGCTACAATGAAAATCGCGACAGTTCGAGATTTGAGAAATCGTTACACGAGCGTATTAAGCTGGGTGAGCGCTGGCGAGGATGTGCTGATTACGCAACGAGGCACCATCATTGCGAAATTAAGTCCCGTTTCCCATCAAAGTGCGGATGCGGTTGACTGGGCGTCGAGTCCCGAAGTTGTGCGAGATCGGAGTGGTGAACATATTGTCAGTTCTGAATTTGCAGCGGAAATTTTAGCAGAAGCTAGCGGCAAATGGTGACATTCTGTGATACCAGTTTTCTATATTCACTTTATGGCAATGATGCACACAGCGCAAGAGCTGTCGCATGGGTGAAGCAGTACTCGAAAGCCATCCATCTCAATCATCTGACTCATTTTGAATTCGGAAACGCATTGAGGTTTTCGGAATTTCGTAAAGCAATTCCTGCGGGGACAGCTGCTGTATATTGGGCTGGATTTGAAGCTGCAATCGCGCAGCGGCGGTTGGTTGTGATGACGACCAATCTTGCCGATGTGGTGGAGGAAGCAAAACGCATATCATCTCAAAGAACCTTGACTGGTGGGCATCGCAGTTTCGATATTCTTCATGTGGCGAGCGCGATCATCACCAATGCCTCTCAATTTCTGACCTTTGACGATAATCAGAAAAAACTCGCTGAGGCAGAGGGCTTGGTTGTGCCGATATAAAAATTAAGCAGGCGATCAATAGATGCTGTAGAATTTCATCTAACGAAAAATCGCAGGTACGAACGAGAGGTCGGTGGCTTCGGCTACGGCGAGTTTGATTTGCTCGGCGATGATTTCGGGAGCTACGGGAGCTTGGTAGTCTTGCAGAGCATATTCGAGTGCGGCTAATGGCTCGGGGTGTGCGGTGCGGAGCATTCGATAGACTTTCACAGCAAGAGCCTCGGCGGCACCCGGTGTGAGAAGATTGGGCATGTTGGCTTCAAGCGGCGCGGGCATTGACTCGGGCAGCTGGACTTGGCGGCGCTTGCACAATGCGCGAACGAGCGCGTAGCTTTCTTGCGGAGTTGTTGTGGGGAAAAGGGGAATTTTGACGTCAATCCGGCCCGGGCGTTTAAGGTCTACTTCGACGAGGTCAGGTCTGCTGGTGGCGAGTGCCCAAAGGATTTTTCCGCGATTGCGCGAATTGCTCATTTGTTCTGCCATCATGCCGTAGATGCGGCCATTGACACCTGAGTCTCCGCTATCCGCATTGCGACGTCCTAGCGCTTGGTCGGCTTCATCGACAAAGACAATGCAACGGCCGAGGGCTTCGAGCAGGCGGAAGATTTTTTCAAGGTTGGATTCGGTCGATCCTACCCATTTGTCGCGAAAATTTTTCATCTTCACCACCGGTACACCTGCTTCGCCTGCGAGGCACTCGACCAAGAAGGTCTTGCCTGTTCCTACGGGACCGCAGAAAAGATATCCCATGGGCATTGCGGCGAGGTCGCCTTGTTTCCATAAGGCAATGTCTTGGCGCAGCCATGTTTTGATCGATTCGATGCCGTAGAGATCATCGAGTGTGCGATCGGGCTTGAGGAATTCGATCAGGCCATTGGCATCTTTTTCGACCAACTCTTTTTTGATCGTGATTAGATCGGCGGGCTGTAGCGCTTGCTTGTGGTGTTGGCGTTGCTGGAGCAAGGTCTCGATGCTGTGCAAGCTGGCACCAGCAAGGGCGGCGGCAGGTTGAGCGAGGTCCGCGGAAAATGGCGCGAGCGCGAGAGGATAGAGCATGGCGAGGTGATCGAGAGCGGGCCGCAAGGCCTCGGCCTGGGGAAGAGGAATGATGATGCGCGCGCTTTGCGGATTGTTGGCCAGCAAGGGATGCAGGTCGTTGAGATTTTCGCTCAGCAAAAATGTGGCGCAATGAGTCTCGGTGATGGCAGGGTCGGTGGACCAATCACGCAACTGCGAAGCGATGGCGCTGAGCTCATAGTTTGCTGAGCCCGGCGAAGATGGCACGATCAGATTTGCGTTCTCGATGAGGATGGCAACACGAATGGTCTTATCCGGCTTGAGGCGCGCGAGGTTGGCACAAAAGCGCAAGTAGTGAGTGAGCACGTGAATGGATTCACGCGGTGTAGTTGGCAACGCTTTGTCCTTATAGGCAGGCCATTGGGCGAAAATTTCTCCACCTTTGTCCACCCGACATCCATTGCCGAGATCGTAGCGCAGGATGACATCGAATTTGGTAAGCAGCGCCTCTTTGATGTAATCTGTTAGGGAGGAGAGTCGGCTTTTCCCCTGCGTGCTGATGAGGTAGCGATCGTGGATATTGCCGCAAACGATGAACTGCGATGCCGCGCCTGATTCGTAGAGATCGACGATTTCTTGGGTCCAGCGCGATGGGGTGGAATTCATGAAGAACAATCTGTTTTTGGCGGAGTCAGATGTCAAGCTAATCGGGTGCTAGGTGAGTGCTGTGTGGCTTCGAGATTTTCTTGAGTGGTGTAGAAAAATGTGCTAGTCTGAGACGTGAGCGCGTGGCAAAATTTTCGTTGTGGAATTGCGAGTTACTGGCGAGTCCCGGGCATGCTGACGAAGCATCGGTTGTGGCATTATCAATTGTTGCCAGCTTTTGTTAGTCTGATCATCACTTCATTGATGGTGGCGCTGATGCTGTGGTGTGCGAATCTTTTGCGCGGGTGGGTGGATCAGCGATGGGAATTTCAGCATGAGGGGCTAGACGATTTCTTGGCTCTGGCTGTAGGTGCGGGAGCGTTTGTCTTCATGGTCTTGATCTTTCTTTTTCTTCATAAGCACATTGTGCTCGTAGCGTTGTCGCCGTTTCTTGGTCGCATTGCGGAAGTGATCACGCGTGCGGAGTGCGGACCGCAGCCGGATACGGTGATGAATCAATGGCAATCCTTGCGACGCAGTGGGGTGATCAATACGCGTTCGGTCTTTGTCGAATTGCTCTGCACCATACCGTTGGGGCTTGTTGGCTTGATCCCGTTTCTCTCGCCCTTCACTTCGGTCGCCATTCTTTTCATCAGTGCTCGCTATGCGGGCAATGGTTTGATGGATTTTCCGTTAGAATATCGGGGGCTTAGCGTGCGACAAAGTGTCGAGTGGTCGCGCCAGCACAAAGCGACATCGATGGGTGTTGGCTTGGGCTATCAGTTGCTGTTGATGATTCCCTTGTTGGGCTGGATGTTTGCTCCAACATTTGGAACGGTAGCAGGCACCATTCGCTCGATTGAAGAAATGCGTAAATTTGAGGCGCGATGAAGCGCCTTCTACTCGTTATGCCTCTGGGGTCATTTCTTTTTTCACCTCAGCAGCGGCTGGGGTGCTAGAAGCTGGGGTCGCTACGGGCATGCCGAGTTCGGCAGCGAGGTCGGCGAGTGCCATGTCTTCGAGGGCTTCGCGCTCCGCTTGTTGCTCCTTGAAGCGAGTGGTGTCGATGCTATCGCGAGCAACGCGCGCGCGGCCAGATGCCTTGGTGCGCTCTTCTTCGACCATTTCGTGAAGACGGCTGATGGTATCGCCGGAACCACCGATTTGAGTGAGCATGCCGCTGGCCATTTCGTTCATTTCGGCGAGGGCTTTTTTCATTTTCAGATCATCGAGGTCCTTGCGCAGGTCCTCCATTTTTTCGCGTGCGGTCTTGATGGCGGTGTCGCGGGAAATAGTGAGCTCTTTGTAAGTGGTCTCGGCATCGGCGAGTTGAGCACGATTGTCGGCGAGCTCTTGGCGCACACGTTGGAGTTCCAGAGCAATTTCTCCAGCAAGACGTTGGTTGCCCGCACGCAAGTTGGCGGCGGCTTTCGCTTTGAGATCAGTTTCTTCTTTTTCTTGGCGCTTTACTTGGGTGATGAGCTTTTCACAAAGACCGGCATGAGCGACGAGGCCTTGGTTGAACTGGGTGATTTGCTTGCGCAGATTTTCTTTTTCGAGTTCAAGCAGAGCCTCGGGGTTGCGTTTTTCTAGGCCTGAGACGAAAAGACCGAGGAAACCTTTGAAGATGTTGGCAATGCGCTGAAACATGATGTTTTTGGGAAGTGTGTAAAATTCAGGGGCGGACGATGGCTGATGCCTGTCATGGCATCAACTTCGCTAGTCTGAACGCTACCGAGCCACAGGTCAAGCCTGCGGGGAGGGGAAAATCGGGCTTTTTTTCTACTGACTAACGTTCAGCCTATGACTTGGCAAGCTGGTCGAGGATGCCGTTGACGAAGCGTCCTGAGTCGTTGGAACCGAATTTTTTCGCAAGGTCGATGGCTTCGTTGATGACGATATTCGGCGAAAGATCAGGGCGAGTCATCAACTCGCAAGCACTAAGTCGGAGGATGGCGCGATCAACGGGATCGATCCGCTCGGGAGAGAAGTTGGTGATGATTTCGGCGAGAGATTTGTCGACTTCGGCTTTGTGTTTAAGGACGAGATCGACGAGTGAGTCCGCATCACGGCGTAGTTCGATGAGATCCACGTGGGATTCACGGAGATGCTTGAGGTCGGTCTGATCCGGGAAATTTTCCGGTTTTTCGAGCATGCGGACGCGATCCGAGATGCGTTGCAGGCGGCGAATGGACGCGG
>Ga0208597_1000987_pt1 | contig 11288 bp, 14 predicted proteins | sample LakMenEpi05May12_FD_150673 | JGI IMG/M metagenome (GOLD analysis project Ga0208597, IMG submission 150673) | Freshwater microbial communities from Lake Mendota, WI - 05MAY2012 deep hole epilimnion (SPAdes) | ecosystem: Environmental > Aquatic > Freshwater > Lake > Epilimnion/Euphotic zone ...
GTACTTCAGCTGGTTTTTTAGTTACTGGTTTGTCTGGGAAGATACGGATCCAAACTTGACCCTCTCTTTTCATGAAACGTGTAACTGCAATACGAGCCGCTTCAATTTGACGACTTGTAATCCAGCAATCTTCTAACGATTTGATTCCGAATGAACCGAATGCAAGCGTAGCACCTCTTTTGGCGTTACCTTTCATTCTGCCCTTCTGCATCTTTCTAAATTTCGTTCTTTTTGGTTGTAACATAACTTTACCTTTTTATTCCCTTTAAGAATCCTCTAATTATTTACTGTTAGTTCTTTTTGTTGCACCGCCTCTGTTTCCAGCTGCTCCACCACCTCTTCTATCACCAGAACCTCTATTATCGCGTTTGTCGCCACCTCTATTATCTCTTCTATCTGGACGATCGCCGCCAGCACCACCTTCTGTTCTAGATTTAGTATTTGCTGAAGATCCAATGTTTGGAGAAAGATCACGCTTACCGTAAACTTCACCTTTACAAATCCACACTTTAATACCAATCTTACCGTAAGTAGTCAAAGCTTCTGCTAATGCATAGTCAATGTCTGCTCTTAAAGTATGCAAAGGCACTCTTCCGTCTTTGTATTGTTCAGAACGAGCCATCTCTGCTCCACCTAAACGACCAGAAGTCATGATTTTGATACCTTCAGCGCCCATACGCATGGTAGATGCAATTGATGTTTTCATTGCACGACGGAAAGAGATTCTTGCCTCTAATTGTTTTGCAACGCCATCTGCTACTAACTGTGCGTCTAATTCTGGACGTTTTATTTCGAAGATGTTAATTTGAACATCTTTTTTGGTAATTTTCTTTAACTCTTCTTTGATCTTATCCACTTCTTGTCCGCCTTTACCGATAACGATACCTGGACGTGCAGTGTGAATGGTAATGGTGATGCGTTTTAAAGTACGCTCAATTACGATCTTAGCAATACCTCCCTTGGAGATACGAGCCATAATATATTTACGAATCTTTTCGTCTTCAACTAATTTATCAGCATAGTGATTTCCACCGAACCAATTAGAATCCCAACCTTTAATGATTCCTAATCTATATCCTATTGGATTTACTTTTTGTCCCATTTCTAATTAGTTCTTGGTTTCTGATATTTTACTGTCTACAACTAATGTCACGTGATTTGATCTTTTACGGATACGGTGACCTCTTCCTTGCGGAGCAGGGCGTAATCTTTTCAATTGACGACCACCGTCAACCATAATAGATTTCACATACAATTCGCTTTCTTCCATACGAACACCTTCGTTTTTTGCTTGCCAATTGGCAATAGCAGAAAGCAAAAGTTTCTCCACGCGTTGTGAAGCTTCTTTAGTGTTGTACTTTAGAATATGTAAAGCATTTTCTACTTTTTGTCCTCTGATTAAATCTACAACCAAACGCATTTTACGTGGTGAGGTTGGACAATCATTTAATTTTGCGATAGCTTCCATGTTACTTCTTATTTCTTTTTATCACCTGAATGTCCTCTGAATGTACGGGTTGGGGAGAATTCTCCTAACTTATGTCCAACCATGTTTTCAGTTACGTAAACAGGAATAAATTTATTACCATTATGAACTGCAAATGTATGTCCCACAAAATCTGGTGAGATCATTGATCTTCTTGACCAAGTTTTAATTACTGATTTCTTGCTAGCGTCGTTCATAACAACCACTTTTTTCTCAAGATTAAAATCAATATAAGGTCCTTTTTTAAGTGAACGAGCCATTATTTCTTCCTTCTTTCAATGATGTAACGATTCGATGATTTCTTTTTGTAGCGAGTTTTGTAACCTTTCGCTAACACACCTGTTCTAGAACGTGGGTGACCTCCTGAAGCTCTACCTTCACCACCACCCATTGGGTGATCGACTGGGTTCATCGCTACTGGTCTCGTTCTTGGACGGCGACCCAACCAACGGTTTCTTCCTGCTTTACCTAATCTTTCGATTTGGTGATCAGAATTTGAAGATTTTCCGATAGTTGCAATACACTCTGATAAAATCATACGAGTTTCACCTGAAGGCATTTTAATGATCGCATACTTACCGTCACGCGCTGCTAATTGAGCGTATGTACCAGCACCTCTAGCGATCTTACCACCTTGACCAGGTTTCATTTCGATGTTGTGAACCAATGTACCTAATGGAATATTCTTTAATGGAAGTGCATTACCAATTTCTGGTGCAGAACCTTCTCCACTTTGAATTTTCATTCCAACTGTTAAGCCTTCTGGAGAAAGAATATATCTTTTTTCTCCGTCTGCATAATGTAACAATGCAATACGAGATGTTCTGTTAGGATCATACTCAATTGTTGCTACCACTGCTGGAATACCATGTTTGTCTCTTTTGAAATCGATCAAACGATATGATTTCTTATGACCACCGCCAATATAACGCATAGTCATTTTTCCCGAATGGTTACGTCCGCCTGATCTCTTATGAGAAACCACAAGCGATTTTTCAGGAACGTTAGTGGTAATGTCTGAAGTATCAGCACTTACTCTAAAACGTTGTCCCGGCGTAGTCGGTTTATATCTTTTAACTGCCATAACCTAATTAAATATTATTATAAAAGTCAATAGTACTGCCTTCTGCTAATGAAACGATCGCTTTTTTCACACGACCTGTAGTTCCAGAAACAACTCCTGTTTTTGTACCACGAGATTTGAATTTCCCTGGTGCAATCATAGTGTTAACTGCAATTACTGTAACATTGAACATTGCTTCAACAGCGTTCTTGATTTGTATTTTATTTGCTTTTCTATCTACCACAAATGCAAAGCGATTAAACTTCTCGCCCATTGCAGCTACTTTCTCTGTAAGTATTGGTTTTTTTAGTATCTCCATGGTCTTACTTACTTAATGATTCTTCAATTGTTTTAACTGAACCTGAAGTCAATACTAATTTATCTGCGTTTAACAAATCATAAGTATTGATGTCTGATGCCGAAACTACTTTTGCTTTTTGCAAGTTTCTGCTTGACAAATAAATTGCCTCACTCATGCCTGCTAAAACTAATAATGATTTCTTATCAGCGATTTTCAAGTTATTCATAATGTTCACAAAGTTTTTAGTTTTTGGAGCTTCCATTTGGAAATCTTCCAAAATAACGATGTCATTATTTTTTGCTTTGTAAGTCAATGCTGACATACGTGCCAAAGCTTTTAACTTCTTATTTAATTTGAAGCTGTAATCTCTTGGTTGCGGACCAAAAACACGTCCACCACCTTTAAACATTGGACTCTTGATGCTACCTTTACGGGATCCACCAGTACCTTTTTGTTTATGTAATTTTCTAGTTGAACCAGAAATTTCGTTACGTTGCTTCGATTTGTGTGTTCCTTGACGTTGATTCGCTAAATATTGTTTAACATCTAAATAAATAGCGTGATCATTTGGTTCAATACCGAAAATGGCGTCGGAAAGGGTAACCTTGTTACCTGTATCTTTTCCTTCAATGTTTACTACGTTAAATTCCATCGCTTATTTCTCCAATATTACATATGAACCTTTTGCACCAGGGATAGAACCACTTACTACTAATAAGTTTTGTTCTGGGTACACTTTTAATATTTGCAAGTTTTGAACTTTCACGCGGTCTCCACCCATTCTGCCTGCCATACGCATTCCTTTGAATACTCTTGACGGCCAAGAAGAAGCTCCTAATGAACCTGGCGCTCTTAAACGGTTATGCTGACCGTGAGTTTGACCACCCACACCGGCAAATCCATGACGCTTTACAACACCTTGAAATCCTTTACCTTTTGAGGTTCCTACCACATCGATAAGATCACCTTCTACGAAAAGCTCTGCAGTAATTACTTCGCCGATTGTTTTTGCATCATTAAACTTCTTGAATTCAACAAGTTTCTTTTTTGCAGTCGTATTTGCTTTCGCAAAATGACCTTTCATCGGTTTAGAAGTGTTCTTGTCCTTCTTTTCGTCATACGCTAACTGTACAGAAGCGTAACCGTCTATTTCAACGGTTTTTACTTGCGTTACTACGCAAGGACCAGCTTGTATAACTGTACACGGGATGTTTTTACCCTCCGCATTGTACACGCTAGTCATTCCTACTTTTTTACCAATTATTCCTGACATTTGTTTTTGTTTTTACATCCATCGTAGTGTAGGCCACTTCGTTCAAGATGTGTGTATATTTATTTAATTTATCAAACTTTAATTTCCACTTCTACTCCTGAAGGCAACTCTAATTTCATTAAAGCGTCAACAGTTTTTGAAGTTGAGCTATAGATATCCAATAGTCTTTTGTAAGAACATAATTGGAATTGCTCTCTAGCTTTTTTGTTTACGTGCGGTGAACGCAATACCGTAAAAATTTTCTTTTCTGTAGGCAATGGAATTGGTCCACTCACCACGGCATTTGTAGCCTTTACAGTCTTCACGATTTTCTCAGCAGATTTATCTACTAAGTTGTAATCGTAAGATTTTAATTTAATTCTAATTCTTTGGCTCATTTTTTATTTATTTAGATCGATGTAAGAGCTATTAGTTACAACGATTGATTTATTTAATTACTCTTTTGATTTACCTTTTACTTTTGCAATTACTTCGTCTTGTACGTTTCTAGGTGCTTCAGCATAATGATCAAATTCCATTGTTGATGTTGCACGACCAGAGGTAATGGTACGTAATTGTGTAACATAACCGAACATTTCTGAAAGTGGTACCAATGCTTTGATTACTTGTGAACCAGCACGTGTATCCATACCTTGTAATTGACCACGACGACGGTTCATGTCACCGATTACATCACCCATGTTTTCTTCTGGTGTTAAAATTTCCACCTTCATGATTGGCTCCATTAAAACTGGTTTAGCCTTAGGCAATGCTTCACGGAAAGCAGAACGTGCTGCAATCTCAAAAGATAAAGCGTCTGAATCGACTGCGTGGAATGAACCATCAATCAATCTTACTTTCATGCTTGGTAATGGATAACCAGCTAATACGCCATTTACCATTGCTGCTGCAAATCCTTTTTCTACTGATGGAATAAATTCACGAGGAATAGAACCACCAGAAATTTCGTTTACGAATTGTAATCCGCCTTTTTCGTAATCTGCATCAATTGGAGAAATAATTACTTGAATATCTGCAAACTTTCCACGACCACCTGTTTGTTTCTTATAGGTTTCTCTATGTTGAATCGTACCAGTGATGGCTTCTTTATATGCTACTTGAGGTGCACCTTGATTTACTTCTACTTTAAATTCACGTTTCAAACGATCCATTAAAATATCTAAGTGTAACTCGCCCATTCCAGAAATAACTGTTTGACCAGTTTCTTGATCTGTATTTACACGGAATGTTGGATCTTCTTCTGCTAATTTACCTAATGCAATACCTAATTTATCAACGTCTGCTTGAGTTTTAGGCTCAATCGCTAAACCAATAACTGGCTCAGGGAAATTCATTGACTCCAAAATAATTGGATTTTTCTCATCACAAAGTGTATCTCCTGTTTTGATATCCTTGAAACCTACTACTGCAGCAATATCTCCAGCTCCAACATTTGGAATTGGGTTTTGCTTATTCGCATGCATTTGGAAAATTCTTGAGATACGTTCTTTGTTACCTGAACGTGTATTATATACGTAAGAACCTGCCTCTAAATTACCCGAGTAAACGCGGATAAAACAAAGACGACCTACGAAAGGGTCTGTTGCGATTTTAAAAGCTAAAGCCGCGAAAGGCTCTTGCTCATTAGGTTTACGAAGAATTTCTACGTCTGTATCTGGATGGTGACCAATGATACCTTCTACATCCATTGGTGAAGGCAATAATTCCATTACATAATCCAACATGGTTTGAACACCTTTGTTTTTGAAAGATGATCCACAAACCATAGGAACAATTTTAGCATCTAATACTGCTTGACGCAATGCATCTAAAACTTCTCTTTCTGTAATTGTTTCAGGAGCATCAAAGAATTTGGTCATTAAATTCTCGTCGTATTCTGCAACTGATTCTAATAATTTCTCTCTCCACTCTGCAACCTCATCAATCATATCTGCAGGAATTGGAACTTCTGTGAAAGTCATTCCTTTATCATGCTCATTCCAAACAATACCACGGTTGTTGATTAAATCAACTACGCCTTGAAAACCATCTTCGGCACCAATTGGCAATTGCAAAGGAACAGCATTACTGCCTAACATATCTTTAACTTGCTTAACTACTTTTAAGAAGTCTGCACCAGCACGGTCCATTTTATTAACGAAACCAATACGCGCTACTTCGTAATTATTTGCTAAACGCCATTTAGTCTCAGATTGAGGCTCTACACCATCAACAGCTGAGAATAAAAATACTAAACCATCTAATACACGCAATGAACGATTTACCTCTACGGTAAAATCTACGTGACCTGGTGTATCGATGATGTTAATGTGATAATTTTGTTCTCTGTATTTCCAGCTTACGGTAGTTGCAGCAGAGGTAATGGTAATACCACGCTCTTGCTCTTGCGCCATCCAGTCCATTGTTGCTGCACCTTCGTGCACTTCACCAATCTTGTGACTAACCCCTGCATAATAAAGGATACGCTCAGTCGTAGTTGTTTTACCAGCATCGATGTGAGCAGCAATTCCAATATTTCTTGTAAATCTTAAATCTCTTGACATTTAATCTTTCTTAAGCTGTATTATAAATTAAAATCTAAAGTGAGAGAATGCTTTGTTAGCTTCTGCCATTTTATGTGTATCTTCTTTTTTCTTAATTGCAGCACCTTCGTTTTTAGCAGCAGCAATGATTTCACCTGCAAGGCGATCTACCATTGTTTTTTCGCCACGCTTACGTGCATAACCAATTAACCATTTCATTCCTAGAGCAGATTTTCTTTCTGGACGAACTTCTGTTGGAACTTGGAAGTTTGCACCACCCACACGACGACTTTTTACTTCGACAGCTGGCATTACATTGCTTAACGCTTTTCTCCAAGTTTCTAATCCGTTTTCGGACGTTTTCTTTTCTACTTGCTCAATTGCATCGTAAAATATACTGTATGCAGTTGATTTTTTACCTTCATACATCATGTTGTTCACGAATTTAGTTACTACTACATCGTTGAACTTAGGATCAGGTAATATAATTCTCTTTTTAGGCTTCGACTTTCTCATTATCTTTTATATCAGATATCTTGCTTACTTATTTTTTCTTTCCTTTACCGGCTGCTGCAGCTACTGCTCCTGCTTTAGGTTTTTTCGTTCCATACTTAGAACGACGTTGGTTTCTACCGTCTACACCTGAAGTGTCTAACGTACCACGAATAATGTGGTAACGAACACCTGGTAAGTCTTTTACTCTTCCACCACGGATTAAAACAATCGAGTGTTCTTGTAAATTGTGACCTTCACCTGGGATGTACGCGTTAACCTCTTTTCCATTGGTTAAACGAACCCTAGCAACCTTACGCATTGCCGAATTTGGTTTCTTAGGAGTGGTTGTATACACACGGGTACACACACCTCTTCGCTGTGGACATGAATCCAATGCTGGCGACTTACTTTTGTCGACCAAAGCTACTCTTCCTTTTCTTACTAACTGTTGTATAGTAGGCATTTTAAGCTATTTATTTTTTAAAAAAGACACAATACTCCCTTTTTGAGGGACTGCAAAGGTAGCAACAATCTATTAATTTACAAGAGGTAGCACTAAAATAATTGAAGTTTTTTAGGCTTAGGGGGATATATTTTATCGGAAATGAGTTAACTAATTGATAATCAGTTAAGTTTTGTCATCGTAAGTTCGACTCCGATGGCAATAAAACTTTCGACCATTTGGATGGCTTTGTCTATTAATTCGGGCAAATAGGGCTGTTCCGTTTTATCAAAGGCACTCAAAACGTAATCGATTTGGCGGCCTTTTGGGAAATTATCTCCAATTCCAAAGCGAATGCGTGGGTAATTGCTATGTCCCAGCATTAAATTGATGTTTTTAAGCCCATTATGGCCCGCGTCGGTGCCTTTAGGCTTTAGTTTGACCGATTGGAAGGGAATGGCTAGGTCGTCGACTATAACCAAGATATTTTCGATGGGAATTTTTAATTGCTGCATCCAATAAGTGAGCGCCTTGCCACTTAAATTCATGAAGGTAGTTGGCTTGATTAAAAAAACATGGTGACCTCGGGTATTGAATTGGGTAATCGCAGCATGACGATCTGTGGTAAAGCTCAAGGCGTGCTTTTTTGCAAATTCGTCGAGTACCATAAAGCCAATGTTGTGACGAGTACCTGCGTATTCTGCCCCAATATTTCCAAGTCCAATGATGAGAAAATTCATGGACCAAAAGTAGCAAAAAATTAATAAATTAATAGGCTCCGAAAACAAGAAAGGCCGCAAAATGCGGCCTTTCCTCTATTCAAATTTTAAATTATTTTTTTACATCTTTCGCCTCAGCTGCAGCAGCCTCACGAAGTGCTCTTGAAGTTTCAACAGAAACAATTGAATTTGCTTTTGCATCTAAAATTTCAAGGTTTGATAAAGTAATTTCGCTTACACGAATGTTTTTCCCAATTTCTAATGTGTCGATACTAACTTCGATAGCATCTAACATATTTTTAGGAAAGCCTTTTACTTTTAATTTTTTGATTTTTTGAATCAATTTACCACCTAATTTAACACCTGGCGAGTAGCCTGTAAATTTAACAGGAACTAACATGGTAACTTCTTTGTCCTCAAATAATTGAAGAAAGTCTAAATGGATAATTAAATCGGTAAGTGGGTGAAATTGAATGTCTTGCATGATTGCTTGCACCTTTTTTCCGTCTACGTTTAAGTCTACGAAATATACATCAGGTGTGTACACTAAGTGTTTCAAGTCTGCTTCGAATACCGAGAAATGCAATTGCTCTTTACCACCGTATAATACACATGGTACTTTGCCTTCGTAACGAAGTTCTTTGGCATCTCTTTTCCCTACGCTCTGGCGTAATGAGCCGCTAATGGAGATTGTTTTCATTTTGTTTTTATTTATTTGGTTTAATTAATACACTTTAAATAGATCGCTGATTGATCCATGTTCATTTACATTCGCAATTGCCTTACTGAACAATTCGGCAACCGATAATACTTTTATTTTTGAACTTTCGCGTTTCAAAGGTATAGTATCACAAACAATTAATTCTTCTAAAACAGAATTTTCGATGTTTTCGTAAGCCTTACCACTTAAAACAGCATGGGTACAAACCGCTCTAACACTTCTAGCGCCTTTATCCATGATTAATTTAGCCGCTTTGGTTAAGGTTCCTGCTGTGTCAATAATATCATCTACCAATACAATATCTAATCCTTCTACTTCTCCGATGATATTCATCGACTCAATTTCGTTGGCTCTTTTTCTTGTTTTATCACAAATAACTACTTCTACATTTAATGACTTTGCAAAGGTTCTAGCACGGCTAGTACCACCCATGTCTGGAGATGCAATAGTTAAATGAGGCAAGTTTAAGCTTTTAATATAGGGAACAAAAATAACCGATGCATCTAAGTGATCTACCGGAATATCGAAAAAACCTTGTATTTGTGCTGCGTGTAAGTCCATGGTCATTACTCTATGTGCTCCTGCAACAGTTAACATATTTGCAACCAATCTTGAACCAATAGAAACCCTAGGTTTGTCTTTACGGTCTTGGCGAGCCAAACCGAAATAAGGAATTACTGCAATTATATAATGCGCAGATGCCCTTTTAGCCGCATCTATCATTAATAAAAGCTCCATCAAATTGTCTGAAGGGGCAAAAGTTGATTGAATTAAAAAAAGATCACAACCTCGAATCGACTCGTTAAATGAAGGTTGAATTTCACCATCACTGAACTTGCTAAGGGTTAAATCACCCAGGGGTGTACCATTTGCAATTGCAATATTTTGGGCTAAGTCTGCGGAAGCAGAACCTGCAAAAAGCTTGATTTGATTGAATTGTTGTGGCATAATCTTGTTTAAAAAAAAGGGTTGCGTTTCTTTTTTGCTGCGCAACCCTTTTAATACTTGTTGTCCGACTAGGGCTCGAACCTAGACTCTTCTGGACCAAAACCAGACGTGTTGCCAGTTACACTATCGGACAATCTTTGCAAATAGCTTTTATTTGCGGTTTGCAAATGTAGAAAAGTTGCGTTGAAGGTGCAAGTCTAATTGAAAATATTTTTTTAATCGACAAAAAAAGGCTTTACAATTCAAAAAAATAACATCCATGAAAATAAATTACTATTTTCGACGCTAATAAATAACAATCAATAGACATCAGTAAAATTCTATATGTTCAACTTTAAACAATTAAACAATGTATTTGGATGGCTCGTATTTGCCATCGCTACCATTACTTACGCGCTCACTATGGAGACCACCGCAAGTTATTGGGATTGCGGAGAATTTATTTCTGCTGCCTATAAGTTGCAAGTTGTGCATCCACCCGGAGCACCCATGTTTTTATTATTAGAAAGATTATTTGCGATGCTTGCTGGAAGCAATATATCGAATGTCGCTTTCTTTACCAATTTAGGTTCTGGATTGTCTAGTTCTTTTACCATTTTATTTTTATTCTGGTCGATTACTTTGTTGGCATCAAAATTAGTAGATGAAAACAAAGACAATTATTCTTTAACTACTAAAATTTTAATTATTGGTTCGGGTGTTGTTGGTGCATTGGCTTATACATTCTCTGATACTTTTTGGTTTTCTGCAGTAGAAACAGAAGTTTATGCGATGTCATCGTTGTGTACCGCTGTTGTTTTTTGGGCAATTTTAAAATGGGAAAACATTGCAGACGAAAAACATGCTGACCGTTGGATCGTATTGATTTCGTTGATTGTTGGACTTTCGATTGGTGTGCATTTACTAAACTTATTAGCTATTCCTGCTATTGCATTTGTATATTATTTCAAACGTTTTAAAACAAGTACAAAAGGAATTATTTATACAGCCGTTGCCTCGATTGCGATTTTAGGATTTATACAATTCGGTATTATTCCTGGGGTAATTTCTATTGCAGCAAAATTCGATTTACTATTTGTAAATAGTTTTGGAATGCCGTTTTGGAGTGGCGCTATGGTTTGGTTTGTGTTATTAATTGCCGGCATTGTTTGGGCAACACAATACAGCATTCGTAAAGCAAATGTTGTATTACATACCGCTATGATGTGCTTTACCGCTGTATTAATTGGCTATTCGTCTTATACGATGATTCCAATTAGAGCGAAAGCAGATCCTAATATTAACATGTATGCAAATGATAATATTTTTAATTTATTGT
>Ga0208597_1000988_pt1 | contig 11284 bp, 10 predicted proteins | sample LakMenEpi05May12_FD_150673 | JGI IMG/M metagenome (GOLD analysis project Ga0208597, IMG submission 150673) | Freshwater microbial communities from Lake Mendota, WI - 05MAY2012 deep hole epilimnion (SPAdes) | ecosystem: Environmental > Aquatic > Freshwater > Lake > Epilimnion/Euphotic zone ...
CACGTCAGCTTCGAGCTGCAACAATGTGAGCTCTTCCACAAGAGTGCTCAAGCGATCTCGCGATGCGGAATCAGTTTCCTTCTCAAGCGCAACCTTCTCGATTTCTAATTGCAAAATACGGCGTTGCACAATGTCAATCTCGGTTGGTAGAGAGTCAATCTCGATACGCAGCTTGCTTGCAGCTTCGTCCATCAGGTCAATTGCTTTGTCTGGCAAGAATCGATTTGTGAGGTATCGGTTTGACAACACGGCGGCGCTGACAAGAGCAGAATCTTGAATTCGTACACCATGGTGCACTTCGTAGCGTTCTTTCAAACCGCGCAAGATTGCGATGGTGTCAGCAACTGTTGGTTCGCCAACATACACCTGTTGAAAACGTCGTTCGAGAGCTGGGTCTTTCTCTACATACTTGCGATATTCATCAAGTGTGGTCGCACCAATCATGCGTAGTTCTCCACGCGCAAGCATTGGCTTGATCATGTTGCCCGCATCCATTGCACCTTCAGCACCGCCCGCGCCAACCATTGTGTGCATCTCGTCGACGAATGTAATGACTTCGCCTTCGGCATCAGTGATTTCTTTCAGGACTGCTTTGAAGCGCTCTTCGAATTCGCCCCGATATTTCGCACCAGCTACCAAGGAACTGATGTCAAGTGAAATCAAACGCTTTCCCTTAAGTCCTTCTGGCACATCACCATCAGCAATACGGCGGGCAAGTCCATCAACAATTGCGGTCTTACCAACACCTGGTTCACCAATTAGTACGGGGTTGTTCTTTGTACGACGAGACAGAACCTGGATCACGCGACGAATTTCTTCATCTCGGCCGATGACAGGGTCAATTTTTCCTTCACGTGCCCGCGCCGTGAGATCAATACCGTATTTCTCTAACGCCGCAAACTGAGATTCAGGGTCTGGTGACGTTACGCGGTGAGAACCACGAACCTCTTTTAAGGCCTGCAGCATCTCTTCCGTTGCAATGCCAATCCGCTGATTCATCGCCAAGATGAGATGCTCAACCGACACGTAGTCGTCCTTGAAGTCCTTGCGAAATGAGTCTGCGTTAGCAAGTACATTGCCAAGCTCGCGATTCATGCGTGGCTCAGCACCACCAGTTGCACGCGGGAGTTTGGCAACAACTTCATCAGCCTTCGATTGCACCATTCCAGGTGCGATACCTAACTTCTGCAAGAACGCGGGGACAATGGTGTCGGTTTGTCCTGTCACTGCACTAAGTACGTGATCTACCGTGACTTCGGGGTTGCCTAGTGAGCGGGCAGAATCACTTGCTGCTGCAATCGCCTCTTGAGTCCTAGTAGTCCATTTCTTTGGGTCGATTGCCATAGTGGTGTCTCCTTATCGGTCGGGGTCAAAAATGCTGGGACGCTCGCCGAAGCGGGCCATCGCTTGTCGCAGCGGAACAATGTTGCTGCGACTACGAGATTCAATTTCGGTGATGGCATGCATGAGACCTTGACGCAGTTGTTCCACTTCACTACGAAGGCGCACTACTTCTGCTTCCAGTGTCATGACATGGCGAATGCCTTCCAAGTTCATACCTGTGGCTGCAAGTTCTGTAATGCGCAAAAGTCGTGCAATGTCTGCATCGCTGTATCTACGATTGCCGCCAGTTGTTCGCGCTGGGGTTAACAGGCCACGTCGCTCGTAAATGCGCAGAGTCTGCGGATGCATACCCGCAAGTTCAGCGGCAACTGAAATTACATACAGGGCACGTCGGTCATCTTGGGTCATGACTTGTTGCCCAACGTACGAGGTGAAGCTAGTACTTCGCTGAGTGACTCGATGGCCGAGCGTTCTTCATCAGACAATTTTGTTGGCACGTTTACATCGACAGTGACAATGAGGTCACCTGTTTGCTTTGGTAATTCAATACCTTTGCCTTTTACGCGGTGACGCGAACCACTTTGTGTTCCGGCCTTTAAGCGCAAAGTCACTTCGCTGCCATCAAGGGTTGGCACCGCAATCGTGGCGCCTAACACTGCTTCGGTAAATGAAACAGGAACTCGCGTCAGTAAGTTCACACCCTCACGTGAAAACAACGGATGCGGCGCAACATTGCATTCAACGAACAAGTCGCCGGCTGGACCGCCATTGCGCCCGGGGCTACCACGGCCTTTCAGGCGAATGCGTTGGCCATTGTCAACACCTGCAGGAATACGTACATTTACTTCACGTGGACGACGTTCAATTCCCGTTCCTTTACATGTAGAACACGGATTTTCGATAATGATGCCATTGCCGCTGCATGAACGACATGGTTGCGAGAACGAAAACATTCCTTGGTTGTCTGCAGTAGAACCGCGACCACCACAGGCAGCGCATGTTTTCGGTGTTGTACCGGTGCGAGCACCTGAACCAGAACATGACGAGCATTGTGCATCTGCAGTGAGATGTAACGATGTGGTGATGCCATGAGCAGCATCAACGAAATCAAGTGTCAACGTTGTTTCAATATCTTGTCCGCGTTGTGGCCCAGTTGATCCGCCGCCACGACGTCCACCACCGCGCCCAAACATTTGGCCCAAGATGTCACCGAAACCATCGCCACCCATGTCGAAACGAATGTTTTGTCCGCCGGGTCCTCCGCCGAATCCGCCCATGGGTCCAACACGACGTACTTCGTCGTACTCTGCTCGTTTCTTTTCATCACCAACAACGTCGTAGGCAGCAGAGATGTCTTTGAACTTCTCTTCCGCTACTGCATTGTCAGGGTTTGCATCAGGGTGATACTGGCGAGCAAGCCGCCGGTACGCCTTCGTAATGTCTTTGACAGTTGCGTCTTTCGACACACCAAGTACTGCGTAATAGTCCTTCTCGTACCATTCGCGCTGACCTGACATGACTTATCCCCGCACCTTCACCATGGCAGCGCGTAGTACGCGGCCCTTCCATTCGTATCCAGTGCGAAGCACTTCAACAACGATTGGTTCTGCGCCGTCACCCTCTTCATGGACAACAGCTTCTGACGTGGTGGGATCAAATGGCTTATCCAAAAGATCAAGTGCAACAAGGCCTTGCTTCGATAGAGCAGCCATCAGTGCCGACCAAATGGGTTCAACGCCATCTGCTCCGTGCGCGAAAGCGGCTTCACACGCATCAAGCACTGGCAGCAATGAATCAGCGATTCGGCCTGTTGCTCGATCTACTTCGTCAGACATGTTCGATGAAGCACGCTTTTTGTAGTTTTCAAAATCAGCCTGCAAGCGAAGTGCGATGTCTTTGAACTCATTTCGTTCTTGAACAAGCGCATCAATGTCGTGCTCGATTAGTTCAACTATCTCAGCGTCTATCGCATCTTCTGGTTGTTCAACATTGTCTTCTGACATGAATTACTGCTCATCTACAATTTCAGCATCGACGATGTCGTCATCGTTTGGTGCACCTTGTGCGCCTGATGCTGATGTGCCAGCTGCTTCACTGTCGCGAGCTGCTGTTTCGTACAACTTCTGGCTGAATGCCTGGCTGGCGCCCATCAGAGTTTCTGTAGCTGCCTTAATGTCGTCAATATTGTTTCCAGCAATGGCTGTCTTCAGAATTCCGAGCGGGCCTTCAACAGCTGCCTTTTCTTCTTCAGTTACTTTGTCACCTTGTTCTTTCAGAACTTTTTCAGTTTGATACACAAGCGAGTCTGCATTGTTGCGCACTTCTGCTTCTTCACGACGGCGCTTGTCATCTTCTGCATGTGACTCAGCATCGCGAATCATCTCTTCGATTTTTTCTTTGCTAAGAGACGACGAGCTGGTGATGGTCATGGACTGCTCTTTGCTTGTGGCACGGTCCTTTGCTGATACATGAACGATTCCGTTTGCGTCAATATCGAATGTGACTTCGATCTGAGGCATACCGCGCGCAGCAGGTGGAAGATCGACCAAGTTGAACTTGCCAAGTGACTGGTTGTAACTAGCCATCTCGCGCTCACCTTGGAGAACGTTGATCTCTACTGATGGCTGATTGTCATCTGCAGTGGTGAACACTTCTGTACGACGTGTAGGAATTGTTGTGTTGCGCTCGATGAGCTTTGTCATCACGCCACCCTTGGTTTCAATTCCCAATGACAACGGTGTGACGTCGAGAAGCAAGATGTCTTTTACATCGCCCTTCAACACGCCGGCTTGAACAGCTGCTCCAATGGCAACTACTTCGTCTGGGTTCACCGACTTGTTTGGCTCTTTGCCTGTCATGTTGAACACGAGTTCTTGCACTGCTGGCATACGAGTCGAACCACCAACCAAGATGACGTGATCAATTTGGCTCTTGGTAAGACCTGCGTCTTTGATTGCCTGATCAAATGCCACACGGCAACGCTCAACAAGGTCTGCGGTCATTTCCTGGAACTTTGAACGAGTCAAAGATTCATCAAGGTGCAACGGGCCTTCGGCTGTTGCAGTAATGAACGGCAAGTTGATTTGTGTCTGTTGTGTTTGTGACAATTCGATCTTTGCTTTTTCAGCAGCTTCTTTCAAACGCTGAACAGCCATACGATCTTGCGCAAGATCAATACCGTGCGCGCTCTTGAACTGCTGTGTCAACCAGTCAATGATGCGCTGATCCCAGTCGTCTCCACCAAGGTGCGTGTCACCGTGTGTGCTCTTTACTTCAAAAACACCGTCTCCAATTTCAAGAACCGAAACGTCGAATGTTCCACCACCAAGGTCGAATACCAAAATGGTTTCGTCTTGTGACGACTTATCAAGACCGTATGCAAGTGCTGCAGCGGTTGGCTCGTTGATAATGCGCAAAACATTGAGACCAGCAATTGCGCCGGCTTCTTTTGTTGCGGTGCGCTGCGCGTCGTCGAAGTATGCAGGAACTGTAATAACAGCATCTGTGACCGTGTCACCGAGATACGCCTCGGCATCACGCTTCAACTTCATCAGTGTGCGTGCGCTGATTTCTTGCGGTGTGTACTTCTTGCCGTCAATGTCTTCAGAGGTCCACGTGGTTCCCATCTGGCGCTTAATGCTGCGGAATGTGCGATCAGGGTTGGTGATCGCTTGACGCTTTGCCACTTCACCAACAAGAACTTCGCCGGCCTTTGAAAAGGCAACGATGGACGGCGTGGTGCGGGCACCTTCTGAGTTTGGGATGACGACTGGTTCGCCAGCCTCAAGGACTGAAACGACTGAGTTTGTGGTTCCGAGGTCGATTCCGACTGCTTTTGCCATGGGGTTATGTCTCCTGTACTTGGTTCCGACGAGACGTCGGATACGGGTGGGGTGACATCACAATAAGGGGACTAACTAGAGATACCAACCTTTGATACAGAAAAGTTGATACGAGGCGACTCAACATTTGTCACAGTGATGAATAGCCGCAGATTCCCTTCAGATTTCCCCTGCAGCATGGCCTCAGACCTACGATGAGGATGTGCTCGGCAATCTCGTCCTCCTCCGCCATGGTCAAAGTACCTGGAATGAACTGAACCTCTTTACTGGCTGGCACGACGTGCCCCTTTCACCCCTGGGCGAACGGGAAGCCGCCGAAGCCGGCCCCACCATGGCAGCTGCTGGCCTAGTTTTTGATGTTGCTCATACCTCTTTATTGACGCGCGCCGTGATGACCTGCCATTTGGCACTGTCTGGCATGGGCCAGGTGTGGTTGCCAGTGGAACGCCATTGGAAATGGAACGAGCGCCACTACGGGGCATTACAGGGCCTCGACAAAGCCGCGACCACCGCGCAACATGGCGAAGAACAGACCAAGGTGTGGCGCCGAAGCTACGACGTACCGCCGCCTCCTGTTGATGCTTCCAGTCCCGAGCACCCTGCAAATGATCCTCGGTATCGCCTTGTGAACCCTGCAGATCTGCCAGCCACAGAATGCTTGAAAGATGTAGTCGACCGAGTCGTGCCACATTTTCACGCCACCGTTGTACCCCAATTACGCGCAGGCATGAACGTATTAGTCGCGGCTCACGGCAATTCATTGCGTGCCTTGGTCATGGCGCTTGAGAACATTTCTTCAGAAAACATTGCCGAATTGAACATCCCTACTGGGGTTCCCCGGCTCTACAAATTGTCAGACACTCTTGCCGTGAATGAAGTCACCTACCTCGGAGATGCCGAGAAAATCAAAGCAGCAACGGATGCTGTGGCGAACCAGGCAAAACCAAAATAGCTCCACTGGTAAACAGGTACTTTCAATAGAAGTACACTTGTGTACATGGCAAGTACTAAATCCAACGTCGACCACCTCCGCAACATCTCACTTTTTTCTGAGTGTTCCGCAAAAGAAATCGGACTCGTAGTAAAGAACTCCACCGAGCGTGTACTCAAAGCAGGAACCATCATCATGGATCAGGGCCAAACCGGTCGTGAGGCATATGTCATTCTCGAAGGTTCTGCCACCATCAAGCGCAACGGCAAGAAGATTGGTACTGCAAAGGCCGGAGCCGTTGTTGGTGAATTGTCACTTCTTGACAATGGTCCTCGAACAGCTGCAGTGATCGCCGATTCCGATGTCACGTTGCTTGTTATCTCAGAGCGTGCTCTCAAAGGCGCAATCGACAACATCCCAGCCATCTCACGCAAGTTGCTCAAGGCCCTTGCCACGCGCGTTCGTGAACTCGACCGCGCACATTACGGCTGATACTCATTCTGATCGGGTAATTTTCCCGACGAATCGGGCTCTGCGGGCCTTTGCCCACTAGCGTTATAACTCGTATGAGCACCAACGCTGCCTCCCCCACCGAGAAGACGCCTAAGCGTCTTCACCCGCACCAAATCTCCATTGCCATCGGCCTTGGCGTCGGTACTTTCGCTTTGTTCTCGGGCATCGTCCCGCAGTTCACGCATTGGCACGGAACTTCCGAAATGTCGCGCAAAGTTTTCGACGGAATCCCCGGACCAATACAAGCTGCGTTCTACACAATCATTCCAGCAATGATCATTTGGGGCTCATTCAAGTTTGCTGATCGCATGCGCAACTGGGAACGTGGCGCGCCAGACCGCCGTCGCACTACGCCGAAAAATGCAAAGCGACGTCTTGCTGATTACCGCGCAGGTGTTTACATGCGCACGTTGTTGCGCGACAGTGCAGCAGGCCTGATGCACTCCATGATGTATTTCGGTTTCCTTATTCTTTTGGGTGTCACCACAGTTCTTGAGGTTGATCACCAATTGCCAGAATCACTGAAGTTCCTCCATGGTGGCGTGTACCAGGGCTATGTCTTGGTGGGCGACTTTGCTGGTCTGATTTTCACTATTGGTGTCGTATGGGCAATTGTTCGCCGTTACGTACAACGTCCATACCGCATCCGCATCAAGACAAAAGCCGAGCACGGCATCATTCTTGGTTGCATGTTGATCATTGGCTTAACTGGCTTTGGTGCAGAAATGTTCCGTATCGCCGTCAGCACTGCTGAAGGCAAGGACATGTCCTTTGAGGCGTGGTCATTTATTGGGTACCCATTGTCGCAACTTGTAGACGGCGCAGCATTACAAACACTCGAAAACTGGCACCTATCAATGTGGATATTGCATGCCCTTTCATTCGTCGCCTTCCTTGCGTTGCTGCCGCTCACAATGTTGCGCCACATCTTCACGTCACCGCTGAACATGTACCTCAAAGATCGTGATCGTCCGAAGGGCGCAATGCGCGCAATGCCAAACCTCACAGAGACTTCTCTTGAGACATTTGGTGCCTCCGTTGTTGAAGACTTCACATGGAAGCAACTTCTTGACACCGACTCATGCACCATGTGCGGTCGTTGCACCAGCGTGTGCCCTGCACATGCAACAGGTAAGCCACTTGACCCACGTGAAATCGTTTTGAAGACCGGCGAAGTCATGGCAGCCACCGCAGCTCATGGTTCAGTTACACCGCCGCTTTCCATTGACTCTGAAATCAAGATTGGTGCCAACTCATTGTTCGAGCGCATCACATCAGAAGAAGTGTGGGCATGCACAACATGTCGCGCATGTGATGAGATCTGCCCAGTCAATATTGAAATCCTCGACAAGATTCTCGACATGCGTCGTTACTTGTCACTCATGGAAAGTAACTTCCCTGCAGAACTTGGAAACGCATACCGCGCTATGGAAAACCAAGGCAACCCATGGGGCATGAACCAAGATGATCGCGCAGATTGGGCCAAGGACCTCAACGTTGACGTTGTAGACCCAGGCGCTGCATTCAACCACGAGTACTTGTACTGGGTTGGTTGCGCCGGTTCATTCGACGACAAGAACAAGAAAGTAACGCAGGCTATGGCCAAGTTGCTTGAGCGTGCAGACATTGATGTTGCAATTCTCGGACCAAGCGAAATGTGCACAGGTGACTCTGCACGTCGTTCAGGTAACGAATACTTGTTCCAGATGCTCGCACTTCCGAACATTGAAATGCTGAACGGCATGGGCGTGAAGAAAATCATCACGCAGTGCCCTCATTGCTTCAACACATTGAAGAACGAGTACCCACAATTGGGCGGCAACTACGAAGTTATTCACCACAGTGAGTTCCTCGAACACCTCATTGACACTGGCAAGCTTGATATCCGCAATGCATCTCTCGAAGATCGCATCACGTATCACGACTCGTGCTACCTCGGTCGCCACAACGACGTGTACATGGCCCCTCGCAAAATTGTTGGCTCTATCAAGGGCGTACAAATTGTCGAGATGCCACGCAACGGCACACAAGGAATGTGCTGTGGCGCTGGTGGTGCTCGCATGTGGATGGAAGAGTCAATCGGCACCAAGGTGAACGATGAGCGTGCACAGGAAGCAATCAGCACCGGCGCAAGCCGTGTCGCTACTGCGTGCCCGTTCTGTTACATCATGCTTGACGACGGCGTAAAGGCTGCCGGCAAGGAAGAGTCAGACGTAAAGGTTGCAGACATTGCAATCCACTTGCTTGATGCATTGGAAAACGGCGAGCGCGAACTGGCTAACCAGAACGCACCACTCGCCGGTTCAGTCGGCGAATAACTACTTCCCTATTTTTGGGGAACGTACGACGACAAGAAATTACCCAGCCGCCCAATGGCCTCTGTTAAATCTTTTGCCCATGGCAAGGTGACAATACGTACATGATCTGTGCTTGGCCAGTTAAAACCTGAACCCTGCACAACCAACACGTGTTCTGCACGCAAGAAATCAAGCACGAACTGGCGATCATCCTTGATGGGGTACATCTCTTGATCAATCTTCGGGAACACATACAGTGCGCCCTTCGGTTCCACCACGCTGACACCAGGAATTGCCCGTAGTGCAGTAACTGCAGCATCGCGTTGTGCAAGCAAACGTCCGCCCGGAAGCAATAAATCCTGAATGCTCTGTCGACCGCCCAATGCAGTTTGAATTGCATGTTGTGCTGGCACATTGGCACACAAACGCATATTGGTCAGCATCTGAATGCCCTCGATGTAACTAGCCGCATGCTTGCGCGGGCCTGTCACCATCATCCAGCCAGAGCGAAAGCCAGCAAGACGGTACGCCTTTGATAATCCGTTGAACGTAAGGACAAGACAGTCAGGTGCAAGTGCAGCAAACGTGTGATGCACTGCATCTCCGTACAAAATCTTGTCGTAGATTTCATCCGCGAAAACAACGAGGTTGTGTTCAATCGCAAGGTCAGCAATTTCGCGCAAAATCTTCTTGCTATACACAGCACCCGTTGGGTTGTTCGGGTTGATAACAACAATGGCGCGAGTCTTTTTCGTAATCTTCGAGCGAATGTCGTCAAGATTCGGATTCCATTCATTGTCTTCGTCACACAAGTAATGAACAGGTGTTCCGCCAGCAAGACTTGTTGACGCAGTCCACAACGGATAATCCGGCGCAGGAATCAGAACTTCATCGTCGCCATTCAACAATGCATTCAACGACAACTGAATAAGTTCACTAACACCATTACCCAACCAAATGTCGTCAGGATCTGTGATGTCAATACCTTTTGTTTGGTAATGCTGCACGACTGCGGTACGCGCAGAACGAATACCCTGCGAATCGGAATATCCCTGTGATTCCTGCAAGTTGCGAATGACATCAACCAAAATTTCAGGCGGCGCTTCAAAACCAAACGGTGCAGGGTTACCAATATTTAGTTTGGTAATGCGGTGGCCTTGTTCTTCGAGACGCTTTGCTTCTTCTAGCACTGGCCCACGAATGTCGTAGAGAACGTGTTCAAGCTTGTCTGACTGCTTGATGTCTTTCGGAGTCATTACTGAAAATTCTCAAAATAACGCGACGGTGTTGGGCCGCGTTGTCCCTGATACTTCGATCCCTTTGCGCCAGAGCCGTATGGGTTCTCAGCTGGCGAAGTCATCTTCATGAAACTGATCTGACCAATCTTCATGCCGGGATACAGGGTGATCGGCAGGTTGGCGACGTTTGCCAATTCCAATGTGACGTGACCATCAAAGCCAGCATCAATAAAGCCGGCGGTCGAGTGGATCAGAAGGCCAAGGCGGCCAAGCGAGCTCTTGCCCTCAACACGAGCCACCAAGTCATTCGGCACTGCCACGCGCTCAAGCGTGGACCCAAGGACAAATTCGCCTGGGTGCAAAATGAAGACGCCATCAAGGGGAATGTCCACCAGTTCGGTGAGGTCCGTCATGTCCTTCTTCACGTCGATGATGCCGGCAGTGTGGTTGCGGAATACGCGAAACAGGTTGTGCACCTTAATATCGATGCTGCTTGGCTGCACGCACGCCTCATCAAACGGCTCGATGATGATACGGCCAGCGGCCAGTTCGGTACGGAGGTCACGGTCAGACAGAATCACGAATGAAACCTTACCCAACGCAGCACTTGACGCCCCGATGAATTCACTTCTGACCGCTGAAAGTGCCCGCTTACAGCGTGCGGGCAAGTCCAGAGGTCATCTTTGGCACCATGCCGAAGTCAAGCGACAGGTCAGTTTGACCAATCTTCATAACCTTCGTTATGGCCTGCGTCGTTGAAGAGTTCTTGTCGCGACCAGGACGATCTGGGATGGTTGGTCGGAAATTGGGCGGGTAGGTCACAATCAATTTGTATCGACCTCCTGGTAGTCCAGTGAAGCGGAACGCACCATTGACGTCCGATACGACCGGCTTCACAATCTTGCCGAAGAGATCCCTGACCGGTTTGCCCTTCACCGTCAACAGCTTCACTGTGACGCCCTCTATGCCACCGTCTCCAGGGCCTTGATATCCGTCACCGTTGAGGTCGCGCCACACCTTGTCACCAAGGGTTACCGATGGCACTGATGTCGGAACAATGGTTGGCACCAATACGCCAGTCGCGATTCCAGGGCCAGCTGCTCCCTTGAAGGAGTTAGC
>Ga0208597_1000990_pt1 | contig 11263 bp, 4 predicted proteins | sample LakMenEpi05May12_FD_150673 | JGI IMG/M metagenome (GOLD analysis project Ga0208597, IMG submission 150673) | Freshwater microbial communities from Lake Mendota, WI - 05MAY2012 deep hole epilimnion (SPAdes) | ecosystem: Environmental > Aquatic > Freshwater > Lake > Epilimnion/Euphotic zone ...
GTGCAATCCAGAGTTCATAAATGTATTCGATCCAATTTTCAGCGGTAGGGTGTTCTCCTTTTAATGCCAATGCAGTTTCCAATAAATTGTGCATGATATGCTGCCACACATGCATGGAAGAGGATCTTGCTTCCACTTGGTTTATCCATAATTTATAAAATTGGTCCGCACGCGTGCTAACATTTTTTTTGATTTGATTTCGCTCGGATTCCGTCAATAAATCCCAAAAGCTATCTAATCCTATGGCCAAACTTGACATAATACCACCGTCGGCAAAATTGTTGGTATGTGAAGGCCCCATCGGATCCCAGGTAGCCACTTCTAACATCCATAATTTTGCAATTTTAAAATATTTTATATCTCCGGTGAGTATATAAGCTTGTGAAAAAATATTTAAGTTTTCCTGAATTTTTCTTCCACTCCATTTACTTGCAAGGGATGCAATTTTTTCGTTTTCGAATTTATCTTTTCCTTGGTATTTCGGTAATGCGTCCCCTTCTTTTGGAATTGGAGTCGTTAAAATTTTATTCGCTTCATTGATAATTGCAATGGCTTCTTTCGTTTTGCTTGCGTTTAATCTAAAATTATTTATTTCAGATTTGTTGATTAAAACTCGAGGATGTGCAGCAGGGATATTATTTATAATTTTATCAACCGGAAGTGTTGGAAAAATTCGTGTGGAAGTATTGATATCAAAGGAATCTATAGGGTTCCAATTTTCTTGATTTATTTTATATTGCCAGTACCATTTTCCTTGTGTTAATTGTTGGTGTGGATTAAATAAGGCAAATGCAATTTTGTTTTTTTCGATCAATGATTGATCAAAATTTTTCGTCGTTGAAATTCGAACACTATAGCTTGCATTTTTTTTGGCAGGCCATTGAAAGCTTGGGGAATTAAATTTAGGGGATTCGCCATTGGAAGGGCTAGTTGTATTTCGGGTAACAGTGTAAATTTCTTTTTCCCTTAAATTAGTCGTTAATATTTTTTGCGCAAATGTGTTATTGAAAATTGTCAATATTCCAATTAAAACGAATGGCCACTTTATTTTATTAATGCTAGAATGTTTCAATTGGTAGGGTTTGTGTTTTGTAAGAAAATTTTCGTTTTTTGGAAATAATTGCTATTTTCTAATTAGAATAACATCGTTTGACAAAGAAAAAGCAGATTAGCTTAAATGTACCATTTTCATTTTAAAATTATACAACTAGTTCATAAACAATAGCTTGTGTGCATTCGCAAGGGACTTTATTAATAGTGATAAACTACATATATAATAATTTCAACAAGTTTAAACAAACTATTTAAATATCAATTTACTGATAATCAATGAATTAGCTTTCATTATCAAATAATTATTTTTTTAAAATTAACATTTCTTTATTATATTGCATGCTCCATTAATAATGGTTACTAAATTTTAAAATTAATAAACATGAGAAAAATCTTGTCTAGTCTCGTTGTCGCGATGCTATTTTTCGCCATTGCGGGCCAGTCTCAAGACCTAACCATTTCTGGTAAGGTTACGGATGACAAAGGAACTCCCATTCCTTCTGCTTCTGTTGTAATTAAATCAAACAAAAACAAGGGAACTGCAGCTAATGAATTGGGTATTTATAAAATTAGCGCAGTAAAAGGAAACGTATTAGTTTTCTCTAGTGTTGGATTTGGCACAAGGGAAATTACGGTCGGATCGAATAATGTAATTAACGTTACACTTATTTCTACAGGATCTGATTTATCTGAAGTAGTTGTAACTGCGATGGGTATTAAGCGTTCTGATAAAGCATTAGGTTATGCGGTATCGAAAGTGGATCCTACAACAGTTTTACAAAAATCTGAACCAGACATTTTGAAAGGTCTTGCTGGTAAAGTACCCGGTGTTGATATCAGATCAGGACAAGGTGCTCCAGGTGCGGCTAGCCGTATCCAAATTAGAGGGGTTTCCTCTTTTAATGGTGGTGAGCCTTTGATCGTTGTAGATGGTATTCCTTATAGTAATCCAGTTATTAATACTTCAAGCCCTTTTAGTGGTGGTGGTGCTTATGGCTCTGGTTTCGGCGATATTGACCCGAATGATATTGAATCAATCAACATCTTAAAAGGTGCTGCAGCTGCTTCCTTATATGGATCAAGAGCGGCAAACGGAGTTTTATTGATTACGACTAAATCAGGTGCGCCTAGAAAAGGAAAAAAATCATTAAACGTTACTTATAGAGCTGGTTATAGCCAAGAGACTATCGCTGCTTTGCCTGAGTTTCAAAATACTTACGGTGCGGGTGCCAATTTTAGAGTGCAAGGAGCGAATGGTTCTTGGGGTGGTAAATTTGGATCTGGTAATATTTATGATGGATCAGGTAATGTGCTTCGTAGATCACTTTCAGGGGTGGATTCAATTCCAGCAACCACTTGGGCGACTATGTATAATTCTTATCCTGAATTATTTCCAAATGGTATGGCTGCATACAAAGCATACCCTAATAACGTTTCTTCTTTATTTAATACAGGAAACTTATTTGAGAATTCAGTAGGTTTAAGTGGTGGGGAAGGAAATACATTATTTAACGTAACTATCTCTCGTGTTGACCAAAAAGGGTATATCACAAATTCAAATTACAAGAAAAATAATATCAGTGTCGGTGGTCAAACAAGTATTGGAAAATTAACCATCGGATCTAGTCTATCCTATGCTAGGTCAGAACAATTAGGTGGATTTATAGGAGCTGCGCAAAGTTTCATTACTGGGTGGGGTCGTACCTTTACTCAGGCTAGAAACTGGGACATCGCAGGCTTTCCTAGTGAAAACAGAGCTGGTGCACAAATTGGTTTCAATGACGGACAATATACGAACCCAATTTGGGGTGCTTATAATAACACCATCACTTCAATTGATGATCGTTTGGTAGCAACTTTAAGAGCTTCTTACAAATTCAATAGTAAATTTAGAATTGATTACAACGCGGGTGTAAACAGTTATGCGCTATTCAGAGACGAAATTATTAACAAATCTTCATATGGAGGCACCGATAATCTTTTAGGTAACATTAAGGAGGTAATTAACAGACAACAAGAATTACAATCTACTTTAGTTGCGATTTATACGCCAAAAATTAATGATGATTGGAGTTTAGATATGAAAATAGGTAATGATATCAACCAAAGAATGTCAAGAGCACAACAAGTACAGGGTGTGAACTTTGTAATTCCAGGTTTATTTAATCTTACGAATACTGCAACGCAACGTTTTAGTGGTGATAGCAGATCAAAAAGAAGATTGGTTGGTTTCTTCGGTGAGGCGTCATTGGATTATAGACGTTTCGCTTTCATCAACTTTACTGGAAGAACAGATTTAACTTCAACACTTCCTTATAAAAATGCGCAATATTTTTACCCAGGTGTATCTACTTCATTAATTTGGACAGATGCATTTAAGGTGAAGAAAGGTATTATTGATTATGGTAAATTACGTGCAGGTTTTGCAAGAGTGGGTAATGATGCTGCACCTGGAAATGGTCAGGCTATCTTTGGATTAAACTCTGCAGGCTTCCAAGGTCAATCTCTGGCTTCAAGAGGTAACTCTAACTACGATCCAGATTTAACACCTGAGTTTACACAGGAATTAGAACTTGGTTCTGAAATGCGTTTCTTTGGTGGTCGTGTTATGACTGAATTGACTTGGTATGATAAAAAATCTACTAATTTGATTTATGCAATTGGTTTGCCGCAAACAACTGGTTTTAGCTCATTCTACACTAACTTAGGTGAGGTGCGTAACACAGGTTGGGAAGCAGCTGTTGATTTAAAAATTGTTGACAAAACAGATTTCCAATGGAATGTAAGAGGAATTTTCACTAGAAACATAAACACAGTTGAAAAATTAGTACCTGGTTTAACAAGAGATATCATTGGTGGTTACAACTGGATTGAACCTGGTTTCCCTTATGGTTATTTAAGAGGTAGTCGTTCAGCTCGTACTGATGATGGTCGATTAATCATCAACCCTTCTAATGGTGCTCCATTTGTTGATCCAAATCCACAAATGGTGGGTGATCCAAATGCAGATTATAAAATAGGTATTACTAACAGATTTGCATACAAAGCATTTGAATTAAGTGTGCTTTGGGATATGACAAAAGGTGGTGATTTCTACACTGAAACTATCAACAGTATGTTAGGTCGTGGTGTTACTAAGGATAACGAGGACAGAGAAAAAAATAGAGTGGTGGATGGGGTATATGGTAGTGCAACGCCAGTACCTGGTAAAGATGGATTAAACCGTTACGTTCCTTTATTGGTGAATGGTCAAATGGTGCCTAACCAAACAAGAATGACTACAAATGACTTGTATTTCTCACCAGCTGGAACAGGTGCAACTTTCGCAACAAATGGTGCTTTTGAATACTCCGTATTTGATGGTACTGTTTACAGATTAAGAGAGATTGTATTAGCATATAACCTGTCTCCTAGTTTAATTAAGAAATTAAAACTATCTGCTGCAACACTTTCATTTAGTGGTCGTAACCTTTGGTTCTTGGCACCTAATGTACCTAAATACACACACTTTGATCCAGATATCAACTCAGTAGTTTCTGGTACAGCGCAAGGTGTTGAAACTGGTGGTGCTCCAAGTACTAAAAGATTCGGTCTTAACTTAAACATAACTTTCTAATCATCATACTTAAATTTTCACCTATGAGAAAGAAAATATATTATATAAAAACTTTTACCGCATTGGTAATGTTTGCGCTTGTTTTACCAAGCTGTCAAAAATTCCTTGACGTAAATAAAAACCTGAACAGTCCAACTGCAGTTCCTGTATCGTTATTGTTAAGTAACGCCGAATTGGCAATTTCAAATAACGTAGCATTAGGTACAGGACTTGGAAACATCGCTGCAGTGTATACACACCAAATAACAGGTCGTGTGGGTGCTGACAGATATGGTGCTGGTTCCGCTGGATGGGAAGGTCTTTATGGCGCTATCAAAGATTTGGATGTAATCATTAAGCAAGGAACTGCGGAAACGCGTTTTACTTATGCTGGTGTAGCTAAAATTTTGAAAGCTTATGCATTCAGTGTTTTAGTAGACGTTTATGGGGATTGTCCTTTCACTGAATCTAATAAATTTGACCAAGGTATTAAACAACCTAAGTTTGATAAAGGAGTTGATATCTATCCTCAATTAATTAAATTGATTGACGAAGGTGTTGCTGATATCAACAACAAAGCACCAAATGCTTCAAAGCCAGGCAATGACGATTACATTTATAAAGGAAACACCACTAACTGGATTAAAGCAGCAAATACACTTAAATTAAAGTTGTATACACAAGTTAGATTGGTACAAGATGTAAAAGCACAAGTAACTGCTTTATTAGCATCTCCTACTACTTTAATCAATTCACAAGCTGAAAGTTTCATGCTTCCTTATGGACCTTTCGGTACTACGGATGACAGACATCCTGCTTATGGTGATTATAACGCTACACAACGTGGTTCTCAGTTATTTAGCCCTTGGTTATATGAAATCATGAAAGGTAGAAATCCAAATATTTTTACTAATATTTCAGATCCAAGAATTCCTTACTATATCTATAATCAAAAATCAGCAACAGGAACACCTGAAAACTGTCCAGATTATCGTGATGGTGGTTTTATCACTATATTATTTGGTTCAAATGGTCCTTGTCGTGATGGATCAAATAGTGCAACTTACTCCTTGTTAGGTTTATACCCTGCAGGTGGTAGATATGAAGATGGTGGTGCAAGAACTATTACACAAATAGGAGCGATTAATGCTGGTACTGGAGCACTTCCTCATCAGTTTATTACTTATGCTGACAGATTATATCTTGAAGCAGAATTAATCAATGCGGGTGTTGTAACTGGAAATGAAAAAACAGCATTTAGTAACGCACTTAATGCATCATTCTCACAAATGGATCACATTATCACCAACTTTATTAAGCCAGCTTCTGCAGGTGCGCCACAAGTGGTTCCTGCGATTGCAACTTTAGCTGCTACTACAACATATAAAACTGCTGTACTTGACGCTTATGATAAAGCATCAACAGCTTCAAAAAGATTGGAATTTATTATGACTCAAAAATGGATCAACAGAATTGAAAATCCTGTTGATAACTGGACTGATTACAGAAGAACTAGGTTCCCTGTATTATTTTCACCAGCACCTATTGGAACTGTTACAAGTGTAACCACTCCGGAACCAAAAACGGTTCCTGTAGCTAATGATAGAGCATACCCTTGGTCATTACCATTTAGTACAAATGAGTTACAATTAAATTCTAGTTCACCACCACAAAAAGTACCAGAATCTTATCGTGTATTTTGGCAACCAGCTGGATAATAATTATATACTCGTTTGATATATTAAAATAAAATTAATAGATTATGAAAAATAGAAAAATAAACATATTTGCGGCCTTAACCTTAGGTCTTATGATCGCCTTCGCTGGTTGTAAGAAGGATGACGGAGGAGTTAGGAAAAGTGTTGTAATCAAAGATGTACCAGTGGTTTCTACAAAAATTGAATCTACTGGGTCACAGGCGATTGATATGTTGAACCTTGCGGGGTTCTCCGGTAAATTTAAAGTAGAAACATACTTTCCTGGTGCAACACCACCAGACAAAGTTGACATCGTAGTAAGAAAAAATGGTTCTAATGCCAATGTAAAAGTTTTTAAAAAGGATGTTACAACACTTCCTTATTCATTAACAGTTACATCAGCTGATATTGCAGCTATATTTGGCGCTGCTGTTACTTTGGGTGATACCTATGACTTTGCACCTGACTTATATGTTGGTGTAAATAAATTTGAAGCATTCCCAGTTACAGGATTAGGTAATGGTCCTGGTATTATAGCATACCCTTTATATAGTGATTTTGCGCGTTTCGCGGCAATTTGTGCTTACGATCCTGCAATTTACGAAGGTGACTTTTTGGTAGTTTCTGATGGATTTGGTGATTTCAGCCCAGGTGAAGTTGTTAAGTTCACAAAAATTAGCAACAACTCATTCTCATTCATTAATCCTTATGTAACAAGTCCTTTACCAGTTATTGTGACAATTAATACATTGAATAACCAAGCGACTATTGCTAAGCAAAAAGTAGGAAATGCTTTTACTTGGCAGTTAGCTTATACTAACCCGAATATGGCAGTTTCAGCAGGTGCTGCAAGCGTTGTTGCACCATGTAGTAAAACAATTACACTTGCCATTGCTTATACAGTGGATCAAGGTGGTTTTGGTACATTCAATTTAGTATTAAGGAAAAAATAATATACGCTACTTAAGCGTGTTCGATATTAAGAAAGCCTTTCCGATTTCGGAAAGGCTTTCTTAATTAGGGCTACTCAGACACTGAGATCATCAACTATTATTTTGTTTTAAACTCCCAACTTACATTGCCAATATTGTTGGGCTTCCCAATTTCTGCTGCTGAAATGCTGCCAACTAATTGGCCTTTACTATCTCTTTTAATAGTTACTGTTCTCCAGGAATATGCGCCGTGTTCATAGTCGTAGGTTTTACCATCATCATCATATAAGCGGTAGCTTGCTTCTTTCTCTCCATAATGTTTAATCACTAAGTTGTATTTACCATCAGCAACTGTGGTGCTTTCGGTCATTGGAATTACACCACCATCACGAACAAATACAGGGATATGTTCTAATCCTGGGGTAACGGTGATTACCTCACCTTCTCCTACCAATTTACCTGTATAAAAATCGTACCACTTGCCCGCAGGTAAAATTACTTTTCTGCTGGTTTCTCCTGTAAATAAGGGTGCAATTAATAATTGATCACCCACCATGTATTGGTCTTTAATTTCTTTTTTTACAGCCATTTTATATGGATTTTTTTCGGAGTCAAGCTTTGTGATTTCTTCTTTACTCGTCGCAGCAAACCCATCCACTAAATTCATTGCCCTAAATGGGGGACGACCATAAAAGGCATACTCCGCAAAACAAGTATATAAGTAAGGAATTAATTGCATTCTTAAATTAGCGACATCGGCCACTTGTTTTTCCACTTCGGGAAAGGTCCAAGGCTTGGTGCCATCTGCCCAAGCATTTAACATTGCCATGGGTGAAAAGCAAACAGTTTGCATACGACGTAGCCAATCTTCGGCTGAGCCTGAACTTCGTACTTCAGGGGTCCATAAAGTGCCTATAAAGGAACTATTAATAAGTGCCGTTATAAAGTCGCGATGACTATAGTAATCATTATAAATGACGAATGGGAATGCCGTTGCGCCCGCATTGCTTGCGCGAACTAAGCCATAAGTGCGCGTATTGTTTGCACGAAATAATTGCGTGTTTAATTTTTGCATCATCACGCCATAAGTTTGTCGCATTACTTCGGCTGGAATTTTGGAAGGGAATTTAGTGACATCTGGCCATAACCAAAAATCGAATCCATCATTTTCATCCATCTTAAATCCACTCACGCCAATGTTCAATAAGTTTTTTTGAAAGTGATTTCCAATAATAGTATTGGTTTGCTTCATGGAATAGTCAGGAATAAATCCAGTCCAAACCGTGTGCGATGCAGTGTAAGGTTTCAAAGCAGGCAATATTTTTGCATCAGGCGAAATGTAGGGGTTAATCCAAAGATTGGTATAAATGCCCTTGGATTTTAAATTGCTTATCAGCCCTTTGGGATCAGGAAATCGGGTGCTATCCCATTCGTAAGTACATGGGTAGGCTTTACTTTGCCAACCAGGTTCCAAACCAATTACCGTCAATGGAAATTGGTGTTTTGTAAAACCTTCCACTTCGGCTAGTAGTTGTTGGTCATTAAATAAAGTAGGTGTACGATGCCAAAACCCCAAGCCCCATTTTGGGGGCAAACATCCACCACCTTGGTATAAATTAAACCTACTTACAGCATCAAGTGTACTTGGGCCACCAAATACATAAAGTTCAACGCCCTCCGCCGGAATGAGCACCTCTACATTATCTGAATAGGGAGCAGCCGACCACTTGCGATCCGTATTGCGGTCACGCACTACAGGCGGATTTTTACTATCCACGCGAACGCCAGTGCCTACCCATATATCAATATACCTTGCTGAATTTATAAATACCCCATAACCTTTGGAGGAAACATAAAAGGGGATGGGTGCATGTGATCTGCCGTTGTCCACGCCGTCATAATGGTCCTCGTGTAGTCGAAGTATTCGGCCTCTTTGTTCCACGGTTTTAAAATTCAATCCTAAGCCAAATATTTTTTCCGCTTTTTCCAATGGGAATCTTAAGTAAGTTTTACCGTCAAAAATTTCAAATTTTATTTCATCGGAGCTAAGTGGAAATGCTACCGGGGTCATTTCATTGATAGCAGAGGTTTTAGGTTTTGATTCGGAGATACTTAAAAGGTTGGCTGTTTCAGGCTTGCCCACTTTTGCTTTCCAAACGCCATTGGCCATTTTCTCCCAGCTTAGTACGGGGGTTTGTGAGTTTGCAGCGACCAATGATAGTTGAAAAAATACAGATAGGCAGCTGTATAATAAAAGATTGCTTTTAATTTTCATTATAAGGATATTGATTATTAAAGGAAGTTAAATAATGTTTCACAAAAAGTTATATTTTTCTATTAATACAATCAAGTTGTTTCATTCGGGTATTACAAAAATGACATTTTTAGTATCCGTATAAATTTAAAATAAAGGGCATAAAATACTTAAACTACTGATTGCTTGGTTGAGGTAAAACTTTATACGGATAAATCGTATAACTGACACGCCGAATCCTTAATTTTACGTATAAATTAATTTTTTGGAAGCACCTGTATTATTAATCACACCTCCTTTTACACAATTAAATACACCGTATCCAGCTACTGCGTATTTGAAAGGATTTTTTAATACAAAAAACATTCCTACTGTTCAAGCCGATTTGGGTATTGAAGTAACCATGGAATTATTTAGTAAGCAAGGACTAGAAAAACTTTTCTCAGCCATAGCAGCAAAAACGGAATCAACTGAGTTAATATATTCTGGAAATAGTTTGCGCATGATTGCGTTACGCGACAGGTATATTCAAACCATTGAACCTGTCATCCAATTTTTACAGGGGAAACAAAATACACTAGCACATACCATTTGTACGCGACAATTTTTACCTGAAGCAAGTCGCTTTGCACAAATGGATGATTTAAACTGGGCTTTTGGCAGTATGGGTAAACAAGACAGGGCCAAGCATATTGCCACCATGTACTTGGAGGACTTAAGTGATTTGATTAAGGAAACGGTTGATGAGCATTTTGGATTTAGTCGTTATGCCGAAAGCTTGGGAAGGTCCGCAAATTCGTTCGATGAATTATACAATGCACTACAGTTACCCTTCACTTATTTGGATGAAATATTAATTAAAATTTTTGCGGATCGTATAGATCAAGTAGAGCCAAAATTGCTTTGTATTTCGGTCCCATTCCCAGGTAATTTATATACCTCATTAAGGTGTGGTCAGTGGATCAAAAAAAATAGGCCGCATATTAAAGTAGCCATGGGTGGGGGCTTTGCAAATACGGAACTACGTTCATTAAGTGATGTTCGCGTTTTTGAATTTTATGATTTTATCACTTTAGATGATGGAGAAGCGCCACTAGAAATTTTAATTGAACATATTGATGGGAAAAAGCAGCTCAGTGAATTAAAGCGTTGCTTTACACTGGTAAATGATACAGTCACTTATATTAATAATACCAGTTGTACTGATTATAAACAAGGGCAGGTGGGGACGCCTGATTATGAAGGCCTTTTATTAGATCAATATATTTCAGTTATTGAAATAGCAAATCCAATGCATAGTTTATGGAGCGATGGTAGATGGAATAAACTAACCATGGCGCATGGCTGTTATTGGGCAAAATGTACATTTTGTGATATTTCTTTAGATTATATTAAAAACTATGAACCTATATCCGCTAGCTTATTGGTGGATAGGATGGAGGAGTTGATTGCTAAAACTGGCCAAAATGGATTTCATTTTGTAGATGAAGCTGCGCCACCATCCATGATGAAAGCGGTATCCATTGAAATTATAAAACGAAAATTAGTGGTAAGTTGGTGGGCTAATATTCGCTTTGATAAAAGCTTTACACAGGACTTATGTTATTTATTAAAAGCATCAGGATGCATTGCAGTGAGCGGTGGTCTTGAAGTTGCATCAGATAGATTATTAGATCTTATACAAAAAGGAATTACAGTTGCACAGGTGGCTAAAGTAAGCAAACATTTTTCT
>Ga0208597_1000993_pt1 | contig 11243 bp, 10 predicted proteins | sample LakMenEpi05May12_FD_150673 | JGI IMG/M metagenome (GOLD analysis project Ga0208597, IMG submission 150673) | Freshwater microbial communities from Lake Mendota, WI - 05MAY2012 deep hole epilimnion (SPAdes) | ecosystem: Environmental > Aquatic > Freshwater > Lake > Epilimnion/Euphotic zone ...
CGGGCCGGCGGGTTTGGGGTCAGAGCTCGAGGATGACAATGAGCTGCCCCTCTTGCACGATCTCGCCCTCGGCCACGTGCAAGCTAGCCGCCACGCCGGCCCGCTCAGCAATCACCGGGATTTCCATCTTCATGCATTCGAGCAGCGCCACCTGATCGCCGGGCGCCACGCGCTGGCCGGGCGACACCAGCACCGCCGTGACCACCCCGGCCACGTCCGAGCAAATTCGCGCCTGCGCCATCCCCGCCTCCCCGTCCCGCCTCATGGGCGATTATTAATTGAGGCTAACCTCATATTTATCGGGAGACAAGTCTAGCCCTGCAATGTCGCCTGCACGCCGAACGCTTCGACGGGCGCGCGATCAGCCAGGGCCGCAGCGACGGCGAGGTCCTGCACGATGGAGCCCAGCGACTTGTAGAGGGTGATCTGGTCCGGGGCGTCGCGGCCGACCACGCGGCCAGCGATCACCTCGCCCAGTTCGCCGCGGAGATGGTCGGGGCTGATCAGGCCAAGACGCATAGCTCGCAGCCACTCCTCGCCCTGCTCCAGCACCGAAGCGCGATGATCCGCAAAGAACACCGACCGGGCCACGAGGTGCGGATCGATCTCGCACGGGCCGGCGCGGCTGGAGCCGACGGCGTTGATATGGGCGCCGGGCTTGACCTCGTCGGCCATCAGGATCGGCTCCGCCGCGCTGCTGGTCGTGCAGATGATATCCGCATCCGCCGCCGCTTCCGCCGGCGTGTCGGCGACCACGCCCTCGACGCCGATGAGCGACTTCAACTCCGACGCCAGCTGGCGCGCATGGTCCGGATTGCGCGACCACACCGCCACAGTCTCCAGCGCACGAACCTTGGCGATGGCCAGGGCGTGGGCGCGCCCCTGACGTCCGGCCCCCAGAATGGCCAGCCGCCGCGCCTGCGGATTGGCGAGCACGTCGGCAGCCACGGCGCTGACCGCAGCGGTGCGCAGCTCGGTGACGCTGGCGGCCTCCACCATGGCCAAGGGCTCGCCGGATTGCGGGTGGAACAGAACAATGACGCCCTGGTGCGAAGGCAAGCCGAAGGCATGGGCTCCAGGGAACACGGACATGAGCTTGACGCCGAACGGCTGGCCCGCCGCAAGTGCGCCCGGCATCAACCCCAAAGCCCCGCCCTGCAAGGGAACGATCCGTCGCAGCTCCTGTCGCGCCTCGCCCAGGGACAGGGCGCGCATGACTTGGCGCATCAGCGGAATCGCCGCCTCGATGGGCATCTCGCGCCGGACATCGCTTTCGGAAATTATCAGCATCGCGTCCTTCCCCTGAGACAGGCGCCGGTTGGCAGAGCGTCGCTCTGGCGTTATCACACGCCGGAAGTTCTGAAAATGAGGTCAAGCTCATGTTTATCAGTCGCGAGGCGCTTTCGCTCGCCGCGCTCAACGCCGATCCCTACGCCGCCTATGATCGGTGGCGGAGCGAGGCGCCCGTGGCCTTTGTGGAGGCGCTCGGCCTTTGGTGGGTGCTCGACTATGAGGCGGTGGCCGACGCCCTCGCCCGCGACGAGGATTTCCAGGTGGGCACGGACCGCAGCCTGATCTTCGACACCTTCGGCGAGAATATGCTGACCCTGGACGGCGAGCCGCATCGCCGCCAGCGCAACGCCTTCTTCGGCGCCTTCCGGCCGGCGCATCTGAGGGCGCGCATGGCCGCCGCCGTGGAGGCCAGCGTCGATCAGCTCATCGACGCCCTCCCCGCCGACGGCGTAGAGCTTCGCCAGGCCTTCGCCCGGGTCTTGCCGGTGCTCTCGATCCTCAACCTGTTCGGGCTGGACGCAGCCCACGCCACGAATTTGCGCCGCTGGTACGATCGCTTCGAGAAGGCGCTCGCCAACTTTGCGTGGGACGAGACGGTGCGAAGCGAGGCCAAGGCGGCGGCATCGGAGTTCCGCGCCCTGATCCAGGCCGAAATAGATCAGGTGCGCCAGGTTCCGAGGTCCGGGCTGTTGGCCGACGCCGTGGCCGATGGAAGCCTCAGCGACGAGGAAATTCAGCGCAACGCCTCCATCATCTTCTTCGGCGGCATCTCCACGGTGGAGGCGGTGACCCTCAACACCCTCTCCGCCCTGCTGGATCGCCCGCAGCGGCTTGAAGAAGCGCGCCGTGATCCCGCGCGTCTTGCGCTGATGGTCGAGGAGACCGTCCGCTGGCGCTCCCCGGTGCAGACCGCCACGCGCCACGCCCGCAGAGACGTGAAGTTCCACGGGGCGGAGATCAAGGCGGGCGACGGCGTCAGCCTCATCCTGGGAGCCGCCAATCGCGATCCGCGCCAATTCGTCGCGCCGGATCAGTTCGACCCGGACCGTCCCAACCTGCAGCGCCATCTCGCCTTCGCCGCCGGATCGCACCTTTGTCTCGGCGCGCATTTCGCCCGGCTGCAGGCCAACATCGCGGTCGGTCGCCTGCTTCAGCGCCTGGAAGGGCTCAGGGCCGTCGAGCCCCCGGTCTTCCAGGGCCACGAGTTCCACCAGCCTGGGGCGCTGAAGCTTGCCTGGTGCGCCAAGCGATGAGCAAATCCCCCGCCGCCGAGCCGTACGATTTCGCCGTCATAGGCGCGGGGATCGCCGGCGCGTCCGTGGCCGCGCATCTCGCTGAGACCAGGCGTGTGGTGATGCTGGAGCAGGAATCCGCGCCAGGGCGTCACGCCACAGGTCGGTCCGCAGCGATCTTTTCGGAAATCTACGGGCCGCCGCCGGTGCGGGCGCTAAGCCGCGCCAGCCGCGCCTTTTTCGAGGCGCCGCCGGAAGCGTTCAGCGCCGCGCCCCTGATGCGCCGACGGGGCGTGATGTGGATCGCGCGGGCCGATCAGATTGACCGGCTGAAGGATCATGCCGCCAACCCGGATGTGGCGGCCCAGGCGCGATGGATTTCCGCCGATGAAGCCGTGGCGCTCAATCCCATTCTGAGGCGGGATTATCTGGCCGCCGCCCTCTTCGAGCCCGAGGCCCAGGACCTGGACGTGGACGCTCTGCACCAGGGCTATCTGCGGCGGTTTCGCGCCGGCGGCGGGGCCCTGCGTCTCGACGCTCAGGCGACCCTGTTCACCTCGTCGCCGGAAGGCTGGCGCATCACGCTAGCGAATGGCGAAACCCTTGTGGCGAAGGTGCTGGTCAACGCCACGGGAGCCTGGGCTGACGAGGTCGCCGCCAAGGCTGGTCGGCGCGAGGTGGGGCTCACGCCCGCCCGACGCACGGCGGTTCTCGTCGATCCTCCCGCCGGGCTCGATCCGTCGTCCTGGCCCATGGTGGTGGACACCGACGAGCAGTTCTACTGGAAGCCCGACGCAGGGCGTCTGTTCCTGTCGCCAGCCGACGAGACGCCCTCGCCGCCCTGCGACGCCTATCCCGACGAAATGGACATCGCCATCGCCGTGGATCGGGTGGAGCAGGCCGCGACCCTGGAGGTGAAGCGCATCTTCGCCAAATGGGCCGGCCTTCGCACCTTCGTGCCCGACCGCGCCCCGGTGGTGGGCTTCGACACCCCCGAGCGTGACTTCTTCTGGCTGGCCGGCCAGGGCGGCTACGGCATTCAGACTGCGCCGGCCCTGGCGCGGGTCGCCGCGGCCCTCGCCCAGGGGGCCTCGCCGCCGCAGGACATCCTCGACGCCGGCCTCGACATCGGCGCGATCTCCCCGACGCGGCCGTCGCTTACCCCGTAACTAAGCGAGGCAGGCGTCGGCCACGGCGTCGAGGCCAAGCCCGCGCAACGGATCACAGGCCGCGAGCCCGGTCTCCCGCGTGACGGCCTGCAACGCTTCGCGCGCAGCGGTTTCGTCGAGCGAAGAGGTGTTGAGGCTCACGGCCGCCACCTTGGCCGCCGGATTGGTGAGCTGCGCCGCCGTTTCATAGGCCACCCTCGCCGCTGCGAGGCTGAGCAAGGGATAGTCCGGGAGCCCTAGAATATGCGCGCGGGCCACATCAGCGCACAGCACCATCACGTCGGGCTGCGATCCGTGCACCAGCCCCAGGGTCACGCCGGCATAGGAGGGGTGGAACAGCGAGCCTTGGCCCTCGACCACATCCCAATGGTCCGGGGCCGCGTCCGGCGACAGGGTCTCGGCGGCGCCGGCGATGAAGTCGGCCACCACGGCGTCGAGAGGAACCCCCGACCCGGCGATCATGATCCCGGTCTGGCCGGTGGCGCGGAAGGTGGCGGAAACGCCGCGCTCGGCGAAATGGCGCGCCAGGGCGAGGGCGGTGTACTTCTTGCCCACCGCGCAATCGACGCCCACGGTGAGCAGACGCCGGCCGCTGCGCTTCCGACCCGTGGCGATCGGGATGCCAGGGGGCGGCGTGCGCACATCAATGAGCCGGGCGCCGGAGAGCGCCGCCGCGGCGGCGAGACGCGGATGCGCGCCGAGGGCGCCATGCAGCCCGCTGACCACGTCTAGGCCTAGCGCCAGCGCCTGCTCGAACACTGGAATCCAGTCGGGCTCGAGCACTCCGCCCCGGGCGGCCACGCCGATCACCAGGGACTGAGCGCCCTTGGCGAGGGCTTGTTCCAGCGACAACTGGGGAAGCCCCGTGCTCACCGTCGCCCCCGGCAACGCCAGTTCTCCCAGACAAACATCGCCCGCCCAGTCACGCAGACCCAGCGCGGTCTTGGCCCACCCGCGCTCCTGCACGGCGCCGAGAAACAGCAGATAGGGCCGGCGCAGTTCGATGGTCTTCATTGGTCAGCCTCGGCGGCGGTGGATGGGGAAGCGCCGGCGCCCCAGACCGCGCGCGGGCAGTCAATGAGGCCGTCGGCGTAGATCGCGGCCGGGGTTCGATCCCGCGCCATCAGCAAGGGACCGTCGAGATCGACGACGTCGCACAGCTGCGCCAGGACAAAGGCCGGGGCCATGGCCAGGGAGGTGCCCAGCATGTTGCCGACCATCAGTTCAAGGCCGCGCTCGCGCGCCGCCTCGGCGATCTCCAGCGCGCGCGTGAGGCCGCCGCTCTTGTCGAGCTTGAGGTTGACCACCTGAAACCGCCCGATCACGCGGTCGAGGTCAGCCAAGTCTTGCACCGTCTCATCCGCCGCCAGGGCGATGGGATAGTCGAGGCCGTCAAGAAGCGCCTCCTGTCCCACGGGGAGGGGTTGCTCGCAGAGGCTGACGCTTGCTTCCACCAACACCGGGGCCAGCGCCTTGAGGTGGTCAAGGTCAAAGCCCTGGTTGCCGTCGACGCCGAGCCACACGCCCGGCCGCGCGGCGCGAACGGCGCGAACCCGGTCTGCGTCCAGCTCGTCGCCCGCCAGCTTCAGCTTGATGGCGCGAGCCTCGGCATAGGCGATCGCCCCTGCGGCCATGGCTTCCGGCGAGCCGAGCCCCACGGTGCAGGTGGTCAGTCGAGGAGTGGCGCGGCCCAGGCCGGCCAGCTCGCTGACGCTGACCCCGGCCGCGGCGCTTTCAAGCTCCCACAGAGCAGCGTCGAGGGAATTGCGGGCGCCGCACGCGGGCAGGATCCGCAGCAAGTCCAGGCGCGAGGCGCCGGCTTCCACGGCCGCCCTCGCCTGCTCGGCGTCGGCCAGCATGCGGGGGCCGGTCTCATCGTGATAGAACACGCCCGCGGCTTCGCCCCGACCGACCATCCCATCGACGGTAATCTCGGCCACCAGCACGTCGACGGCGTTCCACACATGTCCGCTGATGACGAACGGCGCGCGGACGGGCCAGGTTTCGACGCGTAGAGCGAGACTGCGACGCCCCATGAGAGGATGCTCCTGGTGAAAGAACCGGGGCAACCTCGACTAAACTGAGGCCGACGTCAATAAAAATGAGGTTCACCTCAGTTTTATCATGACTCGCTGGGAAGCTTGCGCGCCTGCCAGCGCGCTAGGGCGTAGAGGACTACCGCCAGCAGCCCTGCCGGCAAGGTCACCGTAGTGATCGACAGATCCACCGCGCGCGGGTCGCGATAAACGCTGTCGGTGAACACGGCGGTGAGGGTCGTGCCCACGCCCAGGCCGATAATCATGTTGAAGAACGATACCAGCGCCGCCGCCACGCCGCGGCCCTCGTTCGGCACAATCTCCTGTACGAGCGTAATGCCGATGGCTTCGCTGATCGCCGCCGCCGACATCCAGACCGTGAACAACACCAGCGCCATGGCGCTGTCGCCCGCGAAGGCCACCAGGGCTCCGCCCAATCCCAGCACCATGACGATGAGGGCCGCGAGGATTCGATTGCGCACGCCATACTTCACCGTGCCATCGCTGATCAGGCCGCCGAGCACCGACCCCGCGGCGCCGGTGACCATGGATAGAAGGCCGAGCGTGGCGCCGATCTCCCCCGGGGAGACGCCGAACTTTCGGCGCAGCACCGACGGCAGCCAGGTCTGCAGGGAAAAGTCGCCGGCCGAGGCCAGGGCGACAGCCACATAGAGCGGCAGCAGCACCGGCGACAGCTTCCAGAAGATGCCGATGACGTCTTTCAGGGGCGCCGGACCGGCGTGCAAGGCGCCCCGCCGTTTGGGCTCGTCAAAGCTGAACAGGGCGGCGACCACCAGCCCGCCCGGCGCGCAGAGCAGCACGAGCACCTGCCGCCACGGCGCAAGCGCGCCAATGATCGGCAGGCCATGGAACGCTCCTCCCAAGGCGGACTGAAGCAGCAAGCCCCCGGACATGATGGACGCGCCGGAACCGATGGCCATGCCCATGAGAAAGACGCCGAACGCGGCGCCGCGCCGATTGACCGGGAAGAGGTCGGTGATGATCGATACGGCGGCCGGGGCCAGGGCCGCTTCGCCAATGCCCACCGCCACGCGGGCCGCGAACAATTGGCCGAAATTCTGCGCCAGGCCGCACGCCGCGGTGGCCACGCTCCACACCGCGACCCCCGCGATGATCACCGCCCGACGCGGCAGGATGTCGGCGAACCGCCCAAGGGGAAGCCCTGCGAAACTATAGATCAGGGCGAAGGCCAGGCCCTGCAGCAGGCTCACCTGTGTATCGGTGACGTGGAGCTCCGCCTTGATCGGATCGACCAGCAGACTGAGGATGAAGCGGTCGGTGTAGGACAGCATCCCCGCAAGAAAGAACACCGCCATGATCCACCAGGCCTTCGCCGGCGATGGCCAAGGCGCCTCGTCGGCCCGTATTTCGGCGTGCAAAGTCACATTCGACGACACGATGTCTCCTCCCCTTGCCGCCCGGCTTATCCCCATCACCCCGGTTCGGCGGCCATTATTGAAACTGAGCTCATTTTATATTCCATGTCCATCCCGCTGACTTTCAGAGGGTTTTTCATGGCGATATCTGCTCGGGGAATTTGACAGGCGCCGCTTTCTAGGGCATTTTTTGAGGATATCCTCATTTTTCGGATCTCCGCATGAAGGTGTTCACCGCCGCGCTCTGTAGCGAGACAAACTGTTTCGCTCCTCAGCCCTCGGACATGAGCCTCTTCGAGGCGCGGGGGCTGTTTAATGGCCCGGACCGGCCTGCCGTGATGACGGAAGAATTTGCGCTGCCGGAATTGGCGCGGCGGCGCGCGGCGCGCGGCGAGTTCGAGCTAGTTGAGGGCCCCTGCGCGGCGGCGGAGCCCGGCGGCATGGTCCCGCAGGCGGTCTATGAGACTTTGCGCGACCGCCTGCTCGGCCGTCTTGAGGCTGCGGGCCCGGTGGACGTGGTCGCCCTCGCCCTGCACGGAGCGATGATCGCCGAAGACTGCGACGACTGTGAAGGCGACCTGCTACGCCGCGTGCGGGCGCTCGCGCCGACAGCGATCATCGGCGTGGTGCTCGATCCTCATGCGCACGTCTCCACGGACATGGCGGCGGCGGCGGATGTGATTGTCGCCTTCAAGGAATATCCCCACACCGACTTCGAGGAGAGCGCGAACCGGGTGCTCGACCTGTCGCTCGCCGCCGCCCGCGGCGACATCCGCCCCACAGCCGCCTTGTGGGACGCCTCGGTGCTGGCGGTGTTTCACACCCGCCGCCCGTCCGTCGCGCCGCTGGTGGGGCGTATGCGTGAGCTGGAGGCCGACGGTGCGGTCCTGTCCGCCTCGCTGATCCATAGCTTTCCCTGGGGGGACAGCTCCAGCATGGGCACGCGGGTCTATGTCCTGACCGACAACGCCCCCGACGTCGCGCAGAGCATCGCTCAGGCCTTGGCGCAGCAGGCGGCCGAGATCGCCCCGGACGGCATGGCGCGCCCGCTGGATCTCGACGGCGCGCTGTCTCAACTGCCGGAAACGCCCACCAAGCCGACGATCTGGGCCGAGTCCGCGGACAATCCCGGCGGCGGCGCAGGCGGCGACGCCACCTTCGTGCTGCGATACATCTTGGAGCGCTCGATCGGTCCGGCGGCGCTCGGCTATCTGTTCGACCCCGCGGCGGTGGAGCAAGCCTTCGCCCTCGGCGTCGGCGCGACGGCGAGCTTCACCGTCGGCGGGCGCAGCAGCCCGCTCGCCGGAGCGCCGGTGGCGCTTGAAGCCGAAGTCATGGCGCTGGAGCCCAAGGCGTTCCAGACCTTCGCCGGGGCCACGGTTTCGGTGGGTCGCGCCGCGCGCCTCCGCCACGGCGATCTCGATATCGTGCTGATCAGCCACCGGACCCAGACCTTGGGGCCGGATCTGTTCGACCGCCTGGGCGTCGACCTCTCGCAGAAGCGGGTCGTGGCGGTGAAATCCTCCCGTCACTACGAAGCCGAATTTTCCGGACGTGCGTCGGCGCTGATCACCCTCGACAGCCCCGGCGTTCTCGACCTCGACATCCTGGGTCGGCCCTTTCGCCGGCTGGATCGCCAGCGCTGGCCGTTCATCGACCCTGCGCCTGCGCCGCGGCGCTTGTGGCCGCCAACTTCCCCGCCTCAGCATTCACCTGGAGACGCGCCTGATGCCCGTTAAGTTTTCCTCTGTCCCCAAAGCGATGGCGCGGACCGCCGTCGCCATCGGCGCCTTGGCCGCCACCTCGGCTTGCGCCGGCGGCGCCGAACTCAAGCCCGACACCGGCAAGAGCGCCCAGGCCGCGGCGATCATCGAGGCGGCGCTGAAGGCCGCGCCCTATCCTGGCCTCGCCGTGGCGGTGGAGCAAAAGGGCAAGATCGTGTTCGAGGGCGGGTACGGCTATTCCGATGTGGACAAGAAGATCGTCCCCACCGCCACGACCCAGTTCCCCATCGGCTCGGTGACCAAGTCGTTCACCTGCCTCGGCGTGCAGCAGTTGCGTGCGGCGGGCAAGCTCGATCCCAATAAGACGGTCGGCGACTACCTGCCGGGCATCACCGGTCCCGACGCCGGCGTGACCCTGGTCCAGCTGATGGAGCACACGTCGGGCATTCCCAACTACACCGATCTGCCCGACTTCCCCCATTCCAAGCCGGTGGGGCTCACCCGCGCTGACGTGGTGAAGGTGTTCTCCACCAAGCCGCTGCTGTTCAAGTCGGGCTCGGAATTCAACTATTCCAATTCCGACACTTACCTGCTCGGCATGATCATCGAGAAGGTCAGCGGCCAATCCTATGCCGACTACATCAGCGATCACGTGCTGAAGCCGTTCGGCATGAGCCGCACCAATCTCGAAGCGCATGACACCGGCGCGCCGGACCGGGCGCGCGGCTACCGCTTGTCCAAGACCGGGTTCGTCCCGTCCATCGCCTACGACTACGATGTGCCGTTCTCGGCGGGGGTGATCGTCTCCACGGCGGAGGACCTGCTGAAGTACCGCGCCGGGGTGTTCGGTCCGAAGTCCGATCCGACCGTGCAAAAGTACGTGCTGCAGCTTGATCCGCTGAGCGGCGGCGAAGCCAACCCCTATGGCCGCGGCTGCCTGATCCAGACCAAGCTCGACGGTCACCGCAAGATCACCCATTCTGGCGATATCTATGGCTTTGCGGCGCACTACGCCTATTACCCCGACGACGACCTGACCATCGCCGTGCTGGTGAACGGCCAGGGCGCGTTCCCGCCGCTCACCGTGGAGCACAAGCTGGCGCGGGTGTTCCTCGATCTCCCCTCGCCTGATCTGACCGATCGGCCGGTTCCTGAGGCGCTCGGCCAGGCTGTCGCCGGCGACTACAAGATGGGCGAGTTCCGCTTCGGCATCGACGCCCTAGGCTTCGTCTACAAGGACGGCAAGGTGGCGCTGAGCTTCGGCGGGCTCGGCAGCGGCGCGCCGTTGCTGCCGCTGAAGTACATCGGCGACAATCGGTTCGTATCGATCATCGATGACGAACACCTGTTCGATTTCAAGTCCCGCCCCGACGGCGCCACTGAACTCGTCATGCGCTATTACGAGGGCGAGATGAAAGCGGCCCGCGTGGCCGCGAAGCCCTGATCCTTCGCGACGGCGTCTCTAGACCAGAGACGCCGTCGTCATCAGCATGAACTGGAGGATGCGCGACAGTGCGGGCGCATCCTCCACCTCGAACCGGACAGTGTCCGCCGCGCAGCGTTCGAACATCGGCAGATAGGCGAGCACCTCGGCGGGCAAGGCCTGCTTGAAGCTCACCGTCGCCATGCCCGGCGACATCGGCGCCCCCGGCGTCAGACGCCCCAGATTTTCCACCGCCCGCTGGGCGGCCACGCGCAAGTCCTGCTGGACCGCTGACGGCGCCCGCGCCCGCGCCGAGAAGAAGCCGAGGCTGGTCTTCGTCTCCACCTGCAGGGCGTCGGGCGCGAGCCCTCGGGCCTCCTGCAAAGCCACGTCGTCGCCAGACACCAGAGCCACCGGAACGCGGTGATGCGCGGCCATCCCCACGGCGAGACCGAGCTCCGACATCACTTCGCCGTCCACGGCGACCTCGCGGAACAGCCGACTGGAGAAGCTGTGGGCGAGACCGCCGCCGGGGACATGAGCGCCGGCGTGATAGCCGACCAGAAAGGCGCAGGCCGTGCCAGGCCTCTCCACGCCTTCCATCATCAAGCCCGGCCGCGGCCAACCGCGCACCAGTTCGGCATCGGCGGGCAACTCTTCGGGATGGATGTTGATCGCCGGACCATGCGAGTCCGCCACCACGAACGCCGTCGCCCCGCCAGCGCGGGCGCCTTCGATGGCCGCCAATACATCGCCCGTCATGCGCGCACGCGCCCGGCCCCAGTCCACGCCGGCGGCAGACGCCTCTTCGCGCGCCACCAGTCCGCTGGCGCCCTCGATATCTGCGGATATGAACACCTTCATGAGATGAGCCCAAAAAATAAGGGGCTCCGCTGGTGCAGAGCCCCGTCAGGAGAGCTTTCGCTTGGGGATCAGTAGGCGACGCGCACTTCAACCCCGAAGGTGCGC
>Ga0208597_1000994_pt1 | contig 11238 bp, 11 predicted proteins | sample LakMenEpi05May12_FD_150673 | JGI IMG/M metagenome (GOLD analysis project Ga0208597, IMG submission 150673) | Freshwater microbial communities from Lake Mendota, WI - 05MAY2012 deep hole epilimnion (SPAdes) | ecosystem: Environmental > Aquatic > Freshwater > Lake > Epilimnion/Euphotic zone ...
ACCATAGCAACTCTACCTTTATTATTTTCTAATAACTCTAATGATTGTAACATATTGTAACCACTAAAAGAATAAGTCAAATCATAGTTAGAATACTTATCTAACAACTTAAAGCGATTAGCAACCTTAGTATAATCATAAAATGTCACTTCGTTGAATATATCGAAAATCACTTTACCATTGAATTTAAACAATGTTGGCTGAATATCGGATGTGCCATTTAATCTAACTGAAAATGTAAAACCTTTAGCAATTGCATCAGCTTTAGCTTTACTAATCTCAGCTACTAACCAACCCATAAAGAACTCTCTATGCTCAAAGAACAATTTAGTTTTTTTAATACGAGCTTTATTGATTGCGTTTTTCTTAACGTCAATTCTATTGTGTCCACTTTCAGTTAAACACGCTTCTCTACATTCAGCCGTTGAACCCGGACAAACATTGTAACCACTTTGTTCAGCAGGAGCAAGATACAATATATAAGTCATTTCATTGTACTTTAAACCTTTAGCAATTTTAGATGAACTTGCTACACTACCTAAATAAGATAAACCAGTTAACTTTTTAGCATTACCAATTGTTGTAAACTTCATTGTGTTATTCATATTATTATTTTTAAATTTTAGAAATTATTTACTATCGTTATGTTTAAATACTATTTCAAACTTTCTATCTTCAATAGAAAAACTATCTAAAACGATTTGTAATTGTTTAGAAAGATTATCTAATTTAGACTCATCCGTAAATTCAAACTCAATGTTGAACTGAAATGTTACATTACTCATATTATAAATTTTTGTTATATAAGGACTCATTCTCTCGACTCAATACATAAAGGTACGACTTTATATTGGACTTTGAACAGTCAAAGGTAACTATTTTTAGGTTTTTCAAAGATTTTTGACTGACTATCAATGAGTTACATATATGATTTTTTTATATATGGGTAAAAAGGTGTAGACATAGATAACCCATTGAGAATCAATAAGTTATAACTCTTTGATAATCAATGGGTTAGGAATTTGAGTTATTATATTACATTTTTATATAATATCAACCCTTATTTTATGTATTATTACCAGGAAATTTCCCAATCTTTAAACTCTGCCGCTAAACAATCTATTTTATAATCCATTCTGCCACCAACAACTTCCTGAATTTTATTTTTTGCTACATTTCTGATACCATTAATACCATGTGTTAATTCTAAATTGTTTCCCTCTTTAATTCCTTTACGATAGTTCGATTCATTCTGCCAAATATGTGCATTGATTTGTGATAATACTACAATTGCTCTAATCGTTTCGCCACTAATTGGCTTGTCACTATTATCTAAACACAATTGAATATCATGTACGATATCCGCAATTTCCTGTGCGTATTCTGCTTTGTGTTCAGGAATCTTTACTTCTTTTAATTGAGCTATACTCAATCTGTCAATTAACTCCGCTAATGTTGGGAGATATTTTCTTTCACTCATAGTTGTATGTTTTTTAAATAACGAATTAATGTATTTCTATTGTGTTCAAATTCTTCAAAGTTATCATAATAAATACTATGTAAATCGGAGTATGATAAACTAGCAAATTCATTTACCTTAGTATTAAATGCATCTAAATCATATCCCATATTATTACAATGATACAAAGGACATTCAAATGAAAATCCAAAGTATTTACTAAATTGTTCCAATGTATTTTCAGGTCCCCAAAAACTAAATGGATTCATAAACATTAATGGTTTATAAATCTTTTCTGAATAGTGTAGTATATTACTTCTATCTGCGTATGGATGTACGGGTGTACGTGAACTAAATCCTTCCGTTATAATTTCAAAGTAAGTATTATGAAAATGCGTTACGTTTGTATTTTGTGGTTGAAAGTAAACAGGATTTGCTATATGTTTAATATCATTTTCAAATACATAATTTGCATTGTTATCACCATCTAATTCTATTGGTAATACTTTATATGCATCTGATTTTAAAATATATTCCATATCCGAATTACTCACATCATACATTCTACTATCAAACTTGTCATTAGCCAATGTCCAATTAAAACTAACTAAACCATCATCTAAATTATTATTGTTGTATAATGATTCAAATATTTTGAACCTTTCAGTTCTCATATGATGATTAAGAAACAAATATTTCTTTAATCGTTTTTTAGTTCTTAATACATCCCATTGTATAAATTTGTTTGATTGTGTAAACCCATCTTTTGTAAAGTTGTCTGCTAATTGTAAGGCGTGTAATGGAAAAAATACATGCGATTTGAATTGACAATTGAGTATGTTTACCGTCAGTATTTTAAGATTAAACCCACTCAACTCTGCTTCTAATCGTTTATAGGTATTTACATCAATATAACTTTCAGTAGAAATAAAATCTAAATATACGTTTTCAATGTTTTGTTTTTTTATGAATAATCCAATACGTTCAATTTTAGGACGAGATGAATCTTCCATTATACTTAATACTAAACATTCTTTTGTAGGTTTTATATAACCACACGGTAAATGGTCATATTCTACAAACTCTTTATTCTCATATCTAAAATATTTATTCAACTGAAAACAATTTTATAGTATTAATCTTTTCTTTCTCTATTAGTTTAACTAAAACATGATAGTTGTACTCACAATTAAAATAAGTTTCATCAACCAGTTCTCTTAACGTTTCTATATCCATACTTGCTAATTCATCCAATATCTTTAAAAATTTAGCAAACCTTCTTTTATAAAATATAGCCTTTGCGTTATCCTCATGTCTAACTTCATCCATTATCTCATAAAATTCGGTAGTATCATCTAATATACTTGCATCATATAATTGTGGGAACAACTTAAATCCATATTCCTCTAATCCTTTATAGATACCCGCACTACCAAATATCAAAAATGGTTTCTTACATACGATAGGTCTAAATGCCTTCTCAGTTAGTGAACAAAAATCAACCGGGTCACTTAGCGTTTCTATTACTAAATCAATTAATGCGTTATTATTCTTTTCAAAGTTTACCCACTTACAATTGTAATAGTGTCCACCTTCTAATTCATTTTGAAATACTCTAACAGGAAATTGAAATGAATCATCTATATCATCCAATAGTTTTTTATTACCATCTCGTTCTCTCTCTGAATATGTGATATACTTTTTACCATCATCCCAATGTCTAAAAAAGAAAGTTGCTTCACACTTACTTAACATCCTATTATCTAATAAGTGTTTGTATAAGTGCATTCTTGCTTCTCTCGGTTGGTTGTTAGTAGTATAGAAATGTTTTTGTGCATTTGAACTATTAACTACAATATTTTCTGCTTCTATTTTCTCTATATTGTTTTCCAAAAAGTAAGGTAAACATCCTAAGTTATAGATTACATTTATATTTTCCCAATCATGCGACCAATTCTTTGATGCGATACTAATAAATACCTTATCAATTTGGTCACCGAAAAAACGATTAAGGTGAAATACCAATTCAGGTACAGGACCACCGACAGTAAGAAAGTCCATATCCTCACCATAGAATATGAACTTCTTTATAACACCAGTCCTAAGTTTGTCTAAAATTTCTTTTGATTTCTCTAATTGTAAGAAACCAGGTATTGCAGATGAAATTGATTCAGTATAGAACATACAATAAACTTCATCATCCTCTACAAATTTTATATCACCATACTTTTGTACGCTGAATATAAATTGTTTCATATGTCCTTGTCTAATATAATTGTTTTGACCTTCCTCTGAATAGAAGTCTAAATCAATAACACCCCAATTGGATTTATATTCTGTAAACTTAATTTTAATCTCTTGCATATGTCTTATAATAACTATATAAACTCATTAAATCTCCCCCACATTTTTCAACCGCTTCATCCCAAATATTTAAACCAAAGACGGTTTTAAAATCATGTTCTAATTTATAAAGTATCTTTTGTTCGTCTTTATGTGCTTCTAATTCTAACTTAATGGCTTTTAATCGTTTCATTCTACTTGCTTCTAATGCCGATTCAACACGATTCTTTTCATCAGTACCACCATAGTTGTCATATGTTTGTTGATATGCCTGTTTTGCGGTTGCTCGCATTTTATCAGCTTCACCAAACATGAACGAATAATCATAATCACCATTTTGTATCTTATCAAATAAAGGTGCTCTATCTGAAAGGGGTTTCTTTCTTTTACCTGTTGCCCACCATCTGAATTTGTTGTATGCCATAACTAACCATTTAATTGAATATTCATAACTTGTCTTCGTAAGTAGATTTCGTTTAATTTATGTGTAACCTCTGATACTATTCTTTCGTCCTTTATAACTTCTGCTACCGCACTTTCAACATCAGCGGTACAAAAACGAGTATCATAGTAGGCATTTATCCTATCCATTGTTTCCTCTACTTTAGCTTCCCAATATTGCTCGGTTAATTTTGATTCAGATGCAAATTGTTCATATAAATAATCTTCATCACCACTTTCATTAATTGGTGTGTTTGTTGGTAGTTGTTGTTTGCTCATAATATTCTTTTAATGTTTTTTCTATAAAGTGTATTCCCTCACTATCACCACTATATGCATCATATGAGGTGTAAAGACGGACAAACTTTTCAATTCCATATGTTTCTAATTCATATATAACGGAACTAAGGTTTGATATTTGACAATGATTAAATCCCATCTTTTAATCCTCTCTTTTTTATAAGTATATCCATAGATGCACTTTCGTTTTGTTTTATAATCGGTTTTAAACTATCATACAACCCATCCTTAAACACTTCATCCGTTCCCTTATCACTATTTGCTACTGCCGTAGAAATGTGTGCAAATCGTTTTAATTTGTACGGAGAGAGTGGTACAATATGTTGTTTGAGACTTAGGGCTTTAGCATCCAGGTACTCGAATAATTCCGAGTCGGTCATTTGTTTTAGTTCCTCGTCTGTCTTATTAAATTCCATACTCAAATATACTAATAAATAATGAATTAAAAAAATAAAGGGGAACATTTCTGCTCCCCGTTTGTATGTTTTAAACTACATTTTGTGTAGATATATTCATTAATGGATTTTCCAAATCTAAATTATCAATTGTGTTAGTACCACGTTTTGATTTAGATTTAATATGTCCTTTATGTTTAGTATTCCCAAATAATTCTGCTTTTCTCTTTGAAGCATTTCCAAATGATGGTAAAAACGATGTGTATGAAGGCATAGTAGTTGCATCAGTCCAATTAATGTCACTAAAGTAACCATCCTCTTGCTTATTTTCCATTTTAGAAATAAAAGCACTTTTCAAATTTTCATTAACTACATTAACAATTGTATCGTGTTTATCATGCCATCCGGTTACAAAACTATCTCCAATATGTTTGCGAAATGCTTTGTCTATATTATTCTTATCATATTGTGATTCCTTACATTTTGTTTCAATTGATTTGAAGCTTTTCAAAAAGTTAGAATCATCCATTTCTTCTTTAGAGGTAAAATATCTTCGACTAGATTGGTTTACCTTATCAAGTGTTTGTTTACCATCTTCTGTTTCCCAATAATATGTATTGATTGGATGCATTGGATTGTTATAATACTCACATATTGCAATAAAATCAGTAATAACGTTTTCTAAATTACTTAATTCTATCTTTGGTTTCCATATTCTACCAGACGAATCCATATATTGAAATACTTTAGTTATATAGTTATATAAAAATATAGATAAAATAAACATTGATGGTTTTGATATTATCGCAGTTAACGCTTCATTATTATTTTCGTTACTTCCAATTTTGTTAAAAACTTTAGCAACTTTTAATAAATCTGATTTCATACTCTTTAAATCCGATTCGCTTATTTCACAATCTTTGCTTAAGATAGATGATAACATTTGTTGTTCATTCTTAAATCCAAATCTTTGTAATTGCTTTATATCATAATAACATGTATCTGCTATAACTGATATGAGATATTCAAATCCACCATCTTTCTTTTGAAACTTACCTGTTCCAAATTTTACTGGATTTGCTTTACCATATAACATCTCCAATATCCCACCTACTGAACTATCAGTTGTTTCTGATGCAATATTATCTCTAACAAAAATTGTAAATGGATTCTTTGTTAACTTAAACTTATGTAGAAATTCTGACCAACTAGTGGATGAATTACTATACCATATAAATTTGGCTATATCTTCAAATGAATCTGCTTCAGTAATTTCAATTATATTGATAGGGCATTCACTTAAATATTTTAAATATATATTCGTTGTTTCTTCAACTGAAAGTCCTTTGAATTCTTTAATTTGTTTTGAAGGATTTGTTGAGGTACATTTTGTTTCTAAATCTTTTAAAGATTCAAATTTTATTTCCTTATCATTAACTATAAATGGTGCAAATTGAATTTCAGCATTTGTTTTTGGTAATTTACCAGTCAAATCACTTATATATTGTGTCATTCTATGTTGCCCATTAACTGAAAAATATTTATCTTTAAATCTCTTTTCAGAAAAATAGTTAATATCATCTTTCAAATAAGCAATAGATGTATCATATATTGCCTTTTGCGATAATTCTGCATTTAATTTTGAAATTTCTTTAGTAGCTAATTCACTTTTCAATACTTTGATAATTGTTTTCGCTGAAATATAATATACCGGCGATGATGTACCAAATCCATTGGTAGCCGCCGTAACCATATTTTTACGAACTGCTTTCTTTAGTTCTTTAATATATCTATTGATTCTAGTTGAATTAATAAATTTATCTTTATTTTCAAATATATATCTTAAATCACTACCCAATGCTTCAACTGCAATTCTTAATGATTTTTTGATTTCTATTTTCTTTTTTCCATTTGAAATGGTAAAAATTGTTTTTAACATACTTTTAAATTTTAGTGTTTATTAAATATACGAAATATAATTGGATTTACCAAATTATATATTTTGTTCTTTGTATAATTTCATATACTTGTCACTCATTTTTTTGTAGTTCATTCTGAAATTAGGGGGCATTGCTTCATAGATAGCTTTATTACTATATGGTGCGTTGCCTGGTCTACTCCATCTCTTTGAGTATCTCATCCAATTATAAAACTGAATATATGCATTTGCTTTCTTAATGTAATCGTTAAGGTCAATTGGTAGTTTCCATTTCTTAATTAACTTTACCGAGCGTTTCTCATTATCCAATTCTAAATCTCTACTCCATTCTATTGCGTTTTTAATGCTACGAATTTTCTTGCCACCCAACCAATCGTCTAAATGGGTCACTCCGGTCGAACCGGTTTTCCATATGTTAGTGCTCTTATCTTGCCATTGTGTTAAGTGTGCATATTCATGTGTTAATATACCTAACCAATCTTTACTTTTACCCGCTACTACTAATCTCATAGTTTCCTCACAAAAGTAACCACTACATCTTATATTACCACTCAATACTAAATATTTTACAGGTCGTATTTGGCATCTAATCCCCACTTCCTTACAATGTCCTTTCACATGATTAATGAAAGCTCTTACGTTTTTTGTTAATGCCATTTTGTTTTATTATTAATTTAAAAAATAAAGGAGGGTACAAATTGTACCCCCCTTAGTTATTTAGGTATAGTCGTTATGAGTATGTATAAAACTATACCCTCATAACATATTACCAAACAATAGTATCGTCATTCGCATCTTCCTCTTTCACTTCGTTGAATAACTTTTCACCTTCATTCTCATCTACTACGAATTTTTGTATAAGTTGCTTAATGTAAGTACGCTCACTATCCATACCACCATCTTGTGAATAGAACGGGAAGATTGCTACCTCAGCTGCTTCTAACAAACTGAAACCATCATACAACAAACCTGCCATCTCTACTGAAATACGAGTTGATACAGCAGTTGTCAATTTACCCGCCTCACCTTTGATTTGGTCTCTAGTGTGTGCCGCAATCTCTGCTACTGATTTCAAATTGTAATCATTCGTATCAGGATATAACATCTTTAACAATTCATATTCCTGCTCAGCATTCAATACATCTACCTCAATTGTCACGAATCTATCTAACAATGCTCTATCCATTACACGCGTTGCAGTATATTCAGAACCGATGTTTGCAGTTGCAATAAAGGTAACACCTTCTGCCACCTTAACAATTGGTGAATTTTCTTGCTCATCTAATCGTAAGTATCTTTGTGTTTGGTCTAACACTGTCATTAGGATATTAGCGGCTTCTGGATGAGCTCTACTTAATTCATCTAATAACACAACTGCGTAAGGTGTCTTAATAGCTTTAACGAATGCACTCTCACTAAAATAAGTACCACTTGCTTTGTTAAAGTGTGTGTTACCAATTAATGCCGCCCTCGGGTCTTGCGTCGCACCTAAGTTAAAGTAATGAAACGGTCTTTTCAATGCCGCAACTAATGCTTTAGCTGCCATTGTCTTACCACTACCCGCAGGTCCTGTCATCATAATATTTCGCGCTCGAACCGCTGAACGTAATAAATATTTCCACTTCAACTCGTTCATAATTAAGTTAGCAGGTTTTAACGCCATACCCTCTTTATGAATGAAATCGATAACATCTTTATGCTCCGTTGGATTTTCTACGATAGTTTCAGCGATATCCGTATTCATCGGCTTAACCAACATATCCGTATATTCTTGCATTTCTACCATACGATAGCTTTTAGCTCCGTTTTTGTTTACATGCGCACGAATTGCTTTATTTTGTGCTGATGCTTTTTTTCGTAAAGAACTACCTACTATTGTAGAATCTGAACTACTTAATACATCACCCGCAGTATTAACTAAGTTAAAACGGGATTTAAGATTTTCTACTTTGTACACTTCATTTGTGTAACCATACTCTTGTGTTGCTTTTTTACTCATAACTGAATTTTTAATGTTTATTGTTTAATTATTGTTTGATATATCATAAAGATACGAAATTCTGCCCACACTACCAAAACTATTTATAACCTATTGAATATCAACACATTATACACATCCATTTAGGGTAATGTATAACACATTGATAATCAATTAGTTAAGTTTTAGTGTGTTTTTACGCTTTTTTCATAAAAAGCTCATTCATTGTTTTAATGATAGGAACGATTTGTTTAACATCAATAAAACGGCTGTCACTTCCGTACATTGTTTTAAAGTTGTCAGATGAACTACTATATGAACTGCCACCAACAAAGTAACTCATAACTTGTATACCCATATCTTTGATTTGTCCTACCATTTTCTTAGTGTGTAACAAAGCGTTTCTACCACTATAAGAACATTGTTGATTTGAGAATGTTGGCTCACCATCACATATGTTTAAGAAATAAGAATCCATATCTTTGTTGCTCTCTACAAAATGTTTAAGTATCGCTTGATAACATAAACCTTCAGGTGTTGTACCATTGGCGTGTAATGCAGGAAACAATCTCTTAACTTTCTCAAACTTATCAAATCTACTATCATACGCAATACATATGTAAGGTTTATCACCCCACGTACCTCTGATAGAAACTTGTACATTTAAGTTACTTACCATTGATGCTGCTTTACAAATAGCAATTGTTACGGCTAATGTATCATCCCACACACTACCACTCATTGAACCACTACCATCAATAGTAACGTGCAACATTACTTTCTTAAACCTATCTACTTCTTTGGTACTGAATACATTTACATAATCATATCCTAATGCTGCTACCATTCTCTTATCAATTCTACCATTCTTTTGGCGTGGATTGATTGTTTCTCTTTCCTCACTACGAACTGCAATACGCTTACCTAAGATTGTACCCATTACGATACCTCTTTGTAAAGTATCAGCATTCCAGTTATTCCATTTATCATTCCAAAAACTAGCGAAAGGGAACGAACTATCTTGCATCAATCCTTCGGTCATTTTCTTAGATACGATACATTGAACCGGTTGAATATATCCACCATTCTCTAATTTAGTATCACCTACGGATTGCATTTCAGTTCCACTCTCAGCCATTTGGTCTAAGGTTTCATCCTCTTTCTTAGTTAATCCTTTCTTTTTGATATTGTTATTAACGAAGTCCTTTTGCTTTTGGATTTGTTTATCCAATTGTTTCTTAGCAGTATCACTCATTAAATCTTTACCATTACCAGTTTGTGAAGCACCACTCGTAGAGTCACCTTTCTCACCCATCACAGGTGCATCACCACCACTACCACCCATTTCATCGTTTTGTTTATCACCTGCCTCTGCTCCAGTTTCATTACCTGCTTCGTTTACATCTGCAGGGTCACCATTACCCTTACCTTTACCATCTTTACTTAAATCAACTAAGATATGTTGTAAGATAGTGTTGGTAATCTTTTCTGCTACCTCTAATGAATCGGTTGTATTTTTTAATCTACTAATATTCTTAAGGTCTAATGTTTCGTAGATTTCTTTCAAACCTTTCAATTTGTTAAGGTCAGTATTTTGATTTGTGATATTGATAATACGGAACATATACGATTGTAATGTTTCATCCGTATATTCATCACTTATCAATCCTTTGTCAATAGTCTTATCATAGAAATACTCATCATACAATGCTCTATAATAGTCTCTATAACCTGGACAAGTATTGTAGATATATTGGTCAATCCTTCTATCCTCTACAAAGTTTACCAATGATTTAACTACATCAAATAATTGTTCTTTGTTTCGATAATGTTGTGTACCATCAAAAGAAGGGTCATTTACATCTAAACCCGCTGCTTTTGCAAAGTTATTAAACATTTCGGTTGGTGCAGAATAAGCAGGCATTAATTCAAAGTCCGTAAGAACAATGTGTGATGCTTCGTGCAATGCCAAACCTACCGCGATATCAAACTTTTCAGGTTTAACCTCAGCTGATAATACTACCGATTTACCATCAGTATAAGAATCACCTTTACGCGAAAACTTTACAGGAATGTTTTTGTTTGTAAGAATGTTCACAAAGTTAGCAATTGCTCTCCTATGTGCATTCAACTTAATAAGGTCAGCAGTACTGCTTTCTACCTTATTGTACTCTTTTGGTTTCCAAGTATCACCACCCCAATATGTAGTAGGTGTGTCATAGGAACTCCATTCATCAGCCCAAAATGAACTCGCTGATTTTTTCTCTTTCTTTTTACTAGTGTACGAACCTTTAGTTAAATAATCTAAAGTACCCGTCTTAAAACTGTCATACCAACTCATACTCTTTAAGTTTATATGTGAATAAATATTGTTAGAAGATAG
>Ga0208597_1000995_pt1 | contig 11223 bp, 9 predicted proteins | sample LakMenEpi05May12_FD_150673 | JGI IMG/M metagenome (GOLD analysis project Ga0208597, IMG submission 150673) | Freshwater microbial communities from Lake Mendota, WI - 05MAY2012 deep hole epilimnion (SPAdes) | ecosystem: Environmental > Aquatic > Freshwater > Lake > Epilimnion/Euphotic zone ...
AATCACACATATTGCCTGCTCCTGACCATCTATTTGATTGAATAAAACATTACTGATTTTGGTGTCATGATGTGTAACCCTCTTTTTTACGTCCTTATGATGTATGTAATTATTATAGGTATCCACATATTTCTTTAAAGAAAGTAATATTTTAATTTCCTCCTGGCTTTGCTCAATTCTGTGTGCATTACCATGTTGAATGGCTTCAGAAAATTGTTGGTACCTAAAATTTAAGTCGTGAAACTGAACAAGTGTATCTTTTAAACTATTGGCATCAAAATCCTTTAACACATAGGTGAATTGAGCGAACTGTTTGGCCGCTTCTTCCACTTGCACTTTATTGTCCAGTACACTTAATGCATACCCTTCAATTTTATTAAATGCACGATAATATCCACCCTCCCATTCAATAAGTGTATTTCCTTGAAGCGAAGGTATTAAATGCGTATATAAGTAATCGGGCTTGGTTTGTTTTATATAATTACCAATCGCATTAATATTTGCATCGATGGCTTTGGGATTTTTGAACACATTATGATTGATGGATTGTAGAATAAATTCACCTTTCGTAGTTTGAACAGAATATGTTCTATTAATGAGCCCTTGTTGTATCGTATCATACATATTCACTTCCCACCCATATAAATCAAATAAATGTTGCATAATTATTTATTGTATTAAAATTACATAAATAAACACTTTGTTAGTACCTTGAACTAGATTATTTAATAACATAAACACTGCTTTAAAATGGATCGTCGTAAATTTATCAATTTAGGAGGCGTAGGAATTTCAAGTTTCACATTATCGGGTTTTGTTCCTAAAAATTTGGTGACAAAGCCGATAGTAATCTCTACATGGGATGCAGGTATTGCTGCGAATGCAGGCGCTTGGAAGATACTAGGTGCTGGTGGTAAAGCACTTGACGCAGTTGAAAAAGGTGTAATGGTTACAGAAGATGAAATGAATTGCTGTGTTGGGTTAAATGGGAATCCAGATCGAGATGGTCATGTAACATTAGATGCTTCTATTATGGATCATGAATTTAATTGTGGTAGTGTGGCATTTTTAGAACGTATCAAACATCCAATATCAGTAGCAAGAAGAGTCATGGAAAAAACACCCCATGTGATGTTAGTGGGCGAAGGCGCACAACAATTTGCCATAGAACAAGGATTTAAGTTGGAGTCTGGTGAATTATCAAAAGGTGCTAAAAGTTCATATGATAATTGGTTAAAAAAATCTGAATACAAGCCTGTAATTAATATTGAACGCAAAAATGCAATGAGTCAATTGGATGCAAATAAAATGGCACCACATCGTTTAAGTAACGGTGAATGGAATCATGACACGATTGGTATGATTGCACTAGATATTCATGGTAATTTAAGTGGCTCATGTACCACAAGTGGCGCTGGTTTCAAAATGCGTGGTCGTGTGGGGGACTCCCCTGTTATTGGTGCTGGATTGTATGTTGATAATGAAGTGGGTGCCGTAGTTGCCACTGGCCAAGGGGAAGATGTAATTAGAGTTGCAGGGGCAAGTGCTGTGGTAGAACAAATGAGACAAGGTAAAACACCCACAGAAGCTTGTAAAATAATAGTGGAACGTATCAATAGAATTAAAAAAGAAAAAGCAAAAGATATTCAAATATGTTTTATTGCAGTAAATAAGAATGGTGATTTCGGTTCATTCTCACTACACAAAGGATTTAATTTTGCAGTACATACCAATGAAGGCAATAAATTACACGAATCAAAATCATTAGATTAATTCTGATTTAGCTAAATTTAATTATGTCAAAAGTCACTTTAGAGATTGCAGTTTTTTCTGTACCATCTGCATTGGATGCCATACAAGCGGGTGCGCATAGAATTGAGCTTTGTGAAAATCCAAATGAAGGCGGTACTACCCCATCCTATGGTAGCTTGGTGGCAATGTCAAAACAACAAACCGTCCCTATTTTCCCAATTATACGACCAAGAGGAGGTGATTTTTTATATACGAACATCGAATTCCAAATCATGAAACAAGATGTCCTAATCGCTAAGGAATTAGGATTTAAAGGAGTAGTCATCGGATTATTAAATGTTGATGGCAGTATCGATAAAATTAGAACAGCGGAATTAGTTTCCTTAGCGCAACCCATGCAAGTGACTTTTCATCGCGCTTTTGACAGATGTGTTGATCCCATGCAAGGACTAGAAGATATCATAGCAACAGGTTGTCATCGGATTTTAACAAGTGGCCAAGTACCGAATGTAGCCAATGCGATCCCATTAATTAAACAACTAGTGGATCATGCAAATGGTCGTATCATTATCATGCCAGGAAGTGGTGTACGCGCTAATAATATTAATGAAATTATACAGCAAACTGGTGTGGTGGAAATTCACAGTTCTGCACGGAAAAATTTTCCCTCTCAAATGGATTTCAAAGCAACATCCATGAATGAAAATTTACAAAGTACCGGTGTGGATGCGGATGAAATAAAATTGATGTTAGGTCAAATTTGATTCAGCATCATTACTGCTACTAATACAACATCCTTGCTCTGATGGTATGTTTTACTTCCTTCAATAATTCAAACGCTGTTTTAGATAGTTTTGAATCCACATCTAAAACCACATATCCAATTTCATCATTTGTTTTTAAATATTGACCGACAATATTTATTTTATTTTTGGACATGACCGTATTAATAGCACTTAAAACGCCAGGTACATTATTGTGAATATGTAAAATACGATGCGCGCCATCTACAGGAGGTAAAGCAATGGATGGAATACTGTGCGATCCGTTTGATACGCCTCTTTCTAAATATTGGTATAACTTAATACTAACATCTTCCCCAATATTTTCCTGCGCTTCTTCCGTACTTCCACCTATATGCGGTGTTAAAATTACATTAGATAAACCTTGTAAAGGTGTTTCAAATTTATCGCCATTTTTTTCTGGCTCCCAAGGATACACATCAATAGCAGCACCAGATACCGCTTTTGATTTGATCGCTTTACTTAAAGCATCCAAGTCAACCACTTCTCCCCTAGCATAATTTATTAGTATTGCACCTTGCTTAAATTGCTTGATCACATCAGCACTAATTAAATTTTTAGTTTGATTAGTTTCAGGAACATGAATTGAAATAATATCTGAACTGCTTACTAAATCTTTTAATGATTTAACTGCTTGTGCATTACCTAGTGGAAGCTTTGCATCCGTATCATAAAACTTCACCTTCATGCCCATCGCTTCTGCCATGATACTTGTTTGGGTGCCAATATTACCATATCCAATTAAACCCATTGTTTTTCCTCTTAATTCAAAACTTCCTTTTGCTTCTTTATTCCAAATACCTTCGTGCGCCGCTTTGTTTTTATCCACTATTTTACGAATCAACATAATGGATGCACCAATGACTAATTCTGCAACACTTCTTGTATTACTATAAGGGGCATTAAATACAGCAACACCTTTTTGTTTGCAAGCTTTAATATCCACTTGATTAGTGCCAATACAAAAACAACCAATGGCTTGTAATTTTTTTGCGCTATCTAATACTTTTTTTGAAATAAATGTTTTAGAACGAATTCCTAAAATATGTACATCCTTAATTACCTTAATTAATTCCTCCTCACTCAATGCGCCCGATATTTTTTTAACATCTGTATATCCTTGTTCTTTAAAATACTGAACAGCCTTATCACTGATATTTTCTAGAAATAATACTTTGATTTTGGCTTTGGGATAGCTGGTATTGTCAATGTTGCTCATGTTACAAAGTTAAAAAAAATAACTGTTTTGTATTCATTAACAATAAATTAGGTCATTATAGCGTTAATTTGTTGATACTTATCCCTTTTGCACCCTATAAAAGCGAACAGATGATTGTGAGACTCACCTTAATTTTAGGAATATTTCTTTTAAGTTCCGCTTGTGGAACAAGCCAAGGTCCTAACCCTTTGGTCAATTACCCCTTTGCCTATCAAAAATTAAGTCCCAGCGATAAGGATAAATTAATGATCGAGGTCAAGGCCAAATATGAAACAATTTTAGGAAAAAAAGGGTTCAGTGGTCAAATTTTAGTGGCAAAAAATGGGCAGGTTGTATTTGAAGATTACCAAGGCTATTCGAATTATAGCAATAAAACTTTAATCCAACCTGAAACACCCATTCATTTGGCTTCCATTTCCAAAACCTTTACCGCCATGGCGGCCTTGAAATTATGGGAACAGGAAAAATTAGATCTGAAAGCCCCGGTAGCAAAATACTTAAATAAGTTCCCTTATAAAGAAGTGACCATTGAACAGTTATTATCGCATCGCAGTGGATTAGCTGATTACACGTATTTTATGGAGTCTAAAAAGTATGCATCTGTAAGAGTTAAAAATAAAAGAGGTAAATGGATAAAGCGTTTAAAACTAATCAAAAACGAAGTTCCTTTTAAAACCGGTTTGTATAAAAACCAAGATGTGTTGGATTACATGGTCGCACGAAAGCCTTTACCACAAGCATCTCCCGATCGCGTATTTAAATATTGTAATACCAATTATGTTCTACTCGCGTTGGTCATTGAAAAAATTACAGATCAATCTTTTCCTGCTTACATGAAAGAAAACATTTTCAAACCCTTGAAAATGGAGAATACTTATATTTTTGACGCTGCCTCCATCAGTAAATACACCCCATCTTATAACGCTAAAATGGTGCCTTATAAAATTGAGAAATATGATTGTATTTACGGGGACAAAAATGTTTATAGTACTGCAAGAGATATGTTTTTGTGGGATAAAGCATTAACCGAGGGTAAATATCTACAACAGGCTACGATGGATATGGCTTATGAACCCAAAAGTCCTACCAACAAATACTTCCATAATTATGGATTAGGATGGCGTATTTTGACCAATCCAAATGAGGAAAAACTCATCTACCATAATGGCTGGTGGCATGGCAATAACACGGTTTTTACCAGGCTAATACGTGAAACTGCCACTATTATCATACTGGGCAATAGATACAATAGCTCTATTTATAAAGGCAAACAAATTGCTGCTGTATTTACAGGCAAGGAGGATACCACAAGTTTAGAAGAGTAAACTGCGTTTTTTTTGCCTTTTTTTGGATTTTCTGCCCTATTTTTGCATCCCCTTAATTTTAACTACCGAATATAAGTTTCTTATGAAAGAATGTATCAATGATTGTTTGTTTTATGCCGTTCCGGCAATGGGTATTGTAGGTTTATTGTATACCTTATTGAAATTCAATTGGGTATCTAAGCAAGATGCTGGTAACGAACGTATGAAAGAGATCAGCACCTATATTGCTGAAGGTGCTATGGCTTTCTTGAAAGCGGAGTGGAAAATACTTGGCTATTTTGTGGTAATTGTCGCTTTATTACTAGGGTTTATGGCTACTAAAAATGCCGAAAGTCATTGGAGCATTGCTATTTCCTTTGTAATTGGTGCTGTTTTCAGTGCTACTGCAGGTTATATTGGAATGAAAGTAGCTACCAAAGCAAATGTAAGAACAGCCCAGGCTGCGAAAACTAGTTTGGCGCAAGCTTTAAAAGTTTCCTTTACAGGTGGATCTGTAATGGGATTAGGCGTATCTGGTTTAGCTGTATTAGGTTTGGGAGGTTTGTTTTTAGTTTTGAAAAGCATGTTTTATGTAAATGGAGACCCTTCTGAAATGTTAAGAACCATTGAGGTTTTAACAGGTTTTTCATTAGGTGCTGAATCAATTGCATTATTTGCCCGTGTGGGTGGTGGAATTTATACAAAAGCGGCTGATGTAGGCGCTGATTTAGTTGGTAAAGTAGAAGCGGGTATTCCTGAAGATGATCCTCGTAATCCGGCAACGATTGCAGATAACGTAGGTGATAATGTAGGGGATGTTGCCGGAATGGGTGCCGATTTATTTGGTTCTTATGTTGCAACCGTATTGGCTACAATGGTTTTAGGACAAGAAGTTACCGCTGTGGGTGGTGGTAGATTAGTTGACGCCTTTGGAGGTTTGTCTCCTATTTTATTACCTATGATGATTGCTGGTGTAGGTATCTTATTATCCATCATTGGCACTTTCTTTGTTAGAATTAGTGAAACTGCTGGGATGAACACAGCAACTGTTCAAAAGGCTTTAAATATGGGTAATTATGGTTCAATGATTTTAACAGCAATTGCTTGTTATTTTCTTGTAAGCTATATTTTACCAGAAACCATGTCATTACGTGGTATTGAATTTACAAGAAACGGTGTCATTGGTGCCATCGCTGTTGGATTAATCGTAGGAACTTTAATGAGTATCATTACGGAATATTATACTGCAATGGGTAAGCGCCCAGTGTTAAGTATTATCAAACAATCAAGCACGGGTCATGCTACCAATATTATTGGTGGTTTAGCAATTGGTATGGAATCGACTTTTATGCCAATCATCGTATTGGCTGCAGGTATTTTTGGTTCAGCTTATTGCGCAGGTTTATATGGGGTAGCAATTGCTGCTGCAGGGATGATGGCTACAACTGCTATGCAATTAGCGATTGATGCCTTTGGTCCAATTGCAGACAATGCAGGTGGTATTGCTGAAATGAGTGAATTGCCAGCGGAAGTGCGTGAAAAAACAGATATTTTAGATGCAGTTGGTAATACAACAGCAGCGAGTGGTAAAGGATTTGCCATTGCTTCTGCTGCATTAACTTCATTAGCATTGTTCGCAGCCTTTGTGGGTGTAGCGATGCCAAATAACCAACATATTGATATCTACAAGGCGGACGTTTTAGCGGCTTTATTTGTAGGTGGAATGATCCCTTTCATCTTCTCTTCTTTAGCAATTCGTGCGGTGGGAGAAGCTGCTATGGCAATGGTAGAGGAAGTGCGTCGTCAATTCCGTACCATTCCTGGAATTATGGAAGGTACAGGCAAACCAGAATATGAAAAATGTGTGGCCATTAGTACGGAAGCTTCATTGAAAAAAATGATGTTACCAGGTGCAATTACCATCGTCTCTCCTATTTTAATTGGATTCACCATGGGTCCAGAAGCATTAGGTGGTTTTTTAGCCGGTGCAACTGTAAGTGGTGTATTGATGGGTATATTCCAAAACAATGCTGGTGGTGCTTGGGATAATGCGAAAAAGTCATTTGAAAAAGGTGTTGAGATCAATGGTGAGATGTTCTATAAAAAATCAGAACCCCATAAAGCTTCTGTAACTGGAGATACCGTAGGAGATCCATTTAAAGATACATCTGGTCCTTCAATGAATATCTTGATCAAATTGATGTCAATCGTTTCCTTAGTCATTGCGCCTTCATTAGCACAAATACACGCTAGTAAAGCAACCACTGAGGTTAAATCACAAACAGTTGAAATATCTGTGATCAATACAGATACAGCTGCATCAGCCAAGATGATTGCTGATACTGCAACTACAGTTACGATTACAGCGGATACCAAAACTTTAGTACAAGCTTTGCAAGAAGATGGTTTAGCTCCTAAAGACAAGGTGAGCATTCAAATTAAAAATGGTCAAATAACGGTTAATGGTCAAGCTTTAACGGAAGCACAAAACGCCAAATACAGCCAATATTTAAATCCAAAACCAAACAAATAGCGCTTAATTTTCGAAAGCCTTTTTAATAAACTTTAACATAAATCCATCCCTGTTTTTCGGGGGTGGATTTTTTTATTAGAAAACATTTCGTAGATTGCTTACGAATATAATCGTATAAACTATGAGCAAGACCTTTAAGCCAACGGAAAGTGAACTAGAAATTTTAAGTATTCTATGGGATAAACAAACAGCTACCGTTCGTGAAGTGCATGAAGTTGTGCAAAAAACAAAGGATGTTGGCTACACGACAACTTTAAAGTTAATGCAGATCATGAATGAAAAAGGATTAGTGACGCGTAATGTAATGTCTAAAACGCATATCTACACCCCTACTATTCAAAGAGAAATTGCACAGGAACAATACCTCAATAAAATGATTCATACTTTATTTGGTGGTAATGCGTCACAATTAGTATTACAAGCATTAGGTTCACATCATACTTCTAAAACTGATTTAGATCAAATCAAAACAATGATCAATTCATTACAAAATAAATAATAATACAATTGTATTATGCAACTACTATCCAATATACCTAATGCAATCATAAATAATATAGGCTTTATGGCTATACTATTTATGATGTATGAGTGTGTAAAATGGATGGGGAAAATGAAGCCAGGGCAATTATTCATTATCGCTGGCACTATTCAAGCAATTAGTTTAATACAATTCTTGGTGACTGTTTTTTATCCAAATAGTTTTAGCTTAATGCTCATCACCGCTAAAATTGCGACTATTACAATGCCATTTAATAATAATGGTATCCAATGGCTCACTTTAATTGGATTATTCTATTGTTTGATATTGATTTACTTTTTAGCAAAGATTTTATTTCAGTTTAAATATATTAGTGGTTTAAAAAAATCGGCAAATTTTAGTCAATCTGCTTTTTTAACAAGTACCCTCCCTTCCCAACTCTTAAAAGAAACTACCAATATTAAAATTGGCCTAAGCAACCAAATTGATGCACCAATTACTTTTGGATGGCTTAATCCAATAGTGTTATTGCCAATCGCCATTTGCAATCAACTTACAACAAAGGAAATTGAAACTATTTTAATTCACGAAATAGCACATATCTTAAGAAAGGATTATATCGTTAATATCATCATTAGTCTGAATCAAACCATCCTATTTTTCAATCCATTTTCTATTTTACTCAATAAGGAAATGAGTTTGCAAAGAGAAATTGCTTGTGATTTAGTGGTTATAAAAAATAATCCTCAGAAAGTTGAATACATGAATGCCTTGTTGAAAATTGCAGAGCATGTAAATAAGCGCATCCAAAAAAATACGACACTTGCTATAGGTATTTTAGGATCACAAAGTGAATTATTGAAAAGAATTCAATATTTTAATAATATCAAGACCAACACCAGTAAAACATTTATTTTTAAATTAATGACGGGGATGGTATTTGCAACTTGTATTTTTTTATCCACTCGAACAGATACCTCAATTGTTAAAAAGTCTTCTACTATAAGCGCAAATGGAAATGCTAAAAATAGCAATTTCACTGTTGCAGTCACAAAGAAAAAGAAAATCAAAGTAATAAAGCAATCGCTATTAACTAAAGGCATAAAGGAAAAACATAGCCATGATTTAAAGAATGAAACCTATGCTAACTTAGTTGATCAAACTTTGATCTGGATTAAAAAACATGAACCCACTTCCCAATTTGCTACTTATCAAGAGGAGAAAGATAATGAATCCTATAAAATTGCTGACAAATTATTAATTCGTGCTATCTTCTCCAACTACCAATTAAAAAGAGATTTGTTGAATCAAAAATTAGCAAAAGCAAGTAATTTAAAAGAGGCTTTGGACTATTTATTGAAGAGTGAGGAATTAGAACAAATAAAGCAATATGAAAAGTGGACGAAGGAATTCCTTCAAACACATCCTCAAAATATGGATACTACCTTACTGGAGGAGCCCATAATTTATTAATCTCTCTTCCTCCCACACAAAATAACATATCTAGTATAGATGCGTTTGTAATAAAATCATTTTCATCTGTAAATACTTGCTGATACTTTGGCAATCCTTCAATTTGGCTGTAATTTTTAGGCAACCAAGGATCTTGGTATTTTAATAAGTCATCTATTGTAACTTGATCATGGGTTTGCTTTAAATCCCAATTCACTTTTAATTGAATTTCTAGCCACTCAGTGCAAAGCAGTAAAAAATCAACCAATTTTGATGGTTTTTTTAAATACAATGCATGTAAACTTTGTTCGTAATATTCAAAATACGGGGCCCTTTTATAACTGGTGGTAATGGATTTTAAATGTTGCGCGCTCCAGGGGCTATCATAAGCAATTGCAATATCCTTGATGGGCGTTTTTTGATCTCGTCCGCCAACAATGGGTATTGTTAACATTAATGGCCCTTGTGAAGTAATAATAACCATTCTATTTTTAAAGCTCATTTTGGTAAATGGCGCTTCAAGATCAAACAGCACATTTTTATTTTCCATTAAGGTTTTCACAAAATGAATGCTTCCAAAATATTGTAGGTCTGTTTTAAAAATTCGTTCGGACATGTGTTAATATGATAAGGACTTCATGTAAATATATTTCCATAATCAATAAATAACTAATAATTTTATACAAATATCAAAAATGCAGTTTCGAATCACTCCTTCCTTATTTATTTTTTCGCTTTTCTTATTATTGCTTACTTCATGCAGTCAACCCCAGCCTTTTGTTTTCAAAGGGTTGAAATCAATTAAAATTGAAAAAGCTAGTTTAGGAAAAAATGTATTCAAGGCTGAATTTACTTATGAAAATCCAAATTCATTTTCATTGGCCTTAAATAAATTAGACGCAGATATTTTTATTAACGATGAAAAATTTACACATTATCATTTGGATACCGTGTTTAATATCCCGGCAAATGCTGCATTTGATTTGCCTGCTATTATGGAAGTTGATTTAACAAGCCTTCTCAAAAATAGTATCGATTTAATTTTTAATAAACCGATGAAAATAAGTGTAAAAGGAACTTCTACTTTATCAAAAGGCATGTTTACCAAAACTATCCCGATTGAATTTGAAACTACCCAAAAATTAAATTTGGCTTCGGTATTAAGCGGAAGAAACTAAGTTGCTTCTTTTGGCTAAAATTCTTTGATTAACGCTTGAACATTTTATTGCTTCCAAGTGGATGGGCTATTGCGCCATTCCATTAACATCTCCTGCGTACTTGCATTTACATCTCCTTTTTCAACAGCCAATTCAATTAAACTCGCATAGTTCGTTAATGAAATAAAAGGCACGCCTGCTTTTTTAAATGCTTCATCTGCAATATCAAATCCATAATTAAATATAGACACCATTCCTACAACTTCTAATCCTGCATTACGAAGTACATCTACCACTTGCAAACTACTTTTACCAGTGGAAATTAAATCCTCAATCACTAAAATTTTGTTGGTCGTAGCATAAGCGCCTTCAATTTGATTTCCCAATCCATGCTCTTTTGGTTTTGGTCTTACATAGATATAAGGCAATTTTAGTTGGTCCGCAGCCATGGCTCCCCATGGTATTCCGGCAGTGGCTACACCAGCCAACATATCAGCTCCGTCAAATTTCTCAAAAATTACA
>Ga0208597_1000996_pt1 | contig 11219 bp, 10 predicted proteins | sample LakMenEpi05May12_FD_150673 | JGI IMG/M metagenome (GOLD analysis project Ga0208597, IMG submission 150673) | Freshwater microbial communities from Lake Mendota, WI - 05MAY2012 deep hole epilimnion (SPAdes) | ecosystem: Environmental > Aquatic > Freshwater > Lake > Epilimnion/Euphotic zone ...
GGTGAAGACTTAACTGACGATAGTGAAGTTGAAGATATCCAAGCTGATATGGATGTTGCTGTTGAAGGTGATATGGGAGAAGGTTATGAGTACGACGATGTTAATGATGTTAATCCTGATGATTTTTATAATGATGAGGATTCGTACAAATATTCTAAATTCAAGAAAAAAGATTCAGATTACGGAAACGGAGCTATCTTTGATAGTATTTTTGGAGAGTCTAAAGTAGATAAAGTATTATCAAAATATTTTGAAGTTTCTAAAAAAGAAATTGTTGAGAATAGACAAAAAACTGCGGAAAGAAAAACCAAAACAATTACTGAGGTTAGAAGACAAATGAAATCAGTTGTTAAATTAACTGAAACTATTGAACAAGAATTAGCTTCTCAAAAATTTTTAGAAGAAAACTTAGGAGCAAAAATTATAGGGAAAACTAATAAAAATAATTTAGTTTTTGAAAATAAAGGAAAAGAAATTAAAATCACACCTGAAGGATTATTGTCATGAGTTATTTGATTTACGTAAATGGTTTAGGTCCTAACTATAAAGGGGATAATCTTTACGAATTCGTATTCTCGGACACTTTAGACGTGTGGGGTGAATCGTGGGATAATCGACCATCTAATGGATATCCTCAACCACCCGATTTAAAATATATTAAAAAAGTAGGAGTTTTGAGAGATACTGATGTAAAATTGGAATTGATTCAAAACTCCGATTTTTTTTCAGTGATGGATGCAATGGATGACATAATTGCATTAGCATGGGAAACTGATGACGAAAACATTAAGAAAAGAATGGTATTTAGATTTGGAGTTCCGGAACAAGAAATAAAAGACAAACTATACGAAAGAGATTTGGTATTAGAATTTGAAAAGAAAGTTATTTATGAAAATTAATATTAAAGCATTAGAACTTATCGAAAAAGGGTTATCCTCAAAAACTGTTGGGAAATTAACAGAATCGCAAATTAATGTATTACATAGTAAACTTGTTAATGAACAAGTAACCGAAGTTCCTGCTAAAAAAACTTATAAAGTAGGTCCATCAGGTGGTAAGGTTGGTAATTTAAATATTACACAAGACCCAAACACTAAAGAAGTTATGGTTACAGCAACAGAATCTGAAATGTCTGAAGATGATGATTTTGATTTAGACGCTGACCAAGCATATACAGGGCAACAAGGTTCTCATGACGAATATCAAGCGTCTGATGATGGGATGGACGATGACACTTCACCTGAAAATCACGATAGTAAAATGATTGGTATGTCCGAAGAGAAAAAGAAGTCTAAAAAAGATGAAGATAATCCATGGGCCATTTGTACATCACAATTAGGTAAAGAATTTGGTACTAGAGAAAGACACTTATGGAGTGCTAAAGAAAATAATAAATATGAGAGATGCGTTAAGGATGTAAAAAAATCTTTGAAAGAACAAAAAAATCCCGTATCTTTGTTCCTTGAGAATGAAATTATTAAAATTGTGGAAAGAAATTTACCACCAAAAATAACTAAAAAGGAACTTATGAATTATTTAAACGAGGCAGGTACTGAGACCGCACCGACGAGAACAAAACCGACAACAAAACCTGGTACAAGACCAAATCATCCTGGTAAGAATCCAAATCCGGGAACTAATCCGGCACCGAAGGCTAATAGACCATCACCTGAGGAGTCTAAAGACAAAATTATGGATGTGATTATGCAAATCTTAGAAAAATAATAATGGCAAAGAAAATTAAAGAACAATTAGATTACGGGGATAGACCTGAAAGAATGGACCCAAATTTGGAAAGAAAACTTGCAAGTCCTGAAGGTTTATATGCTCAGAATCCCGCAATGAAAAAGAAAGAGGGTGACGTTCAAAGATTAGTTAGTAATCGATTTCAAAAAGTTGCTGAAAAATTAAGTGATGTTACAGGTATTCAAAATTTAAGTTCTCAACAAACTCAAGGTATGATATACCAAGAGATGATGAGAAAATTACCTAACATCATGAGAATTGAGGCGGCACATAGGGATGAACTTGAAGAATTAGCAATTGAGGCGGCGTTAGAGGAATCTGAAGTACCTGTTGATTGGTATAAAATTGAAGCTTATTTAAATAGAGAACCGATTGATACGTCTAACTTTAGAATGAAACCTGAAGAAGAGGATGATGAAGAGGAAGAAGATGAGGAAGAAGAAATGGAAATTCCGTCTTTTGATATTGAGGATTTAACTGAGGACGAAATTTTTGAATTAGAAAAACATAAAAGAAACATAATTAATGCAATTATTCAGGGTGCTGCGAAAAAAGGTCATTATATTTTTCAAAAACCGGATATTAAAGCAAGACTTGACGAAATTGACCCATCTCTTTATGGTGATTACTTAGGTATTATGGCAATTAATGATTTCTTATACTTTAGTATGGAACAAATGATTGAAATGATGAGTCAAACAGGTCAAGGAATTGCGGGAAAAGTTGAATTAGATGATAATGACGAAGAGGGTGAAGAAGGAGAAGAAGGAGAAGAAACTCCGGACACAGTGATAAAAGCGTTTGGTTTAATCTTCCCAATTTTATGTCATGAAATAATCAAAGGATTAGAAGAGGCGAAAGGTAGACACGGATTACCTAAAGACCCTGAAATGGCTCAACGAGTTATGGGACAAACTGATACATTAAGTAATGAACCAATGCAGTTGAGAATAGGTCCGGAAATCGTGGAAAGAATAAGGTTTGCATTACCTGATAAAATGTACGAACCTGAGAACAAAGGTTTGATAAACTGGTTTCATACTTTGTTATACCAAATTGAAGCCCAAGAGTTTTTAGAAATTATCGGAAACGCAATCTCTGAAGATTCTTCAAAAGTGGCGAAAGCGACCTCAAAATTTGATGAAATTATGAGAGAGGCAATCAAAATTAAAGAAGAGTTTGAAGATTACAAAGAAGAAGAAGGGATTGATTCTGATGAAGACGAAGACGACGGATTAGATGATTTCTTGGGTAGTTTAGGTATATCGAGACCTAAATAACCAAAAATGACTTTTGAATAATAAAGAACAATTAATAATTGAGATAACGAAGTGCATGAGGAATACACCCTACGCACTTCGTACTTATTTACAGACATACGATAATACGGTATCAAAATACGTACCGTTAGATTTATTCCCCGACCAAGTATCCTTGATTGAGGATTACGATAAATACAATGAAAATATTGCCCTTAAGTACAGACAGGCAGGTGTATCTACTGTGACAGCTGCTTGGGCATCTAAAAAACTTGTATTTGCAAAAAAAACTAAGCCTGAAAAAATTCTAATCATCGCCAATAAATTGGATACGTCCATGGAGATGGCAAATAAAATTAGAAGTTTTACCGAACAATGGCCTAGTTGGGTTGGAGTAGGTTTTTCAAACGAAAAAAATGCACAACGACATTTTAAACTAACAAATGGGTGTGAGGTAAAAGCAGTTGCGACATCTCGAGATGCATTGAGGGGTTATACCCCAACTATTCTTATCTTTGATGAGGCGGCGTTTATTGAGGCTGACGGAGATTTTTGGTCAGCGTGTATGGCATCCCTATCTACCGGGGGTAAAGTAATTGTAGTTTCCACACCAAATGGTTATGATGCAATTTATTATGAAATTTATGACCAGTCACTTAGAAACATGAATGACTTTAAAATTTCTGAAATGTTTTGGTACCGTGACCCTCGATATACAAAAGATTTGTATATGGTTAAAACACACGATTTAGTTCACTTTTTATTAAATAGGGAAGAATATAACCTTGATGAGGTCATTATTGACTTATCAATGACTAATCCATTTGAAAGAGACCATTCAATTGTAACCAAATATATTGAAGATGGGTACAAGCCATGTTCTGCTTGGTTTGAAGGAATGGTAAAAAAATTAAAATATGATAGACGTAAGGTTGCTCAAGAGTTAGAATGTAACTTCTTAGGTTCCGGAGATAACGTATTTGATTCTGATTTGATGCAAGACATTGCCAAAAATCAAGTTAAAGAACCAATGGCTAAAATGATGGGTGGTGGATTATGGATATGGAAAGAACCGGAAAATGGACATAAATATGTTATGGGTTGTGATGTATCTCGTGGTGATTCTGAAGATTTTTCAAGTGTTGAGATTATTGATTTTGATACTAGAGAACAGGTGTTAGAATATGTTGGAAAAGTTCCTCCGGACATTTTAGCGGAGATTGCATATAAGTGGGGTACTATGTATAGTGCTTATTGTGTTGTGGATATTACAGGTGGTATGGGAGTTTCAACAGCAAGAAAACTACAAGAAATGAACTATCAGGGTGGATTATATGTTGATGGTGTTGATACAACCAATAAGTGGAAGTATGACCCAAAAATAAATGAAAAAATCCCGGGAATTAACTTTAATTCAAAAAGAGTTCAGATTATTGCAGCGTTTGAAGAAGCGATGAGACATAAGTTTAGAATTTATTCAAGTCGTCTTTATAACGAAATGAATACGTTTGTTTACATTAATGGACGACCTGACCATCAAAAAATGCATCATGATGACTGTATTATGAGTATTGCGATGGCAATATATGTTGCGGAAAAATCATTCCAATCATTAGAAAAAGTTACCAACCATACCAGAGCAATGTTAAATTCTTGGTCTACTGCGGTAAATGAAAATAAAAACTCATCTGAGTTTTTTAATCCAATGGTACCTCAAATGGGTAGACAACATCCAATAAACCAAGGAGCCACTAGGGAAGATTACCAAAAATATGGGTGGTTATTTGGTGGGTAATACTATTTATATTACTGAGGAAACAAGTAAATTTATATCATGAGTGAACAACAAAATAATATGACGGTATGGCAGAGATTGTCCCAAACATTTGGGCCAAATTCTTTATTAAATCAAGATTATCCAACTTTTAAGTTTGATAAGAAGGAGTTATTACGTACCAAAAGTAAGGAAGAATACGAAAAAGAGAAGTTACAGGCACAACAAACCTTTTACTTAACAAACCAATGGGCGAAAGTTGAGAATAATTTATATTCACAAGCAATCTATTACGAACCATCAAGATTATCTGCACAATATGATTACGAGTCAATGGAGTATACTCCTGAGATTTCGGCTGCATTAGATATCTACGCGGAAGAATCAACAACAACAAATGAAGATGGTTTTATTTTACAAATTTATTCTGAATCAAAAAGAATAAAAGGAGTATTAGCAGATTTATTTAATAACTCACTTGATATTAACACTAACTTACCAATGTGGACAAGAAACACTTGTAAGTATGGTGATAACTTTATTTATTTAAAATTAGACCCTGAAAAGGGTATTGTTGGTGTACAACAATTACCTACCATTGAAATTGAACGTCATGAAGTAGGTGTTAGTGCAAAAATCTCAACAGATATTACTAAGGAAATGGATAAAGATAAAAAATCACTTCATTTTACTTGGAAGAATAAAAACATGGAATTTCAATCATGGGAGATTGGTCACTTTAGATTATTAGGGGACGACCGAAAACTTCCTTATGGTACGTCTATGTTAGAAAAAGCAAGACGTATTTGGAAACAATTATTATTATCTGAGGATGCGATGTTGATTTATCGTACATCAAGAGCACCTGAGAGAAGAATGTTTAAAGTATTCGTAGGTAATATGAACGATGATGATGTTGAGGCGTATGTACAACGTGTTGCGAACAAATTCAAAAGAGAACAAGTAGTTGATAATAAAACAGGTAACGTAGATATGAGGTTTAATCAAATGGCGGTTGACCAAGATTACTTTATTCCTGTGAGAGACCCATCAGCACCGGACCCTATTACAACATTACCGGGAGCAACAAACCTTTCTGAGATTGCGGATATTGAATACATCCAAAAGAAATTATTAACCGCTCTTCGTGTTCCTAAGGCGTTCTTAGGATTTGAAGAAGTAGTTGGAGATGGTAAAAATTTATCATTACAAGATATTCGTTTTGCGAGAACTATTAATCGAATCCAAAAAAGTATGGTTGCGGAATTAAATAAAATCGCGATTGTACATTTATTTTTACTTGGGTTTGAAGATGAATTAGATAATTTTACATTAGGATTATCAAACCCTTCAACACAAGCCGATTTATTAAAAATTGATGTTTGGAAAGAAAAAGTGTTATTGTATAAAGATTTAGTATCTGACCCAGGAAATGGTATTCAAGCAACATCATCTACTTGGGCTAAGAAACATATATTTGGATGGTCTGACGAAGAGGTTCGTTTAGATTTACAACAACAAAGAATTGAAAGAGCAGTTGGTGAAGAACTTAAAGCAACTGCGACTGTTATAACTAAAACAGGTTTATTTGATAATATTGATAAACTTTATGGTAATACTTCAGGAGGAACTGCGTCTGCAACTGCTACTGAAACATCAGAACCGGAGACATCATTTGGTGGAGGTGGATTTGAAACCGCTGATTTAGGTGGAGGAGAAGAATTACCGCCAGCGGGTGAGGAAACTGTTGCACCACCACCGGCGGGAGGTGAGGCTGAAATAACTCCGGAATCACGAATGAATAACTTAAATATGTTAGTTGAAAATAACCTAATTGATGGTGCTCAAATGATTAATTTAGGTCATGGTCAAGATTCTTTAGGAGAAATTTCAAAAGAATTGGATAAGTTACTAAATTCCTAATATTTATTTAATAAAATTAAGTGTAATGACCTTCGGAAACCTAAAATCCATAATCGAAAAAAATCTACTTGAGTCATATAGTGACGAGAAAGATTTCAAAAAATCTTTAAGAGAGTTCAAACATAATGTTCTGAACAATAAATCTATGTCAAAGGCTTATGCATTATATGACCAATTAAGTACGCCTCAAGGTTTATCTGAACAGGATGCTAAAGAATTTTTAGAAGAAGGAATTAGTTTATTACATAAAATTTTACCAACAATAAAATCACCAAAAAGTCTATCAGAAACAATTAAAAATAATTATTCTGATTTAGATGTATTGGCGTATTCGAACAAATTAAATTTACTTGAAAGAGTAAACGCTAAGAAGAACATAATTAAAGTTTTAACTACTAAAAAAGAAACGGTTAAAGAATCAATTAATATTCCAATTAAATCGATGGTTAGTATTGCCAACCAAACATTAAGAGGATATATTGAAAACTTAGATGAAAACTCTAAAAAAGAATTTTTTCAATTAATATCTGAAGACACTAAAACTCTTGAAACTAAATTTGAGACTTTACGTGAGAATACAATCACAAAACTTAAAGGGATGTTAGATACTGAACAAGAATCTGAAATAAAAACAAAAATTTCTGAAACTATCGATAGATTAAAAGATGAAAAGTTTGACCAAATGAATTTTTTAAAACTTAAAAATTTAGAAGAATCTATTTAATTTAACATATTACATTATAATTCAATAAGTGTTTTTGCTATTCAAACGGTAAAAACACTTTTTTTTTTGACATACACAATAATTTCAATTATATTTTTATTATAACCAATAAACATTTATAATGAAAAACATTAATGAAAAAAGGAAAAAGTGTAAAATTAAATTTATACAATCCAATTAAATCGGTCTATGGTACCGTAGATTCAAAAAACTTAAAATCAGTTTACATAAACATTCAATCATGGGTAACCCCAAAAGAAGAATACGATAATTGGAATCGAGTTGTTTCCAATTTAAGTCGAGAGATTAAACATTCTGTTTATAAATCCATTAACACCAATTTATTCCAAAATAAAAGTATTGTGGATTTAGATTTAAGGACCAGTGGAATATCTCACGGTAAAAAATCATTCTTTAATTTAGAAATAAATCTATACACGACAAATGAATTAGATTTTAAATCCATAGAAATTAAAGACTCCGTAAAAAATATAGTCCAATCTATCTATGATAATAACATCACAACAAACAAATATTTTGAATTTTCAACCACAAAAAAAGAGGTTATCTTGTAAAGTATCATAATTGATATATTTATCTTAAAAAGAATTAATGAAACAATTAAGAATATTAGAGGCAACCGAAACCGGACACGGTATATTAGTTGAGGCAGACGCAGGTTGGGTTTCACCAAAAGACAAACATAATGAAAAAGTTTTAAAAGAGGCGAAAGAAATGGATTATAGAAACCCATTTGAATTTTATGCTGTTTTACAAAAATATGACACACCTAATAGAAACGGTAGAACATATCCTGAAAGGATATTAAAAAGAGAGGCCGACAATTATAAAATTGCAATCGAAAAAGGGTTATCAACATCAGAGTTAAATCACCCTGAATCATCTTTAATTGATTTAGACCGAGTATCTCATATCATTACTGACGTATGGTGGGACAGAAACATATTAATGGGAAAACTTAAATTGCTAACTTCCCCGGGATTTCATGAAAGAGGAATTGTTTCAACCAAAGGAGACCAAGCGGCAAACTTAATGAGACAAGGGGTTACTTTAGGTATTTCTTCTCGTGGGGTTGGTTCACTTAAAAAAGTTGGTGAAAGGAATGAAGTTCAAGATGATTTTGAATTAATTTGTTTTGACTTAGTATCATCACCATCAACACCGGGAGCGTATTTGTTTACAAATGCTGATGATAGAGACAAGTATGAAGAAAATCTTGAAGAAGAAAAAAAATATAAACAAAAAGACGATTATGTAGAGAAGTCAGTTGACTTAATGAAAAAATTAAACGACTTTTTAGGAAAATAAAAAAACACATGGAAGAAAAGTATTTCGTAGCAAAAATTCAGTATGACTTACCTGATGATAAAACAGGTAAAATTAAAAAAATTAGAGAAGAAAAACTTGTAGAAGGGTATTCAGTAACAGATGTTGAAGCCAAAGTTACAAAAAAATATGAGGGGTTTTCACATGAGTGGAGAATCACTTCAGTCTCTGAAAGTAAAATTGATGAAGTAATTCAATAATTGTTTTAATCCAATTTAACAAAAGTGGTCATATTTGACCACTTTTTTTTTACTCTAAATTAAGGTTTATTTTGTCTAATAGTTAGATAAAATAAACTTTTTTTGCTTTTGGTAATATTTATAATGAAAATAACAATAATTTTTCATGCAAGAAAATAACAAATTAGTACAAGAGGCGCTTATTCAAATGAGACAAGTTGAAGAAGCTATTGCCGAGAATGCAAAAGGAATACTTGCTTCAACTATGAAGGAAGAAATCAATCAGCTAGTAAAAGAATCTCTTTCTGAACAAGATTTAGAAGATGATGAGGTTGAATTAGATGTTGACATGGATGATGAAATGGACTCTGATGAAGAGGAAATGGATTTTGACATGGATGCTGATAATGAAGACGAAGATGAAATGGACATTGAAATGGATTTTGATATGGACATGGATTCAGACGAAAGTCCAATCGACTTAACAGGTGCATCAGATGAAGAAATTCTGAAAGTATTTAAAGCTATGGGTGAAGAAGATGGAATCATTGTAAAAAAAGACGGTGATGATATCCACTTAACTGATAATGATACTGATGAAGAGTATTTAGTTAAACTTGGTGAATCTGAAGACGATATCTATGAGTATAATATGGATGAAGAAATGGATGACACGGAATTTAATTTTGAAGAATTAGGTGAAATGGATGACCAAACAACTGATGACGTTATTGATGCAATTTTTGCTGACGGTGATGTTGACGATATCGAAGATTCTGAAGATTCTGAAGGAATTATGTTCGAAATTGTATTTGAAGACGATGAAGAAGAAAAATTTATCGACGAAGAAGACGGTGAAGACATGGTGGACTTAGAGGACGGAGAGGACTTAGGAGAGTCTTACAACCCAAGAAGAGCTGTGAGAGAAGGAAAATCAACAGTTAAACCTAAAGGTATAGTTGGCTCAGGACCTAAATTTACTTACAAAGATAAAGCCGGTGGTGGATTCGATGAAAATAAAAAAGAAGGTCCAAAATCTGTAGGTACAGGTAAAGCTAAATTCGAATACAAAGAGGGTGGAAATATGGAAGGAAAATCCAAAGTTGTAAAGGCAGAAACAAAAGAAGGTGATTACGGAATGAATAAGGGTGAAAAATCTAAAACCATGAAAGGTAAAGAAGATTACACTACTAAAAAAGGTGATACTTTAAAAAGAAAAGCTTTTGAAAAAGAAGAAACAAAAGAAGCTGCTAGAACATACGGAATGGGTTCCAAAGAAGGTAGAGGACTTAGAAAAGCGATTACTAATAACAGAAATTATGTTTACGGTAAAAATGGAGTAAAAGTAGAATCTACTCAAGAGGTGACTATGTTAAGAGAAAAAAATGAAGAATACAGAAAAGCGTTAAATGTTTTCAGAGAAAAACTTAACGAAGTTGCAATCTTCAATTCAAACTTGGCATATGCAACTAGATTGTTTACTGAACATTCGACTACTAAAAAAGAGAAAATTAATATCTTAAGAAGATTTGACGATGTTGAAACTTTAAAAGAATCTAAAAATCTTTATCAGTCAATTAAAGGTGAATTATCTAAACCGGAAATTAAAAAATCACTTAGTGAATCAGTAGAAAACAGAATTCAAAAAACAGTATCTACAGGTTCATCGACTACTTTAATTGAATCAAAAACTTACGAAAATCCGCAATTCATGAGAATGAAAGATTTAATGAGTAAATTAGGGTAATCAAAATAAATAAATAAAAATTAAAAACAAAATATTTTAAAATGGGAGCATTATTAGAATCAGGATTAGTTGGTAACATCGGGTTGAAACACCTTAAAGTTATCAAAGAAGACACAATCAACAAATGGGACAAATTAGGATTCTTAGAGGGTCTTAAAGGTCACATGAGAGAAAACGTTGCACAATTATATGAAAACCAAGCATCGTATTTAATTAACGAAGCATCATCTACATCTGATACAGGTGCATTTGAAACAGTGGTTTTCCCAATTGTTAGAAGAGTATTCTCTAAATTATTATCTAACGACATCGTTTCTGTACAAGCTATGAACTTACCAATTGGTAAATTATTCTACTTCGTACCAAACATTCAAGCGTATACTGAAGATTCAACATCTACTAATGGTATTCACCGTAAACCTTACGGAGCACCTGGGTATGATAACGCAATTGACGGTCCTGATGGACCAGGAAGTGGTTACGACTACAACAACACTAAAGACCTTTACGATAGATTCTA
>Ga0208597_1001000_pt1 | contig 11210 bp, 3 predicted proteins | sample LakMenEpi05May12_FD_150673 | JGI IMG/M metagenome (GOLD analysis project Ga0208597, IMG submission 150673) | Freshwater microbial communities from Lake Mendota, WI - 05MAY2012 deep hole epilimnion (SPAdes) | ecosystem: Environmental > Aquatic > Freshwater > Lake > Epilimnion/Euphotic zone ...
GGATCAATTGTTGGCCGCCATCCCCATCGATATGGCGCCTTCGTCGCTAGAAGCAGCCGATGTCTATCGCAAGGTGGGAAATTGGCATCGCGAGGCCGGGCGCATTCAGAAGGCTGCCGAACGCTTTACTGCGCTTGCGGCATCGATCTCATCGGTGGACCGCTCAGATCTCATCAAAATTTCTGGAGATCTGTTGCCTGCGGTGGTCACAACTTGTGAAGCGGGTGATGTGATGCGCTATGAACAAGTGCGTCGTGTTGCGTTAGATCGTTTCGGTGCGACGCAAAATCCCACCGTTGCCGAGCAAATTCTCAAGGCCTGCACCTTGCGTCCGGCAGATCCGGAAACGATGGCAAAAATTGCCGCGCTCGGAATCTTTCTCGAAAGTGCCGTTGGTCCCGAAGGCGTCAATCAGGGAGATGGCGAAAGCCCAGCTTGGCACTGCTACTCGTTAGCCTTGTGGTATCATCGTCAACATGACCCAGGGCAAACGCTCCGATGGTCTGATTTTTCTCTGAAGCGAGGGAAAGCGGATGAAGCACGGTTGATCTGTGTGCAATTGTTGATGGCAATGGCTCGTCATCGACTAGGCGAAAATGAAGAGGCTCGCAAGCTCCTCACCGATGCCGCAAGAGTGATCAACGCCCGCAGGGAGTCCACCTCAGGAAAATGGGCGGATTCCGCGGGCCCCTGGGTCGATTGGATGAATGCCCACATTTTGCTGAAAGAGGCGGAGGTGATGATTGGGGAAAGTGATGCACCGTGAGAAGTGTTAGTTCCTTTCTACGCGTAGCCGTGGGCTTCCCCCCTGAAAGGAAAGCCCCTGCTTGGCGAATTTAGATAAACGCCGAGCAGGGGCTCAGCGTTCCCAGAGAGTGTGAATCTCTTTGATGCAATAACACATCCTCGGAGAAATTTTCCTCGCTGCCATTTTTCTGTCGGGTTTTTGCTCTTAAATACGATCCTAGCAGATGCTTGCGATGTGATCGTAGCCGCATGCAATCATTGCCTCTTGCTTTCAAGCTCGAGGGTTCCTAAATAAACCACCTGACGTCAATACTATGTTTCCGATCTTTCCTCGTTCCTCTGCCATCGGGTTTGTTTTCATTTTTCTTTCGTTAGTTGCCAGTGCCTTGCCCATTGTGGTGGATCCAGTCACTCCTCTCACAGATACATACGCGGAGGAGTGGAATGGAAGCACGTTGGGAAACTGGTCGGCGGTACAGGTAACGGGAGCTGCCGTGAGCGGTGGTAGTTTGTCCGGCACTACTAGCGGCACGGATACACAAATCTCGCGAACCATTCCCGCCGCCAGCAGGCCGGATCTAGATCTTGGCTTCAATGATTTTTTGGAAATCCGGATACGTGTGCCTGCGAGCTATGTGGATAACATCGAGATCTACTATGGCACCACCGCGGCCTCTGGCTTCAGCAGTGCGCGGATTCTCACGATTCCGAATGCTACGATTCCCAAAGACGGCGCATTTCACACCTATCGCATGGATGTGGGGCCTGAGCCTTGGTGGCGGGCATCGCTGCGGGATTTGCGGATTGATCCCGGCAATGCAGCGGGCGTGGCCTTTTCCATTGACTACCTCCGCGTCGGCGATGAACCGAATCCGTTAGTCTATCAAGCACGCTTCACCACCAAATGCCCAGCGACTGGTGGCACGACTCCTTCCGAGGCTGTTTTCGGTGCTGGTCTGGCCGTGTCTTCGATGGAGTCCAAGCATTTTCGTTTTGTGTGGAATAGCAATGTCGCTACCCAGAGCGGATGGACTGCGAGCACGGCCCGGGGGACTCTACGTAACTTGGAGGAAGCTTGGCAGGTCTTTGTGAAAATCCTCGGCTACCGTGAGCCGGCCTACCACGTCGGCACCAATTCTGGCACAGCGTATAAGCTCAATGTCACGAGTTATTACAGCGGCTATTGGGCGGGGCTTGATGAAGAGGGCGGCACATCCCTCGCACAGCTTAATATCACTCCGGACGGTCTTCAAGTAGATCCGCCTACATGGGTCATCCCGCATGAATTGATGCACTGCTTTCAATTCCGCAACAGCTCGGGTAACGTCAATGGCGAGTGGTATGAAACCCACGCCAACTATGCCCGCGAGCGTTGGCTGCAACATTATCAAGTGCTTTATCCAAACCGCTCGAACATTGATGCGCTCAGTGCGCGTGACGGTCACTTGATGATGTCCTCAGGCCGGAATTATTATCTCACTTGGCCGTTCATGTATTACGTGGATACCAATCCGGATAACCTACCTGACCTAACAGAAGGTATGATCAAGCGCGTGTGGCAGGAAACCCAGCCGAGTGAGTTTGCGATGATGGCACTGGATCGCATTACGCCAACAACTTCACTCAAAGATCTGTCCGGCTACTTCGCAAGGCGCTGTGCCACTTGGGATTTTTCCAATCAAGCGGCCATGACCGCCGAGCTGAACACTCAGGATCCGACGCGCAATGCGCGCCATGTTTTCAGCGATCTCATCCAGCGAGCGGAAGCTCCTACCTGGTGGCGTGTGCCATCGAACAAAGCACCCGCCCAAGGTGCCTACGCCATCCATGAGTTGATCCCTGCTGGCTCTGGTGCGGGGCGGGTGGTGACGGTAAATTTACAGGGGCTTGCCGACTCCGCACGCGGTGCAGATTGGCGCGCGTCATTCATCGCCGTCAACGATGCTGGAGTAGAGCGTTACACACCATTGTGGAGTAATGGCAGCAGTTCCATCACGCTTGCAGCTAACGAAAATAAACTCTATCTATCCGTGGCTGGCACACCGAATGTTTATCATTACGGAGGTCATGATGAGGCGGCCTATCGTTTCCGCTCGCATCCATCACGCTCGCGTTTTCATTACCAAGTGCAGGTCACGGGGGCTACGCCACGTGAGCGAAATAACGGCGCTACTACTGGCCTTACTCAACATTCTAATGGTGGTGGCCACAAATCCGTGACCGTGCCTGCTAGTGTCTTCATCGGCCCTAATGCCCGCGTGACGGGAGGCACCGTGAGTGGAAATGCTCGCATCGAAGACTACGCCGTGGTTTCTGGTGGAACTGTGAATAGCAATGCCATTATCAGTGGCCACGCATGGGTGCGTGGTGGTACTGTCACTGGCGATGCTCGCGTGCGCGACTGGGCCATCGTGGATGGTGGAACGATCTCCGGCAACGCACGGGTGCTAGAGCACGCTACGGTAGCGGGAAATATGCAGGACATCGCAGTAGCGAAAGGAAGCGCGCTGCACCAGAGCGGCGGCACACTTAGCGGCCATGCCATTGTGGATGGCGATTACATGTTCAATAAATCTCTAACAGGTGGCGTCACATTCGGTCACTTGCCGTTCGTGGGCATACCGGAAAATTTCACCATCGCCACACCGAGCGGACTCTATGCGGCGTATGATTTCAAATCTGCGCACGACTCCCGCGCACTCGATCAATACGGCATCACGGATGGTTTCACCCTAGGTTCACCTGAGTGGATTTTTACGGATGGAAAGCGAAAAGGTTTCCTCACTTTCAATGGCTCTAACCAATCCATCGCCCTCGATCGCAGCGTGGCTGATAGCCGTGCATTTACCTTCGCCGCATGGGTGAAACCAGCAGGTGGAGCTGCCAACCAAGCTCTCCTGTGGCTCGGCACGTCCACCACTCGGCGGTTGTCGCTCACGACGTCCGATAACTCGACGCAAACGAAATTTTCCATCGTCAATGGCGGTGCGGAACAATCGCTCACCACTGCTGGGCTGCCGATCGGTGTGTGGTCGCACATCGCTGTGACGCTCGATGGCGCGACCGGCGTGCTCTACGTCAATGGTAGTGCCGCAGTAAGTGGGGCGATCACCATTCGGCCAGATCAACTACTCGCTGAAAACACTAGCACAGCCGCCCAGCACAACTACCTCGCTCGTTCAGAAGGCAGCATCATGCAGCCATTCCAAGGAGCACTCGACGATGCGCAATTTTTTTCCACGGCACTCAGCAATGCGCAGTTGAATGCCGCCACGGTTTCGCTGCTCAGCGGCATCGGCACTGTTCTCTTGAGTGATAGCTTCAACTCGGAAAGTTATAGCGTTGGTGAATTTAACAACTCCCTCGCCACCGATCAGCAAGGTTTTCTCGCTCCGTCCACCTACAGCGTCACCAGCGGCGGTCAAGGCTGGCACGCGCAGCACGGCAATGGCAGCACCATGCTACTCGTCGGCGATGCTGGCTTTGGCTCGAATGCCAGCTTGTCCGAAGATTTTTCCATCGCCGCCAACGGCCTCAATCAACCGATTTCCTTCCAGTTTGACGCCACAGTCAGCGATACCTCAAATGGCGATTGCTGGGCATCCATCACCATCGGCAGCGGACAAAATCTCATCGCTAACAGCAGCGGTGCGAAGTTTGGCATCTTGCCCAAAATCAACGGCGGCATGGAAGTCTGGGTGAACGGCTCGCTCCAGCCGCTGACTAGCCACAGCGGCAACAACTACCGCATCATCCTTTCCGATAGTGCTGGCACCGGCTCGGCCTTCAATGGCAATGGCTCAAAAGCTACACTCTACAACGGCGCGACGCTCGTTGGCACCTACACACTACCACAGCTCGCCCCCGGTGATGGATTTATCAGCTTCGGTGCCAGTCCCTACAACGGCTCTTTCAACATCACCCGCATAGACAATCTCAGCATCACCCGAGTCATCACTTCCTATAATTGGCAAGGGGACGCAGGCACCGGCTTTATAACTCCATCCAACTGGCTTGAGGATGTCTGGGAGCAATGGGACGATTACTTTTTTGGCTCCGCCGTCTCTAACGGATCGGTTGTTATCAATGGCTACTTCGGTATCAACAGCCTGAATTTGCAAGCCGGCCTGCAGCACGATATCGTCATTACTAGCACGAATGCCCAGCCAATCATCATGGGCGTGGGTGTTACAGGAAATTCATCAGCCTTGATCTCGATCGCAGATGCCAGCAAGGATCTCACCATCAACGGCGAATACATCGCCAATGGAATCCTCACATGGGATGTAGGAAGCGGTCGCACGCTTGCGCTGAACGGTCCGCTGAACAATTGGTTTCAAGCCGCGTCTCTCGTCAAAAATGGAGCAGGCACAGCCATCCTCAGCGGCGCTAATTCTTACAGCGGAAATACAACTGTTAGCAACGGAACATTGAAGGTCAGCGGGCAGCCCTATTTCCATGTAGGACGCACGACAACTGTGGCGGCTGGTGCTGTTTTTGAACTCGCTAGTTCTAACAATTCCTTCACTTCGCAGATGCCTGTTTCCACCGTCACGGGAGACGGCACGTTCAGGCTTTCGGGAAACACCACCATCATGCAGTCTGAAAATGGTTCCCCTGGTAATCGGCTCATTTTTGCCATGCAAGCAGGTGGATGGATCGAGCTGTTAGACACCGCAAGATTGACCAATGGCGGTTGGCAGGAAATGGAATGGTCTAACAACAATGCCTCTATGAACATCGCCAGCGCTGCTACAGTTGACCTCTGGGATGGTCAACCAGTTAGGATTGATGCACTGACTGGATCAGGCACGGTTGATAAAGTCCATGGAGGAAATTCACCTACCTCACTGACTATCGGCGTTGCTAATGGCAGTGGGATTTTTAGCGGCATAATAAAAAATACAGGCGGTCAGCTCGCCTTAACCAAGGTGGGGAGCGGTACACAAACTCTCAGCGGAGTGAACACGTACACCGGTAACACAACGATCAATGGCGGCACGCTTCGCCTCGGAAATGGAAGCACCTCCAGCAATCTCGCCGATGGCGCAAATGTGATCGTGGCCTCCGCTGCCATGCTTCACCTCGACTACTCAGGCACCGATGTGATCGGCGCGCTCTATGTGGATGGACTCCTCATGCCCAACGGCGTCTATACATCCACCTCCGGCTTCATCACCGGTAGCGGCACGCTCACTGTCACCAGTGGCTCCGCATTCGCAAACTATGCCGCCTGGTCTGGGCGTGGCATTCATAATCTAACAGGAAATCCCGCCGCCGACGATGACGCAGACGGCGTCTCCAATCTCATGGAATACGCCCTCGGCGGAAATCCCCGTGCCGCATCCAACAATCTGCTCCCCAGCGCCGCCGTTTCCTCCAACAACCTCGTCTTTAGCTTCCGCCGCTCTTCAGCGAGCACCGCAGACACGACGCAGATTTTCCAGCACGGCACCGATCTCAGCGGCTGGACCGATGTTCCCCTCATTGCCAGCAGCATGGTCGCCATTCAGCCAAACACCCCACAATCAGGCACCGAAACCATTACCATCACCGTGCCAAAAGGAACCGCGCCCCGACGTTTCGGACGCCTAGCGGTAAGCCTGAATCCTTGAAGAGGGGATTCTGGTTTGCGCCAATCGAGGGCAAAAATCTGCGCAAGGGAAATTTGGCTGCGCGCGCTTCGTGCCAGCGAAAAATTCTTCAGAATGTCCATTTTTCGTGTCGGGTTATCGACGTGAAATACGATCCTAGCAAGTGATCGCAGCTTTAATGTGGTCGACCCAACAATTACCTCGACCTCACGCTTTTTTTCTGTGGACAGAAAATCCAAGCCCATCCCCAATTTCTCCTGATTTCACAATGCTAAAATATACCGCTTTCGTTGTCGCTTGCGCATCGCTCATCGTCCCCGCCGTGCTGTCAAAAGCGGATGTGATTGTAGCTGAAGATTTCACTTACGCCGATGGCGATCTGAACGGACAGAACGGCGGTAAAGGATTTAGCAATGTATGGACTTCTGCAACTAAGATCACTGGCGGTGTCTCTATTGGAAACGGCACTTCGACGCGAAGCCTTGCAAGCCCATTTCCTTCATCAGGCACATTGTGGGTATCCTTCGACTGGGGTTTTGCTAGCAATCCTAATCCACAAGCGCAATTTGGTGGGCTCACTTTTTTTGAGGGAGAAACGGAACGGCACCTGATCGGTGATGTTTGGGACACGGGCGTATGGGGCTTGAATGGTGGCTCTGCGACGTCACAAGTGAATCATGGTGGCATGAAGACTGGCGTGGTAAAAATCACCTTGGGCGCAGGTCCTACGAGCAGCGTCGAGTTGTGGGTGGGGCCGACTGGTTCCCTCGTGGATGTAAGCGGTGAGCCGATGGCCAAGGCGACTGGCCGCGATCTCGATGGCGTGGATTCCATTCGCATCATGGGCAGTTCGTTCGAAGCGAATATCAATCAGAGTTTCGATAACTTGCGCATCGGAACCAACGTGGAGGATGTCGTAAACGTCGCTGCTGCGAAGGAATCGAAGGCTTCCCATGTCTCTAACGAAAACGCAGTCATTGATCATGTAGCTATGGCGACGAGCAATATGCAAGCAGCAGACGCGGCGTGGACGGCTGGCAATTGGGAGCAAGTGCGCAGTTCTCTCACGAATGTTTTTAACGATCTGAAGTTGTCGGCACAATGGCGTAGCATCGCCCATTTGCGTTATGCACGGAGTTTCCAAGCGGCTGGTGATTTTGCGAAAGCGGGTGCCATTTTTGCAGAAATCGCCGACAATAAAGTGTATCAAAAGATTCATCAGATCGAAGGTGCTGAGTGCAAAATTGAGTGCGAGCGCCTCGCGCAAGGCAAGCCGGCACGCGATCCTGAAGCTAGTCGGGTGCGCGTTCCAGCTGCGCCGAAACCTGGACGCACGTTGTATGTGGCAGCCGATGGCAAGGATACGAACGCAGGCACACGTGAACAGCCATTTGCTACCGTGAGCCGCGCGCTCGCTGCGAACCGTAACGCCGGAGCGGTGGCGGGCGGAACGGTCATCGAGTTGGCTGCGGGTCGCTATCCACTTGCCGAAACGATTTCTCTGACAGAAATGGACAGTGGTTCAACTGACGCACCCTTGACCATTCGAGCAGCAACACCCGGCACGGCGGTGATTTCTGGCAGCAAACGATTGACGGGATTCACGGCAGTCACAGACAAATCGGTGTTGGCCCGCATGCCACAGGAAGCGCGGGGAAAAGTCATGCAATGCGATCTGGCGGCGCAAGGGATCACCGACTTTGGCTCGATTCAGGAGCAGCCGATGGTCAACCTCGCGGTGAATGGTGTGCCGCAGAACTTGGCTCGATGGCCGAACTCAGGATTTGTGAGAATCGGTGATATGGTTGATAACGGCAACATTGATCACAACGATCCGCAGAACAATCGACCGCAAATCTTTACCACGAGCGATCGCATATCTCGCTGGACTACCGCGCCGGACGCGTGGCTGCAAGGATACCTCGCCACCAACTGGATGTATGGCTCAGTTGCGGTTGGTTCCTTTGATGCAAAGGCCAAGACCATCACCACCGCCTTGTGTTATACTCGACTCAGCGGTTGGCCGGACATCAAGTCGGGACATCCTTACGCGGTCTTCAATTTACTGGAAGAAATCGACCAACCCGGCGAGTGGTATTTGGATCGTGCCAAGGGCCTGCTTTACTTGTATCCGAGTGCAGTTGCTGGTAAAGCGACCGTCGATCTCTCGATGCTCTCGGGGCCTATGCTCACCGTGACTAACGCCAGTCATGTGCGCGTGGAAGGTCTTGTGTTAGAAGGCGGGCGCAGCAGCGGGGTGGAGTTGCAAAACGCAAGCGACTGTCTGATTGTCGGATGCACTGTGCGCCATGTAAGCGGCGTGGGCGTGAGCATCAATGGCGGCAAAAGTAACGCCATGATTGGTTGCTATCTTCATGATCTGGAGCACGCGGCTTGTCACATCAATGGCGGTGATATTGACACACTTACGTCAGGCGGTCATGTGGTGGCGAACTGCCGTTTCCGCAACTTTGGACGCACCAGTCGTTCGGCGGGGATCAGCCTCAATGGCGTGGGCCATCGAATCACGCATTGCGTTTTGGAAGATTGCCCATCGAGTGCGATCGGGTTTGCAGGTTTTCATTTGCTCGTTGAATACAGTGAGTTTCGCAATTGCTGCAATGAGATCGATGACTATGGAGTGATTTACGCGTGGGGTAATCCGACATGGCGCGGCAACATCTGGCGTTTCAATAAGTTCAGCCATTGTGGTGGCGGCTATACGCAAGGTTGGGTGCAAAACCGATACTTTGGTACCAGTGCTTTCCGCTTCGATGATGCGGTGAGCGGGCAAACAGTCTATGGCAATGTTTTTACCCATTTCGATCTGTGGGGAACCTCGGCAGGCGTCATGGGCAACAATACTGGTCGAGATAATATCTATGACAACAATGTAGTCACTGACAGCAGGGGCTTGAACTATGGCTACTTCGACGGCGGCAATCACATGTATAAACAGGTCTTGCCCAACGGCGTATTGCCCGCCCATCTCGCTGCGTTTCCTGAATTGGCGAATCTCAACGATGGCAAAGGACAGAATTTCATCTGGCGCACCACCATGTTGCGTGTCAGTGCCGCGGGCACCAATTCCAAAAACAGCAACTACGCGGACAGTGAATGGGGTGGTTGGCAGTACATCGGCAATACCAGCACGGGTACCGATCCCGGGTTTGTGGCTGGTGTCGAGTTGAAAAAAACCATCGACCCGAAATTGTTCTGGAACCTCGGCATGCGAGCGATTCCCGTTGATGAAATCGGGCTATATGAAGATCCGACAAGTGCTGCTTGGCATGGCAAATCCGCCGTTTTTGCGGAGCCGGGCGGCACCATAACCCTGACCTCTCCGCTCGTGGCGGATGAACTGATTTTCACCGCTCCGGGTTATTCCTTGGCCGGTAGCCAGCCGATCATTGTCAATGCGCCGATGACCACCATCGATGCGAAAAATTTCGATGCGACCATTAGCACACCGCTGCTTGGTCTAGGTAGCATTCGCATGGCAGGGCCAGCTACACTTACCTTGTCTGGTATCAATCGTTACAACGGCACGACCACGGTCGAAAGCGGTACGCTTGCACTCAGTGGCGGCGATAACCGTCTTCCGCCCGGCACAGTCGTGACACTCGGTGGCGGTGGCCCCGCCTCTGTCGGCACATTAAAACTCAACGGTTGCAACCAAGAACTTGATGGATTGTGGACTGCCGATCACGACTCTGGTGGATCTGCTACCAATCGGGTGATCAATGGCAGTGCCACGCCCTGCACATTGACCTTGAACATTGAGCAGAGTCGGCAAAACCAGTTCGTCGGCACCTTGGGTGGTTCAGGACAAGATGAAAATAATTTCGCTTTGAGAAAAACGGGTGGCGGCACACTTTGGCTCAATCGTTCCATCACATGGACTGGCGGGACCACCATCGAAGAAGGTTCGCTGGAACTGAGCTCCACCTTTTGGCAGGGGAATCATGCGTCCGGCCTCTTCCGAATCGGCAAAGGCGCAACCTTTGCGGTTTCTGGGCAAGTTTCCCCGTTGACCTTCAACAATGTTACCGTTGAGTTCCTCTCCGGCGGCGGAGGCTCGCTTGTCAACAGAGGCTCATCGGATTGGCTGACTTGGCTGGTGGACGGCGAAATGACCATCCGTTCCACCGGCGGAGAGCGCAATCTGTTTTCCGCGGCGCCGAGCTATGGTTTGTCGTTGAACGGGAAAAACTTGCTTTGCGACGTCGCGCGTGGTTCCGATGCGACCTGTGATTTTCTCGTTTCCATTCCACTCAGCGGCGACGGCAACCTCACCAAGACAGGCAAGGGAATCATGAATCTTACCGGCTCTAACAGCTACGGCGGCGCGACCACAGTCAACGCAGGCACGCTTTTGGTCGATACCACTGGCAAACTCGGCAAGGGCAACCTCACTGTGGAAAACGGCGCGAGCTGCGGACTGCGCAACTCCGCAGGCGCGGTGGCCGACAACGCCACCGTAACGCTGAACGGAACCGCGAAGCTATACATCGCTTCCGGTGTCTCGGAAACGATCGGCACGCTCGTGATCGACGGCATCCAAAAACCGCAAGGCGTTTGGAATGCAGCTAAAGATCCAGTTCATTTCAGCGGCGGTGGATCGCTGGTAGTCACTTCAGGCCCCAAGCCATGATCATCTCCAGTGCAAATGCTGATACTACCCCATTTTGATAAAACGAAAAAAAATCAAAATATCCATTTTTTTATGTCGGGTTGTCGGGGAGAAATACGATCCTAGCAAGTGATAGCGATGTATTCGCTGTCGAACCCAACAATTACCTCGCCCTAACGGGCAAAAATCCCAGCAAATCCCCAATTATTTCCATTTCATGAAAAGAAAAAATATAC
>Ga0208597_1001001_pt1 | contig 11208 bp, 11 predicted proteins | sample LakMenEpi05May12_FD_150673 | JGI IMG/M metagenome (GOLD analysis project Ga0208597, IMG submission 150673) | Freshwater microbial communities from Lake Mendota, WI - 05MAY2012 deep hole epilimnion (SPAdes) | ecosystem: Environmental > Aquatic > Freshwater > Lake > Epilimnion/Euphotic zone ...
TTCGAGACTTTGGGCAGAGATAATTAAGATTAACAAGAATTGCAAAGTAATACCTAACGCTTTGCCATTTGACAAAGACCAGTTTACAATCGTTAAGATTCCACACGACAAGGTAACTATTGCGCATACTGGAAGCATTACTCATTATCCAGACATTAAGCAACTCAAAGCTCCTATCTATGCTTTGTCAAAAGATAAGCGATTTGTGGCAAATACTAGGATGCTACTTTGCGGATGGAATGAATTTAATAAATGGCATTGGGACGAGATGGCAAATATCTACACGGCCAACGAAAAGCTAGATTATAAAATACTTGAGAGCTTACCGGTAGACCTTTACATGAACCATTATGCTGAGGCCGACATACTTGTAACTCCTTTGCTTGATAATAGATTTAATAAGCTAAAGTCAAACCTAAAGGCATTAGAAGCTGGAGCTAAGAACATTCCGATTATGGCAATGAACCGCGATCCTTACGCAGACATTCCGACCATCTTCCCAGTTACTAATTGGGAAAAGGATTTAAGAAGAATGGCAGAGAGCAAAGATATGCGAGAAGACTACGGCTTAAGTAATGGCGAATACGTTAGAAAGCATTACGATTTATTTCGCCACAATATAGCTAGAACGGCTATTTATAATAAACTATTAAGGTAATGCCAGTAATTAAATGTAGTAACGGAAAGTACAGAATCGGTGGAGGCGCTTGCGTCTATGACACAGAAGAAAAAGCTACGGAAGTTTGGCAAGCAATCCTTGCAAGTGGCCAATTTGTAGATAGCTATAATGACTATCCAGAAGCTGCGGTAAATAACGCAAGGCGAGCGGTAGAATATGCGAGTAAGAATGGCTGGGGTTCTTGTGGTACTGCGGTTGGAAAAGCAAGAGCAAACCAACTAGCAAAGCGCGAAAATATTACAAGAGATACGATTGCTAGAATGGCTTCATTTAAAAGGCATCAACAATATAAAGATGTTCCTTACGATGAAGGGTGCGGAGGCTTAATGTGGGATGCTTGGGGCGGAACTGAAGGAGTAGAATGGGCAATAAGAAAACTAGAGCAAATAGATAATAATTAAATTTTTGTATGACAAATTTTTATCATAGCGGAGCGACTGGGGATGTAATTTATTCTTTACCAACAATTCAAGCTTTAGGAGGAGGCGCTCTTAATTTAGTTTTGCCAGATCATTTATACGATATAGTTAAACCTTTAATAGAAGTTCAAGATTATATTCATGAGGTTAAAAAGGGAAGGGAATTTATTCCACCAATTTATGATCTAGATTTATTTAGGAAAAATAGCGATCTACATTTAACGCATTTAGTAGAATTGCATTTGCAAACTTTTGGAATTAAAGGTAGCTTATGGAAAAATGGCTGGCTTAAAGTTGAACCAATAATTTCTAATAATAGCTTTATTAATATAACTCCTAGATATGTAAATCCAAATACAGATTGGGTAAAAGAAATTAATTTCTTAAAAGATAATTCTGAAAATGTTTATTTCATTGGTTTAGAATCTGAATATGAGCCTTATAAGCATTTAATTAAAAGGTATGTAATTAAAGATTATTTAGAATTAGCTCAATTACAATTAGGTGCAAGATATGTAAGTGGAAATCAATCTAGTTTTATGGCAGTTGCTCAAGGATTAGGAATAAATTATCGAATGAGTCAAGCTCCAGAGCATACAAATTGCAATCAGTTTTTACCTAAAGAAACTTTAATATGAGCAGAGTAACTGACAAAGAGTTTTTTGATATTGAAATGGCTGCTGGTGTATCTCCAGAAAATCCAGATTATTATAATCTTATGGATGCGACTGCTAAAATAGTATCGGATTATGCGATAGATGTAATTGAGATTGGTGCTGGCATGGGTACTCTTGGAGAATGCTTGCAAAAAAGGACAATAAAATATTATGGTATTGAGCCAAATAAATACCATCAGGATTATGCGTTTAGCAGAGGAGTTAAATTATACGATATTGATAATTATCCAAGCTCTTGCCAAATGATTGTAAGTATTGAGGTTTTAGAACATTTAACCGATAAGCAAATTAATGAGTATTTAGAGAATATCGAAGCTACTTATTTTTATTTATCTTCTACTCCACACTATACTACTCCAGAACAAGACGAAGCTTGGGGACATATAAATATTAAATCTGTTGAAGGATGGGTATCGTTCTTTGCAGAGTATGGATATAAGGTTGAAAAATATTTAACTATACCGACTGAATGGTCAATACTATTTAAAAAATAATGGCAAGAACACCGAAAGATATTGACGAGGAGAAACTTTTAGAGTGGGCAGATATTTATATTGATTTCTGCTTAAACCATTCTAAGGAGGTAGCTACTGCTTCTGGAGTAAAGCTAATTAAGGAAAGACACTTGCCAACCATTAACTACTTTCTTTTAATCTGGCTACCAAGACAGAACTTTGAGTTTTACAAGCGAGCAAGCTATTACAATATCTTAAACGATAGCAACCATCCTATGCACAAAGCAGTAAAGCATATTGATGAAATGTTTAGAGCTTTAGCGGCGGATGTTGTAGCAAACGAAGGCAAAGGAATATTCTATGCCAAGAACCTTTTAGGATGGACAGACAGAGCAAAGAACGAGGAGAAACAAGAAGTAATCATAAGCTTTGCAGACGAAAATAACACTTCCAAAACCGCACAATAACCAAGCCAAAGTATTAAACTCTAAGGCTAGGTTTAAGGTGCTTATGTCTGGTAGACGATGGGGAAAGTCTCTAATCTGCCAAGTCATTACTTGCATCGAAGCGATGAAGGGCGGACGAGTAGCGTACATAACTCCTACTTACCAGCTTGCAAAAGTATTCTTTGACGAGTTAGCTAGACTACTTCCTAGCAACGTAGCAACTGCCAACAGATCGGACTTGACTTTTAAGCTAATTAGCGGAGGCACAATTCGATTCTTTACTGGCGAAAGGCTAGACAATTTACGCGGCCTTAAATTTCACTACGCAATTATTGACGAGGCTTCATTCATTCCTAATCTAGAGGATGGCTGGCAGAACTCTATTCGGCCAACGCTTACTGATTATCAAGGCAAGGCCATATTTCTTTCAACTCCTAAAGGTAAGAACTTTTTTTATTCGCTTTACCTTAAAGGACTAGAACCAAACGAAGAATGGGAAAGCTTTAAATACACAAGCTACGATAATCCATTTATTCTTGATGCTGAGATTGATGCCGCAAGAGCAGAACTGCCAACGGTAGTATTCGAACAAGAGTACATGGCTAACCCGGCAGAGAACGCAGCGAATCCATTTGGTAGCCAAGCAATCTTAAAATGTGTTTCGAGTATTTCGAATAACGCGGTTAAATGCTATGGAATTGACCTAGCTAAGTATAATGATTGGACGGTAATTATAGGCATGGACAACGCAGGGAATGTGGCTTATTTTGAACGCTTTCAATCTGATTGGGCAAGCACTCAGAATAAGATTCGCAACTTGCCTAAAGCTCCAATGATAATAGATGCTACTGGAGTAGGCGATCCAATCGTAGAGCAATTGCAAAGGGATGGATTAGATGTCGAAGGCTTTAAATTTACTAGCCAAAGCAAGCAGGAAATAATGCTAGGTTTGCAAGTAGCTATCCATCAAGAACGAATACACTATCCAGATGGAATGATTAGGCAAGAGCTTGAAATATTTGAATATCAATATAGTTCTCACGGAGTAAAGTACTCCGCTCCTTCTGGCTTTCACGATGACACGGTCTGTGCTTTGGCCTTAGCTTGGCGCAAGTTTGACTTCAAGTCTGGAAGCGGAAGGTATAATTTTTCATAATGCTATTTATTATCGTATGACTTGGAGTGATGTTACAGTCTGGCAATGGCAACAAATACAACAATTGAATGAGAAAAAAGATTCCGCGAAAGAGGAGGACTTAATCATTAATACGGTTGCCATATTATTAAACAAGACAAGAAGTCAAGTATTGTCTTTAAGCGAAAGAGCTATAAAGAAAGTAATTAGGGATATTGAATTTCTGTATTTAAGAGAGCCACAGATGCGAGCTGCTGATTTTATCAAGGTAGGTAAGCAGAAGTTTAAATGCGATTACGATGCTAAATTCTCAGAGGCTGGAAGGTATATTGAAATAAAATACTTTACTCCAGACTTTGCAAATAACTTGCATAGGATTGCAGCTTCAATGATAATACCTATGAAGCCTAGTTTGTTTGGCTGGAAGGAATTAGCATACGATTCGTCAAAGCATGAGGATTATGCTGAGGCATTATTGTCTGCTCCTTTTGAGATTGTATTTGGTAGCGTAATACAAAAGCTTAACAATATAAAAAACCTAGATGCAAGCTTTAAAGGTTTGTTTAATCCAGAGCAAAGAAAAGACGAGGACAATGGTAGAGAGGTAGGAAGTCAATTTATGAAATACTTTGGCTGGATTTATCAAGCCAAGCTAGTAGCAGAACATGAAGGAATAAAGCTAGATGAAGTTTACAAAATGTCTACGGTTTCTTTCTTAAACGATTTAAGTTATTTAACAAGTAAAGGTAGCTACGAGGCCGAACTAAGGAAAAAAGCAAATGGCAAACGGTAAGGATTTAAGCGTTTTAGAATTAGTAGGTTCTTCAAGAAGTGGCTACGAAGTTATAGTAAACTTAGATTCCACAACTGCGTTAATTAATAAAGTAGCTGACCAATTTATTAAAAGAGCTAAACAAAGAATTAACGCAAAAGGCGGAGGCGATACTGGGGAAATGCAGGATATTAAAGTAACTACTATTACTAAAAGCGGTAATATTACTAATATAGATGTAGGTTATGATGAAAATAGTAAAGCTAAAGAATATTGGAGATTCCAAAACTACGGAGTTCAAGGTTTAGATTCTGGTAGGCCAGCTGCAAGTCCTTACAAGTTTAAAAAGTATACGGTTGGCGGAGAGTTTTTAGAGCGATTGATTAAATGGTATACTAGGCATAAAAATTACTTTGATAATGATGACCAAAAGACAAGGTTAACAAAAAGACAAAGAAAAAGTAAAAAGCTAGGTAATATTGCTGAAAATAAAATAAAGGGAATTGCATACGTTACTGGTAAAAAGATAAAGAGAGAAGGACTTAAAGCAATTGGATTTAGAGAGTACGCAATTGAAAATTCTTTTAACGATGACTTTTATAAAAAATTATCTAAGGCTTTAGGTAGAGATATAATAATACATATTACAAAAAATGATTTTTAGATATAGTTAAAACATTATGCCAGAAATATTCACAGTCAATAGTGTTCCAGCTTCTTATACTTCTGCGCACGATGCGCTTTGGTTTGTAGTAAGTTCTCCTAATTCAAATCAAAACAATTTTAAATATGTATTTGATGTACAAATTGGTGGCGTTACCGTCGCAACCGTTAAAAATTATCCAGACGAAGGCGGATATGGTGTATTCGATGCAGCTCCAATTATCAGAAACTACTTTGCAAGTGGGTTTAGCACAAGCGGTAGTAGCTTACTCCAATACGCAGATGGTTTCTTACACGTCGACTTTACGGTAATTTATGGCGAGCAAGTTGGTGGAGCAATAACAACTAATATTACTTCTTCAACTTCCAAAGGTTGGAACTATGCGCTTGATCCTTTCCGTGAATCTATCAGTACCTATGCTAATAAATTCTTAACTTCTAGAGATAGAACTTCTGGTCAAGTTATGCCGGGAGAGAAGTTTTACATTACATTCTTCAACGCTAATTCCGCAAACGTTACGGCTACAATTCAAAAGCTAAACGAAGACGGTAGTAACGATGGGAGTTCTGCTACTGGCGGAGGACTTGGAACTCAACACGGTTTACTTTTAGATTTATCTTTTTATGCAATCAATCAATACTTGGGTAGCACTTTTATTACTAGTTCTACTTATGCTTGGCGAGTTACCGTCGGATCAGACTCCATCGTAGTTAAGCATGCTTGCGCTCCACGATTTACTCCAGTTCAATTGGTATTCCAAAATAAATTTGGAGGATACGATTCGTTTGTATTTAGATTACTATCTAGAGAAAGCCAAAAGGTTTCACGATCTACCTACAAGACTAACGAATATAGAAGAGTAGGAGCAGCGATGGCACACAAAGCTAGTTCTGGTGTTCACTTTGGAGGTACGCAAGCTTTTGCTGGAAATGTTTCATACGGATACAAGGTAGTATCGGATTACATAAGCGCATTAGATTACGAGCTAGGCGCTCAATTGATAGCAAGTAACGAAGCATACTTATATCGCGGCGATGACTACTATCCTATTATTATGCGTGAAACAAGCTGGGAAGAAAAGAACGACACGGCAGATAAGATGTTTAACTACGAATTAAACTTTGATTTAGGAGTGAAACAACAAACGCAATACAGATGATAAGCGAAATATTAATAGAAGGTTCAAGGTTAGATTTATTTGATGATATAGGAGCAGAATTAAACTATGCCATAGATGACATTAAGGACTTCGCTTCACGGAATACCAACTACTCAAAGACTATCACACTTCCGGGCAATGCTAATAATAATAAGGTCTTTGGCCACATATATAATTTTGCTAGTGCTAACAATTATTTCGTTAGTAATCCTGAGCTTCCAAATGTTGGGTATAATTTTGATCCGACTAAGCAAGCGGAAGCAAAAATCTTTGTAAATAAAATACAAGTTTTTAAAGGTGTATTACGCTTACTAGAGGTCAGAATCAATGATGGTGCGATTGAATATGAGTGCGTAGTATTTGGCGAGCTTGGAGGTTTTTCTGCTGCAATTGGCAATAGCCTAATTGAAGAGATGAATAACTTTAATACATACAATGAGGAATGGACAAAGGCAAATGTTTTAGCTTCTTGGGATCCGTCTGGTGCAGTAGCTTCTGGCATTGGTGTAGTTTATCCTTTAATTGATTACGGAAATTGTAAGCATGGTTCAATAGATTATCATCTAGACGCATTTAGACCAGCGTTTCATGTTTACGAATTTATGGATTCGATTATTAAGAATGCTAACTATACCTACGAGTCTGCGTTCTTTGAAACTCCGTATTTCAAAAGTTTACTTATACCTAATAACAAAGCGCTTCTTGAGCAATTAAGACAAGACTTATTAGATGTTAGGACATTTGATAGCTTACTCCCAACTGAGGGGAAAATTGATTTTTCAATTGTTAATAATTTATCATTATTTGAAACTATTAATGACCAAGACTTTAAATTTATAGGTCAAAATGGAACGTTAGGCAAAATTAGTATTGTTGGATTTCCTTATTTAAACAGAGTAGGTTATTTTACATTAACGGTTAAACAAAATACAGATACTTTATATACAGAAACATTTACTTCAACCGTAGACTTTCAAATATTTTTAGTTGATTTAACAATTGAAACAACGCTAGATTTAAATGATAACATAAAAATTGAATATAGTTTTGGTTCTCTAAGTTTTGATTGTATTATATATCCTGAGCTTAATTTAAAATTTATTTCTGATTATCCGCAAGTAACTCCAGCGCAAGAAGGAGATTTGCTTAACATGAAGGACTTGCTACCAAGAGGAATTAAACAAAAAGATTTCTTTGCTTCGGTATGTAGATTATTTAATCTATATGTTTTTGAGGATGCTGAGCTTAGCAATCATTTACTGATTGAACCATATATTGATTTTTATTTAAAAGGTGCTGGATTTTTAAAGATTAATGACTTAGGCGAGCTTCTACTTCATGGAGAACCGGGCGATCCTACTGGTTTACTTTTGCTTTCCGATCCTTCGGCCGATTCGGTAGATTGGTCAAACAAGGTAGACCATAGTAAGGAAGTTTCCCTTAAACCTATGAGCGAATTAAATGCTCGTTATTTTGAGTTTAAGTACAAAGAGGATGACGATTACTATAATGACGAATACCAAAGCAGATATAACCAAACGTATGCAGACAGAAGAGAAGATAGTAAATACCAATTTGCAGAGGATAGTCAAAATGTAGAAGTAATATTTTCGCCTTCAGTTTTAGTTAAAAGAACTGGAGACACAAAACTATGCGCATCTATATTTAGCATAGAAAAAGGAGATGGCACTAATAAAGAAGTTTCTAAAGACCACAATATAAGAATTATGCAGTTCGCCTACGTTAGCGGTGTCACGGCTTATCATATAAAGCAGGTGGCAGCAGAAGGTAATGCCAATTTAGGAGGCGGTTCAATTTCTTACTACGGATATGCTGGACACTTGGATAATCCTACCGAGCCTACTAATGACTTAAATTTTGCAATACCTAATCAAGTATATTTCACTTTAACAACTCCCTATCCAAGCACTAATTTATTTACTGCATTCTGGGGAGACTACATAGCCGAGATAACAAGCAAGGATAGTAAGCTTCTTACTTGCTATTTATATTTGACGGTCGAAGATATTTATTCCCTAAATTTTGCAAGACTAATTTATATAGATGGAGCTTTATTTAGACTTAATAAAATTATCGATTTTAATCCAGCCATACCAACTACGACAAAAGTAGAATTATTAAGAGTTCTTGAATTAACATACGCAAACTAATGGCGCAAAAAGAAGAAGTAATAGTTAAACTAAAAGTAGACACCGGAGATAGTGCTAAGGATGTTGCTGAGGTATCAGGTGCGATTGATGAAGTAGGCGATAGTAGTAAGAAAGCCGCTAAATCTGCTGAAGGTGCTAAAGGCGCTTTTAGTTCTTTAGGTCAAGCGGTTAAAACGCTTGGAGCTGCTTCTATTATTTTAAAAGTATTTGAAAAGTTTGGAGAGATTTTAGGACAAAATTCTAAAATCACTAAAGTTCTTGCAACTGCTACGGAAGCTTTATCTATAATTGTTGGGGACTTTGTGAACTTTATAGTTGACAATACTCAGCCGGTAATTGATTTCTTCAAAAACGCATTTGAGAATCCTACTGAGTTCGCATCCAAATTAGGGACTGCAATAAAGGAGAATTTAATTGAGCGGTTTAATTCTTTACTAGAAGTAGCTGGTTTTGTCGGAACTGCATTAAAAAAATTATTTACTGGAGATTTTGCAGGTGCAGTTGAAGCAGCTAAAGAGGCAGGCAAGGAATTAGTAGATGTTGCTACTGGAGTTGACGATACTACTGGAAAGATAGGAAAGCTTGCAGAGAAGGTATTAGACTACGGAAAGAATGTATTAAAAACTGCGCAAGCAAATGTAGAACTACAAAACCAAGCTGAATTAGCTGCTGCTAGACTTTCTGGTTTAATTGAAAAATTTGATAGACTTGCAGAAAAAGAAAGACAAATAAGAGACGATACTTCTAAGTCTATTCAAGAGAGAGCAGATGCCAATCAAAGATTAGGAGAAGTATTAGAGAAATCACAAGCTGCGCAATTACAACAAGCTGGATTATTAATTCAAGCGGCAGATGCTAATCTTAAAAAAGATAGCACAAGTATTGAATTTCAAAAAGCAAAGATTGAGGCACAAAATCAATATCAAGCGGTACTTGCTCAAGTAGAAGGTTTTAGATCAGAGCAATTAATAAATCAAAACGCTTTATTATTAGAACAACAGAATCTAGAAAAGTCAAGAATATTAAATATAAATACTTTATTAATAGCTCAAAAGAAAGCCAATACTGAGTTAATTATTGACGAGCAAGAACGAGCAATTGCAAAGCGTAAAATATTAGACGAGGAATCTGCTTTAGAAATAAAGCGCTTAGAGGATAATGTTAAGCTTTACCAAGAAGGTACGCAATTAAAAGTAGATGCAGAAAATGAGCTTGCAACTAAAAAGCAAGACATTGAAAATAACAAGCTAATAGCTGACAATGATATTAGAAGCATTTATTATAATCGTCAAATAGAAGACTTGGAATTTGTACAAGCAAATGAACAAGCAAAGTTTGATGCTAAACGTGAAGCAATCGACGCAGAAATTGCAGCGAACAAAGAACTATTTAATACTAAATTAATTAGTGAAAGAGAATATAATAAGCGAGTAGCTCAATTAACTAAAAATAGAATTGATTTAGATGATGCCGAAAGACTTTCTAAAGAGGCTAACGCTAACGCAATTGGCGGAATATTAGGCGCTTTGTCTGGACTTGCAGCACAAGGAAGTGCATTACAGAAAGGATTAGCTTTAGGTCAAGTAGCAATTGATACTGGTACGGCCATTTCTGCATTAGTTGCAAACTCTTCTAAGAATCCATTAAACTCAGTTTCTTTTGGATCGGCGGGAGCTTTGCAATATGCTACTGGATTAATTCAGATTTTAACTAACATTGCAAAGGCTAGGTCAATTATTCAATCTGTTCCGGGAGGTTCGGCAGGTGGAGGCGCAGCACCAAGTATTGCTGGGCTTAGTACTTCAGCTCCGGTAGCACCAACGTTTACTCCAGCATCTCCAACGGCTTTAGATGCTGCAAGCTTAAACACAATTAGCAACGTAGTAGCTAGAGCTTATGTCGTGGAGTCGGATATTACTGGAAGTCAAAAGAGAATTAGAAGAATAGAAAACGCAGCAAGAATATAATTATGGATTTACCAATTTATCAGCTAGAGATTAGCGACGATTTAAACGATGGAGCAGAGGTAGACTTTGTGGCCTTAGTTGACAGACCAGCAATAGAGCGCAACTTCTTAAAGTTCAAAGAAGCTCGTAATAACTTTGCTATCCAATCCGAAGACAGACGCATAGTCTCAGGCGCTTTAATGCTTGCGGATACTCCTATCTACCGTAACGATCAGCATGGCGAATACTATGTAACGTTTACAAAAGAAACGATTGAAAAGATAGCACAGAAGTTTTTTAAGAAAGGCTATCAGTCAAACGTAAACTTAATGCATGATGAAGCGCAAGCAGTTGACGGTATAACTTTGTACGAGTCATTTATTGTAGATTCTGCAAGAGGTATTTCTCCAATGAAAGGATTCGAGGATGCGCCAGAAGGTTCTTGGTTCGGAAGCTTTAAGGTAGAGAACGAGGATGTTTGGCAAAAGATTAAGACTGGAGAGTTTAAGGGATTCTCAGTTGAAGGGATATTTAACTACAAAAAAGAGAAGCAATCTATAAGCGTAGAAGAGGCGATGTGGTCTAAGATTGTAGATATTCTTGAGCAGGTTAAACGATAAAGTATTCAGATTAATTTATTTATAAACACAAAGTAAAACACAATGACGGTAAAAGAAGGAATTGA
>Ga0208597_1001004_pt1 | contig 11185 bp, 22 predicted proteins | sample LakMenEpi05May12_FD_150673 | JGI IMG/M metagenome (GOLD analysis project Ga0208597, IMG submission 150673) | Freshwater microbial communities from Lake Mendota, WI - 05MAY2012 deep hole epilimnion (SPAdes) | ecosystem: Environmental > Aquatic > Freshwater > Lake > Epilimnion/Euphotic zone ...
CCTAACATAGCACCTAAAACCCATCCCAAACATACCTCAAACATATCCAAAACATACCCCAAACCTACCCCAAACCTACCCCAAACCTACCCCGAAAATCATCCTATCAAGCACTCAAATCAGATTGGCAGGAAGGACAAAATGTAAGTGAAAAATGATTGAATAATTCAATGAAAAATACCCAAGAAAATACCTGCAATAACCTGTTTTTTTACAACTTGTATTGGACATTTTTCTATACGAAATAAAAAATTAACAAACTAATATTCACGACTTATTAATAAAATATAATATCTTTGCTTATTATCACTATAATAAAAAGTATTTTGTATGAACAAAAGAACTAAAATAATTATTGGTATTATTCTCGGTGTTGCCGTTATTGGTGGAGTATGGTACTATTACAATAGAAAAAAAGAAGGAGAACCCTTAACGAAAGCACAAAAAGATGCAAGGGATATTTTAATAAATAATACCGACTTGTAATGGCACAGTTTAATATAAATGTTCCTAATAAGAACCTATCTGCCATTTATGGGGATATTTCAACGGAAAATTCTTCTGTACTATTAAAAAAAGTAAATTCTGTAAAAAATCTTTACGGAAATATTATTGATGAAGTTTCTACTCAATCCAATGTTCCAAAAGAATTGGTTATTGCTATGATAATAGCATTGTCAAACGGTACGAATAATAATATTTATCGTTCAAATGATAAATTATATCGTAGTGGACTTTTTTCTTTATCGAACAAAACTGCTAAACAAATTCTCGCAAGAGAATTAGGACAAGGAAGAATGTCGCAAAAAGAAATTGATTATCTTACACAGGCAGACCCTAAAATTGGTAATTACATATCAAATGAAAAAGGTACAAAAGGATTTAATTACCATTGGTTATCTGATTATAATGTAGGTTTAGATAGAGTTTCTGACACGGTTAATAGTTTTAATTTAACTAATCCTAAATCATCTATTGCAATTGGTACAATTTGGTTAGGTCAATTATGGGATAAATATTCAGAACAAACAACAGACCCAATTGATAAGGTTATTATCACGGCATTATTGCCTTACAATGATAATGGTTGGTTAAGTGGTAATAAATATGCGAAAACAAATTCTTGGAGTACGGATTATACATCAAAAGAAAATATTGATAAAATCCCTAAACCTGCAAAAAAAGAAGCACCATCCAATATTATAAATCCAAATAAAGGTTGGGTAGTGGATTCTTTAAAAGATATTCTGAACCGAAATGGTTTACTTTATATTCAAACTAAAAAATAAAATTATGAACAGAAAATTGAAAATCGCATTAGGTGTCGCAGTAGGTATTGGTGTAATTTATTTGGGTTACAGATACTTTTTTAAGAGTTCTGAAAACGAAGGAACTGACACATCCAAAGAGAACATCGTTCACGATAAAGCAAGTCGTGAAGTAGTTTTAGTACAAAATAATTAAAACTTAATAAAATGGCAGAAGTAAAATTAGTATATCCTGCAACGGGATTGACTTCCCCTACATCTTGGGGTTCAAAAGAAAGTATTAAAAAGATGATTGACACCATTAATTCTAAATATGGCACTTATATTGATTTTGTTTCAAAAGAATCAAAATTACCAAAAGAAATGATTGCATCTTTTATTGCCGTTGAATCGGGAGGAAATGCAACGGCAGGTGGTAGCGGACACATCACGCAAGGTCTTATGCAATGGAATAGAACATACGCAAAAGCACAACTTGAAAAAGAATTGAAGGAAGGTCGAATGACTAAAAATGAAAGAGATAAATTGGCTTCTTTTGGAATTAAATTCGATGCAAACGGAAAAACAAGAGTTGTTACCAATGCAGACCAATTAAAACCCGAATTAAATATATTAATTGGTTCTATTCTCTTAGGTCAATTAGTTGATACCGATTGGGGAACGGAAGGTGGCGAAATTAAATTAGACCGAGTTATTGCAGTCTATAATGCAGGTGCTTATGGTGATGCAGGAAAGAAGGCAAGGTCAAAAGCCTATAAAACCCCACAAGATTTAGCAAAGGCAGTTAATCCAATTACGAGTGCTTACATTAAAAAGATTTTAGGCACGGATGGTGCTTTGGATTTAACTAAAATCGCCTAAAATCATTTGTATCGCAATTTAACCATTGTCGGTCATTTGTTTTTATACATTTCGTGATTCGGAATTGTAATTTATTTCGTGATAAAGTTGTCTTTACTATTTCAACATTATCCGATAAAACCATAATGCCATCGGTGTAATATCCGATGGTTTTTTCTTTTCCTATTTTTTCAAAACAAAGTGTTCCAAATAAATTCCACGCTTTGAATCTTATATTCTCGTATATAGTGTGATAAATACCCGTATCTTCCGTTATTACATTAACTAACTCACCATTTTGATAGTATTCCACAGATTTAGGTGCGATAATGCAGGAAAGAGCCATATTTCGATATATTTTCAAATCGGGATTTTCTAAAATCTTTTCGTAATATTTCTTGCTAATATATCCGTTCAAATAAGCAATTCTCCAATAACAATGTTTTACATCTAAATAATAGAATTTTGTACCAATCGGCAACGAATCAAATAACAATCTATTTGTAAAAGTGCTATCGTATTTTTTTTCAAGTTGATTGATTTGTAAACCGTTTGCAATTATATGCTTGTTGATTGATTTCTTGACATTCGCAAACAAACTTAAAATGTTCGTTGTTTCACTTTTTTTAGTGTGCGATATAGTATTTTTGGATTCTGCCTTCGCAATTTTTTTACCATTACTAATGAATACGACTTCATTTCTTTTTCTCTCTATGGTAAAGGGTATTTTTCTATTAAGCAAATTCGTTTTGAACTGCTTTAAATTATCATAATCTAATTCTAACATCTTATATCAATTTTAACATTTCCAAGAAAGTTTTATCATCAATCTTTCCATCTAAATATTTTTCCATCAACTTATCTTTTCTTTTACTTTTTGCTTCTTCAAGTTTTATTCTTTTATCTTCTTGGTCTAATTCCTGTTTTCTTATTTCAATTTCATCTTTTGTTAAACCTGATTTTGGTTCTTCTGTCGGTGTAATCCCTTCATTTATTACTTCTTGATTTGTTCTATTTAAAATTCCGTTAATTAAATCTTCATCAATTGGCAAATCGGGTTCGGTAGGGTCAAATCCATAATCTTCTATTGTTCCAAACGTGTCGCAAATTACTATTCTTACTTCCCATCTACTCGTTAAAAAATTCCAATAAACTTCTTCATCATCATCTTGTTCACCTACGAATCGCCAATTAGGTACATTATCACTCCCCCCAATTAATCCCTGCGATTGCATCTGATTGCAATGTCTGATAAATTCTTTGAACCTTACGGCTTTACCATAGATGATTTTATCACCTCGTCTACCATCAAATTTTCTATTTAATAATTCACCATCCGCATCAACATATCTATCTGAACCAAGTATTCCTAAAAAACTATCGGGGTCTGCAAGGAGCATTGGTGAAACTACCCAAACTCTGCTATCGAATCCCGACCACCAATCTTCCGTTTCTAATTCCCAATAATAATGATTGTCATAATAGTCGGGGGGTAAAATTGGTTTTTCATCATCGGGATTTTGACTTTTAAATTGATTGTATATCTCGATTATATCCGAATCAACACAATCTAAAGATTTACATTGAGCAAATACTTTTGATACAATACTTGAAGACTTAATTTTGTTACCTTCTTCATCTATTATATTAGAAATGAAATCACGGTAACTTGGAAAATCATCCTTGAAATTAGTCCATAGAACTGACCTTACCCTATTGTATGTTAAATTACGAGAAAAACCTTTTTTGGCAACCTTTTTTGATTTCTTTTTAGGGGTATAATAATTCTTTTTTCTACCTCTCTTTTTAGGTCTGCCGACTTTTCTCTTTTTTACAACCTTTTTGGGTTCAATGGATTCTATTTTCTTCTTTCTCGCCATTAATTAATAAGATGAGAAAATTCTTCTCTACTCAAACCTAAATATAAACGAATAAGTTCTTTTACACTTTTTGTGCCTGCACCTGTATTCACTAATTTATTAATAGTGTTTTTGTGCAACCCTGTTTCATCTGCCAATTTGGTTTGGCTAATTTCATTTTCCATTAGGTAAATCTTTATTGGAATTATTTCTCTCATACAAATATAAAATTAAACATTGATTATCTTGTTAAAAATTAAAATAAATTACCCTTAAAAAAACATTTATAATCCTTGTTTTTATTGGGGTTTAACCAATTATAATAAGTAATTATTTTACTAAATAAAATTGAGTTATTTAATTAAATAAATTACTTGTTTTTTTTGGTTAATTCAGTTCGTAATTTATCCAAAGCGAAGTTGATTATCTGACCTTCCCTTGTGTCAAATTGATATGTATATTCTAATGTAAAACGATTCAATTCCTGTAAAGCCACACCACTTAAAAAAACATTTGAATTAGCACCCGAATACGCAATGTGTCTATCTCTATTACCTAAACGAATACCATCTAAATCAGTTAATTTATATCCACTAAAAGGGCAAATAGGATTTTCTTCACGGAATAGTGTAACCTGTTGAGTTCTGTTTAATGGAAAAAAATTAGTGATAATATGAATCATATAATTTCGCTTATTATCATCTTCAAAATACGATTTAATCTTTTCGTAAATTTCGGGCATTTTAATATATTCAACCAATTGTGAATCCTTATTTTCAATAAGCCATTTTCTATTTTTCTTGGCAATCATTTTTCGATGCCCGTTGGTTGTTCTCACCCAATTTTCTTGATACTTCTGTTTTTCTTCAACATATTTTTTGTCGAATAATTCTTGTTCGGTAAATAAATTACTTAATTCACTTAATGAATTAAAACTTTTTTCTTTGTTGTCGTTGCTCATTTTGTTGGTTTTACTGATACTCTACTTTTTGAAACACAATACGCTTTTGATAAATCTTTATTTTCTGAAATAATGATGTTACCTTCAAATTCATAAACAATATAATGAATAATGTTTTTAAAATAGATAGGCTTACCTCTATTTATATTGTTTGAATTAATTGAATCTATTGTATTGTCTTTAATAATTTTATTGGTCATAAATCCTTATTTTTTTTTTGTTGTTGATTTAATTGTAACAATTCTTTTCTCGAAATGGCTTTCAAGTTACTAATATCGTCATTGTCTTTATCTCTATCAAGATGAATGACAACATATCCTTCGGGTAAACTTCCATTATGTTCTTCCCAAATTACTCTCGGTCTGCGTTTACGCTTATTTGCACCATCCCACAGGTACGCACAATCATTTTTTGGTGTTTGTACTCCACCCTTCCAAGATGGATGTATCTCACCAACTAATTCACCTACTTTAAATTCGGTTTCGGGTGAAGGTCTAAATCCTTTCATTCCTTTGTTCCAAGTGGTGATACCTTTTACAAATTGTCCTTTTTGATTTCTCATATCCATTCGGGTTTATCTCTTTTTGTCCATTGATGTAATTCGGATTTTCCGTATTTGTAATAATTTCTGTAAGAATCAATTGAACAATCAACCTTAAATTCTTCGGGCATAGCTTTTGCAAATGGAGTAATTAAGTCAATTTCCAATTCGGGTAAATTAGCCAATGCCCATTGAAAAATTAGCATACATCTTTCGTGCTTATTTGAATTATATCTGAAACGATATTCTTCAATCATTTTGATACCAAACTCGCAAGTCCAAAAAAAGTTAGAAATATTCTCTTTTATCCAAAGTGTACAAGGATGCTTATCGTGTGTAGGAGAAAAAGCCATAAGCAATTGGGGTACGGGAGCATCCCACATTTCCTTGTTGTGGTAAATAAATGATACCATTTGAGCCGTTTCCAAAGGCATCTTAACTATGTGTCTATCAGTATGATAGTTAGCGCAAATCGTTGTGTCGCTATCAAGTGCAAATATATTCATCAATCTTCCTATATATGTTTCTAATCACAAATATAGGAAAATATAATGAACCAAACACAAATAGTAAAAAAAATTTCACAATGATTGAAATATTGAATAAAATTACTATTGTGAGAATATACCAAATAATTTTTGACATTATAATAAGATTGGGTTTGAATAATGATAATCCACCATTTCTTTAATCATCTTTTCAAAGTCATATTCAAATGAAACATTTATTTTATTAAATAATTTATCGCTACAACCTCGAAGATAATTTAATTCTTCATCACGCTTGTATTTATCACTAATTACAACATAATCTCTATAATCTAATCCTAAATGAGAAAAAGCCAATTCACAAAGTTCTTCAACTGAATGTGTAATACCTGTACAACAAATAAAATCATCGGGTTCACATTCATTCAACATTTGCCACATTACTTTTACATAATCTTTGCTATGCCCCCAATCTCGATATGTAGAAAGAGTTCCTAATTCTATTTTATCCTGCGTACCCAATTTAATTTGAGCAACGGCTTTTGCTACCTTTCCTGTAACGAAATTAGTTCCCCTTCGGGGCGATTCGTGATTAAATAGAATACCACAACTAATTGGCAGGTTGTATGCCCTTCTTAAATGTTGTGCGTATGTATGTGCTGATAGTTTTGATATACCATAAGGAGAAACAGGCATTAATGGTGTGTTTTCACGCTGAAACATATCTTTATCAACGCAGTTGCCAAACATTTCTGAACTACTTGCTTGATAAAATCTCGGAAAAACATTTTGAGTTAATTGTAATGCTTCAATTAATTTAATAAAACCTAAATAATTAGCATCCTGCGTGTATAAGGGTTCTTTAAAAGAAATACCTACATTTGACATCGCTCCAAGATTATAAACTTCATCAAATTGATATTGTGAGCATACTTTTAATAATGAAGATAAATCTGTTAAATCCCCATAATGTAATTCAATACCTTGTCTGATGTGTTCGATTCTCGCAGTTTGATTTTCAGCAACAGAATGTCGTCTAATAATACCAACTACTTTATATCCTTTTTCTAATAACAATTCAGCAAGGTAAGACCCATCTTGTCCTGTTATTCCTGTGATTAGTGCAATCTTCATAATTTTAATTCGTTTGGGTTGTTTTCAAATGTATTACTAAAATAATTAATCGTTTGTTCTAAACCATCTTTTAATGGAGTTAATTCAAAATTAAATTCCTTGCAAAAGTTCTGAAACTTCTCACTATGAGTGTCTTTTTGCATTTGACCATTAGGTTTTGACTTGTCGTAAATATGTTCTTGTGGCTTCTTAAAAACAATTTCATCGAGTAGGGTAACAATTTCAGATATTGAATGATTTTCATTCGGTGAAATAATCATTTCATTAAACTTAAAATTATTTAATAAAATAATCTCAACAATTTTGGGAATATCATTTGCGAATATAAATTCACGAATTGGTGTACCATCACCCCATATTTCAATTTGATAATTTTCATCTTTTGATGCTTGATGAAATTTACGAATTAATGCAGGTATTAAATGTGATGTTTCAAGATTGTAATTATCATTTAAACCATAGATGTTGCACGGGATTAAATTCTGATAATTAAAACCTTGTTCCCTTGCTACCTGTGTAAGCACCTGTGTCATTCGTTTTGCATAGGCATACGGATAGTTAGAGTGATGCGGTTCTCCGTAGTGTAAATCATTTTCTGTTAGCACTTTTCGTTGAGCCAATTCATCGGGAAAAATACAGGTAGACAAGAATGAAATTAAATTTGGAACTTCGGCTTTCATACACGCTTCAATAACATTCATATTGATTAGCATATTGTTTTTGAAGAAATCAAATTTGTAATCCATATTGGCTTTCACACCCCCTACTTGACCTGCACAATTTATTACGGCATCGGGTTTGTACCATTTTATTACATCAAGAGTTTGCTTATAGTCGAGTAAGTCAACTTCTTTTCTTCCTAATTTAATTCCGTAGTCAAAACTACTCCCAACTAAACCATTAGCACCAAGTATTAAAATATTTTTCATAATTAAAAATGCTCAAATTTTAATTCAATTAATTTTTCGTTGCAATACTGATTTATAATTGGTTCTATAACCCATTCAAAAATGAAATCATCTGTACTTAAACCACGAAAAGAAATATTGAATTTATGAATATCACCAATAATGGTGTGAAATATAGTAAAGTTACTAATATGCTTTCCTTTTGATTGCTCTAATTCGCTACAAACGTAAAAGTGTTCATTATTTCTGTTGAAATATAATTGAGCAGGAAAAATCCATTCCGTAGAAAGGGAAGGTATATTAAATACAACTTGCTCGTAATTGAATGTCATACTGAAACTTAATTATCTATAATAATAACAAAAATACATTTTTTTTATATATAAAAAAGCATTTTATCCAAAAATTATATTATGTGAAAAAAAATTAATAATTTAGTCGTCTGTATTGTAAAACAAAAAATAATTATATGAAAAATAATACTACAACAATGGTTTTTGCAAGTATTGGTGCTTTAGCAGGTTTATACTACGCATTTAAAAAAGGAAAAGGAGTTTTGGGTTATGTTGGATTTTTCGCTTTAGGTAGCATCGCAGGTCATTTAGCAGGCAATGTAGTAACTGCGGTTATTCCTCAGCCTAAAGTTGATGGTTCTAAATCTGTTTCTACTGATACTGAATTAAACGAAGAAGCATAAATTTCTGTTCAATAATAAAAAATAAATATAATGGCAAAGTCATATACAAGAAAACACACGAATAAAATCGCATTTGACAAACATAAGGCAGGTTTGAAGAAAAGAAAAGCGATTATTGATAAAATTGTCGGAATGACAATCACATATCACTTCCCTGTTTCTGCTTCTAAAAACACTTCTAAATATAGCGATTAATGGCTTTTGATAGGGGTGATGCGTTCAAGGGATTTTTAATTGGAGTTTTATCTTCGGTTACTGCCGTTATTGTTTGGGATTACTACAAGCAAAAAAAGGGTACTCTCGAATATGGTGAGCAAAAAGTAATTGATGAAGTTAAATCGGCAATTGAAGGTTTGAGAAATGATATGGAGTTTAAAAAATTAAATTCATAAATCATCTATTTCGCAACTGAAAGTACATTCGGGGTAATCTGAACACCCTAAAAATTTATGCCCATATTTATTTGTCCTTTGAGTGAGCCAAAATTCACACGAAGGGCAAATATATTTTGGCAATTTATTTTCTGCATCATAGATACGGAATGATATTTCTTCATCCCAATTTTCATCGAAATCAATGTCTTCTATTTCACCAATAATCATATCGGTTTCCATATCGTATAGGAAGAAATTAAAATGGCTATTTTCTTTTAATAGATATTCCTTATTGTAATTATTAAGCAATAAAGGTGAAACTATAACCATTTGTATAGTTGGGTATTTATAAAGGCTTTTTGAGTATGAAATCTTACTTAAATTTGAATTATTAATGGGCGAAATCTTTTTACAGAAGTCGCCCATTGATTTAGTTAAATGTGATTCAATTTCATTCATTATTGAATGACATAAATTATTTTTGTTTCAATTACTTTTTTCAAAGAAAAATCAACTGAACCTTCCAATACTTTTGAAACAATTTCACTTACTTTGTCGATATGCGAAGTTTCAACGCACATATTCATAACTATTTTCTTTTGGTTTTCACCATCATCATCCAATGAAGAATAAGAAACAACGGCATTAAAGAAATACCCACCATCTTCATCATTTGTCAATACATAAGCGTATTTCTCACGCTTGATACTTGTGATGTAAAATTCTTCTTTTGAACGCATCTGCATTTCTTCTGTAATCTTCACTTCTACATCTGTGTAGGAAACGGCATTTACTAAAAATATTTCATTCATTTTTTTGTACCCTTCGCCACCTTCGACTAATTTTAGATACTTTACGCTAACTGAAAATACACTATTCATTTTATTTTGTTTTTATTGGTTACTCTTTATTATCACTTACTTTTTTTTCTGCCAATTTAATTATTTCGTTAATTACGAAAATTTGGCTTTCTAACAAATTGGGAACAGAAACACTTTTTTTATTCATTCCCTCTATCTGCTTTAATTCTTCGATAAATTCTTCTAAAATAGTCGTGTCCATTTTATTCTTTATTTGGTTTGTTATTTGCTTTATTAAAATCAAGGGTGTGATTTCTTGTTATAGTTATTTGGTTGCTATCAAAATGCCGTATTACACCATCTTCAAAACTCGCACATACCCATATCGTATTTCTATGAATACCATAATCCATAAGAAATAATACCTGTGCTTCACCAAATGGTGTGTTGCAGGTTAATACTTGTTGGACTTCGTGTATTATAGTCATTTAATAATTACTGATTAATATTAATTAATTTTCTACCCACAACCTTTTCATTATCTCCATCTGTTTCCATCATTGTATCAATTTTCGCATTTGGAACGAATGTAACGGCATCCGATAGGGAATATGAATCATCGGGGTTTCTTTGTTGAGTAGTTACTTGTACAACGCATCCAACACCTTCTATTTCCATCGCTTTTGTCGATTTCATCCAACCTTCATTTTCGCTTGATGCTTTACTGATTAACTTAAAGGTATCACCATCTCCAAAAAAAACAATATCTTTTACGTTCTTTTTTGCTCCGTTAGCAGTAGTGTTGTGTAATGTTTTTTGGAAAAAGGAAGATAGGATTTTTTGGTCTTCTTCTACTAAATCGTAGGATAGATTGAAAATTTCTTCTTTACAAGGATAAAATTCACCTTTAACACCTTTAATTATAAAATCACCTACTGATGCGTTCATAATACCTTCTAATGTTGAAATCTTCAACATCGTTCCATTGTGATATGCTTTATCACAAAATTTTACAATTTCTACAACATTTTCGCCATCCCATTGAATTGCTTCAATTACCATTGGCTTTTTTACATACTTCATACTTCTTTGTTTTTATTTGTTATTTAAAAAGGCATTATTTCTTTTTTCGGTATTACCTCCAAGTATTCACGCAACTTGGTTAAAGAATAAAATTTACCATTAATAATATAGCCTATTGTACTACCTTTCATTATTTGTTTTATAATTCTTCCCGACTTTAAATTAAATAATAATTTAGGTTCTATTGTAAATACATAATTAGGCGAAAATTTAATACGATATTTGCAATATA
>Ga0208597_1001005_pt1 | contig 11182 bp, 14 predicted proteins | sample LakMenEpi05May12_FD_150673 | JGI IMG/M metagenome (GOLD analysis project Ga0208597, IMG submission 150673) | Freshwater microbial communities from Lake Mendota, WI - 05MAY2012 deep hole epilimnion (SPAdes) | ecosystem: Environmental > Aquatic > Freshwater > Lake > Epilimnion/Euphotic zone ...
GTTATAGTTCCCGTTGGTGTTGTTTCTGGCGTTGTTGAAGGCGTTGCAGTCTTTGGCAGTAATTTAGCCAATGCATCCAGATAACCAGGACATGATGGACTATACATTGCATTAGTCGTGCATGGGTCTACAGAATATTTTAAATTGAAACTTATATCTCTAATTTCTGGACCATATGGGCCTGCCCAAAAATTATTGTCTCTACCAATGAAACCATATTGAACTTGGCCAATAGAAGGTGCTGATAGTGGAGTTGTGAATGTTTTTGAATAATCAAATGTAGTCCAATTGAATTTATAATTTAAAGAATATACATCTCCATACAATAGATTCGTTGCACCTCTACCATTTGTGTTATCCCAAAAGCGAACCAATGCCATTAGGTTATCTGTACGACCATCATCCCATCCATTGCCATTTTTTGCAGTGAATACAAAGTTATATCCATTGACTTGAAGTCCTGTAACAGAAGGTAACAATGAAGAAACCAGTTGTTGCTGATAAACATATGATGAACCATAAGAAAAATTAATAAAATTTCCTGGACGTACAATGCCACTCGGACCACAATATCCCGTATCACCTGGTTGTCCCCAACATGTCAATGAGTCTTGATATACACCACCAACCCAAGGTGTAGGTCCACCTTGAGGAGTATTTTGTACAATATTCCCTGTAGTGTAGACTTGACCTGGCTCTAGTGTCTGCGCTTTACTTGAAAGCTGCGTGAACAAGAACGCCAAGCACAGAGCCAAGCCCAATGTTTTTAGCAGTTTCATATTTGCTCTCTTTTTCAAGTTGTGGAATCTTGTCTTTGTTTTCTTCCCATGCAGCTTTTGCTTGTTCACCAATCTTACCTTCGAATGGACATGGTGTGCCAGCGGCCATCATAGCATCAAACACTCTACGGTCTTGACACATTGTAGCAACTGCAGCCACTTTCATGCCCATATCAAAAAGAGTCTTAGACAATTTCAATCGTTCGCAATTCAAATCTCTAATTGTGCCGCCAGAGGACACACCAAAGATTTGAGTTTGGACAGAACCAGATGAACCAGTTGAACACAAATCATTATTACCACCACTCATCATTGATGGTGCTACTGCAGTTGGTGGAGGTTGAATCACACGTTGCGTAATTGTACTCTCGTTGATGTTGCGGTTAGTCATATCACCAGAGTTGATGTTCTGATTAACGTTGGCATTCTGATTCACGTTTGTGGATGTACTAGTTGACGCATTGACGTTGTTGTTATTGTTCGTCATTGTACCAGTATTTTCATTCTTATTAACGTTTGTGCTTGTACTGGTATTAACGTTTGTATTTTTATTGTCACTAGTTGAAACGTTATTATTGTTGTAAGTCATTGTACCAGTGTTTTCGTTCTTATTAATATTCGTAGATGTGCTAACGCTATTGTTATTGTTGTTGAACGTTTGTGTACCACTGTTAATATTATGATTAGTGTTTGTATTGTTTGACGTTGAAGTATTAACGTTATTGTTATTGTTCGTCATCGTTCCGGTATTGACGTTGTTGTTATTGTATGTCAATGTGCCAGAGTTAACGTTGTTGTTATTCAACGTTTGAGTTCCACTATTCACGTTATTGTTGGTGTTAACGTTTGTGGATGTACTTGTGCTTGCGTTGTTATTATTATTTGTATTGACGCTAGTGCTATTGACAGTCGAATTGCTAGTAGCATTGCTGTTACTTACAGCATTACTGTTACTATTAACTGTACTTACACTATTAGAAGTGCTGTTGGTATCTACCAATGTTTTACTATCGTATGTACCTTGATTGATGAGACTTGTGGTCCCAGTTGTTGTACCTCCAGTTGTGCTAGAAGTTCCACTAGTTGTTTGAGCTAATACACTCACAACAAACGACATAACAAAAAGAGCCATTGCGGCCTTTTTGCTTAAAAATTTCATTTTATTACCTTTTTTTATGTTAATTTACCGACACCTTAACATAATATAAGCAATAATCGTACACGTATTTATCCTGGTAAGAATCTACCTATTAAAACATTGACAATTCTATCCGACAAATCATCTGGAAGAAATTTAAGAAATCCTAAAAAATATAATGCCACACATCCATAGACAAATATCTTTAGGCATACGTCAAATGTTTTTTGATATTCGTTCATCTTCCACACCTATTTCCTGTTTGACAAAACTGCATTAGTTCATAACCACCAATAAACAGTATGAATAAAACAAAAGCAGATCCACCAAGTATCATAGCCCATTCGTTTAATTCTTCTTCTTTTTGTTTACGCTTACGTTCTTGGTCGTTGAACATTCGTAAATCATTAGCATCGTCTGCATCCATTTCTGCTTGACGAGCCTTTATTTTGTTCCAAACGTCAATCTTGCCTGTTTGCATAAACAGCATCTTGAGTTCTTCTTCAAATGCCTTAGCCTGATCTAATGCCATCTCAATCTGAAGAGCAGTTCCCATGTTGGAACCTTTCTTAGATTTCTTAGCCTCCATCAATGCTTTGGTAGCAGTACTCTTGGCATCAAACATCTTGCCAATCATTGGCGCAAGAGAGCCTAAGTCATTGGCGACCTTGCTCGCCTTCTTAACCATGCTGATAGCGGATTGAATACCCGCTAGTGCTGTGATTGGATCGATCATGTTACAACACTATTGGTAACCAAAGCCAAAGACCCTGACTCATCAATAGTGCTGCAAAAGCGCCAACCATAATACTACCCCAATATAACGACATACTAACAGCTAGAATACTTGCTGATAACAAAACAATGCTAATCTGAAATGCAGAACCAGCAAATGTCATCCAAGGACCAGACTTGCGAATCTCATCACGTTCTGCTTCTAGAGCACGTGCCTTAGCCATAAGTTCTTTTTTACCTTCACCTGTTGCAGGTTCAGATTCGTATCTATTGATTTTTGCAGTTAATTTATCTGCCTTCTCAAATTGTTTTCTCTCAATGGCATCATCTCTAGCCATCTCAGCAAGTGTTTGCTTGATAGATTTTGCTTGAAAGAATGCCCATGTATCATTGGCCTTGATGGTATTGTTCAATACTTTAGAACTATTACCAGAAGAAATGTATGTGTTAATGGCCAACAATGCGGCAAGTACAGTGATTAACCAACCTGCTTTGTCTTTAATCTGAGCTTCTCGTTCTGAACGTGATAATGGTTTCTTTTCTTCCGCCATTTTAATTCCTTTATTTTACTGATTCGAAAATAATTTTTTGTACACCATACCATTCAATCCAAGCATCATTTTTTACGGCACACTCATAGTATGTAGTATAGTTTACCGTAATTGTCTTGGATACATCACTCAATTTTGCATCATCTTTTAACTTTTCTAAATTTGGACACGCTTCTCTAACAAACTTTGGTGGTTCTGGAAACTTCATTACCACAGGTACTGCAGTAGAACAACCAGTCAATAATGCGACCAATAATAAAGCAAATTTCATTTTAATTTCTCCGCTGCCTTGTTATGTGCCTCAACAAATTCTTTTGGTATAACACAAGTACTATCATATTTCACCACTTCACGGTCAATATACTTGAGTACATCTTCACCACGTTCACGTATAACTTGTGTTTTATTAATGTACTTGGTTTCAATCTTAACTGTTTCTTCTACAGATTTTTCTTCAGCAACTGTTACCTTCTCCCTCAAATCTTTCATCTCAGCCAATAGAGATTCGCTGCCTTTAACTGCACCAGTCATAAACAAACCAAATGCAACGGCAATATAAGAAACTGCCTGAATGGCAGTTTTATAATAAAAAGGTACAAATCTACTGAATATTATCCCGAATATACCTATGCCAAGTATACCATAAAATATCCAATGAGGAACAAACTGCAAGTACCACATTACTGAGGAGTCCTACGTGGCACATATGAAATGAATGAAGGTACTTTCTTCTTCTTAACACCAGGTTCCACTGATGGTGGCAAAGAAGTCTCTGCACCAGTACCAACAGAGTTAGTTGGTGCATCTTCTTTCATGTGGCCATATTTCTTTTTGTACCAATCTTTCATACCATGTGTCTTGCGATAGTGTCTGACTGTTGCAGAATCATTTGCTTGGTCACGGTACTTGTTCTCTGCCGTAGTATTGTGTGACTTCATTGCTTCTGCAGCTTCATGTGCATCTTTGGCAATGTGTATCAATGCCTCATCAGACTTCCTATGATATTCGTGGCCTTCTAGTGGATGGCGTTGAGAAGGACGACCTTCTTCTAAAACTGTATACTCATTAAACTTTATCATTTTATGTTCCTTAATACTTCTGCGATTCTCATATCAACCGCAATATCAGAAGATAATAAATCTTGTCCTTTAATGCCACGTATAACCTGTGGCATGTAATTTAAAAATAACAAATACGTTTTCAACACAGCATAATCATCTTTGGCAACTTTAAAAAATAACATTCTAGTTGCGACCTCTACTCCGAACACATTGTATATAACGATGAGGTGGTTTAACACCAACCTTTCACGCATCTCATCATACCTGCGATACCTCTGAAATAATCTTTTGAGGTAATTAAACCTCTTCATGTCCTCTTTGAACTCACTCATTATGCAGTCAGGCTTATCATAAGATTTGGCTGCATATAACATTATATTATCATTATTTAAATTATCAAAGGACATTAATCTTCTTCTGGTTCTTCGGTGACTAGTGCGTTAATTGTTTCTTCGTCACCTACTTGTGCATAAAACTCGTAATTACCTGCGTCTGATAGGTAGTACAACAAATACAAATAAACCATATTATCTGGATTGTCAAACTGATGAATGTCAAAGGTAATTTCGTCACCTTCAACATCCAATTCATATAACGCAGGTATATCTAGTCCAAAGGAATTTAATACCTTACGAACTTTCTGTATACCATCTTGTGCAACTCTAAACCCATCAACGTTCAATTCTCTATACAACTGAGCGTTGATTTCGGATACTACAATAGGATTTTGAACCGATGATGAAGATTCACCAGTCGGTTCGTGTGCTTCCTTGGCCTGATTAGGTTCTATAGAATAGAACTCTTTAAGGAATGATTTAAATGTCATATCTAATAGTGGAGTCGAAACTCCAGTTTATATTAGGTATTGGCGAACATTATGTTGTCGTTGGCACCAGTGGCTGCATCAGAACTCATACCACCAGCAACTAGAACTTCAGTTTGTACACGGCCGGTGCGACTACCAGTACCTTGTTTAATTAGAACCCAACCTGTGTGAGCAGGTTTGTTTGCTTTGTTTGTAGATAGAGCAATCTCAGCATCGGACACACCAAATACTCCAACTGCGGCACCAGTAACAAATGCACTGGATGTTGAGTTAGCATATAAGTCGTGGCCGTTGTTGGCTACACCCAAACCACCGGCAACTGCCCACTTTGGAGCACCTGTGTTTGCGTCTGTTGATGAAAATAAAGGCATTTTTTTCTCCTAGAATTATTGTTATATTTATGTGTTGTCAACTTTTTGAATCTGTGAATCCAAAACTGGTTCTGATTCGAATTTATCAGGTGCAGACTTCTTCTTCTTGGCAGAATTCACTGCATCTTTAATGATATCTGTTTTACGTGATTCGACTAGTGTAGACTCTTTCATTGACTTAGTACCTACACTTTTAACTTGTTTTGCACCGGCAGCTTTCATTGCTCTACGTGCCAAATCTCTCACCTTAGACTGTGCTGTGTGAACTGCACCAGATTTATCGGTAACTGTATCTGTTTTGGATTTAGACTTTTGCCAGCCTGTGTCTCCCATCATGCCTTCAATTAAAGATTCGTCTTGTTCAACGCTGTCACCCATGTAACGGCCTTGTTCATAACCTCGACTGTTCGGGTCTTTCTTTGGTTCAGGTGTAGATGGCTTGGCAGGATATCTTTTGGCAGCAGCCGTTTTAATTCCAGTTTCTAATTTGGACTTTTTGGCCATTGATGCTGAATCGGTGTTGTTTCTGATACTGTCATACTTCTTGTGACCAGCTTTCATGTAATCACCTAATGTATTCGGTGACAATTCATCCAACTGTTCGACTTGTTCTCTTTTAACACCACCAGCATCGAGCATGTCAAAACGATCCCGAATGCCTGAAATACCCGGTTTAATACGTTTAGCCGCATCTTTAAGCGCAGGTGATGGATTTGGAATGTGCTTCATTGTTGTTTTAGACTGATGACTTTCTTCTTCAATCTCAACTTCTTCTTTAACAGGTTCAGGTTTCTTTGGTTGTAAAACTTCTCGGCCACGTTGTTCTGATGCTTCACGCTTTGCTTTAATTCGGTCTAAAGCTTTTTGTATTCTTACTGCAACAGAAGATGCTTCTGTGATTGGTTTAGCAACAGTGGTCTTGCCACCTTTCTTTACCAGAGTTTCTTGTGCAGAAGATCCAATTGGGTCATCACCAATTTCTTTTGCTTCGTCAATCTCACTCATCATATAGTTAGCAACTGTTGAGATATAATCTTCTGCTAATGTAATTTTGGATTGAACCCACTCAGGAAGATTATCATTATCCTTTAGCATGTCATGGACTCTCTGAGCATTGTTGATTACGCTTTGTAATTGGCCACGAGCCATATCACCTTCGTAATCATACTCAGTTTTTTCTTTTGCTTCAGAGACAGATTTCCAACCACCACCCATCTCTTTATATTTCTTCGAAGCCCAGCCATTGGCATAAGCAGATGGGTAAACATCGAATTTAGATTTAGCCTGTGCCTTGGCTTGCGCCCATTTCTCAGGACTTGTTGGCACATTTTTTTCGTTTAAATTTTCCATATCTTCACTTATCTTTCCTTTTCCAAAGTTGGACACGTTAATTGGTTCACCCTTCCTCTCAGGATTAGGGTCATGTTTTCTTTTAGATGCAACGGCCGATGCTCTTTCTTTTTTAGTTAAAGATGCTCGCTTCTCGTTAGACATACATTTTGGTTTAGGTTCACCAGGTTCTCTTGCACAAGGACCAATTGCTTCACCCTTACTGTTAATTCTTTTCCAACCACCTTCTGGATCAGTCTTACTAAACCACTTACGCAAATCTTCATTCATCTCATCTTCTGGTGAAGATTCTTTTACGCAAGAACCTGGAGAATATGGTTTTTTACCTGGTACACGTTTATAATTATCCCAACAAGGACCACTGTCTTCTTGCCTAATTGCTTTAAAAACTTTAGATGCTGGTTTAGCCATCATTAACTTTTCTTGGATGCTGAATATGATGACATACTCATAACTTTTCTAGCTGCAACAGCTGAAGTTTGAGCACGTGTCTTTGCTGCATCTTTATCGTGTGGTTTATCTGAAGGTTTTACATTCTTATCGTATGCATCTTCTTCAGTAATTTCAAATTGTTCTTTTGCTAATCTTTGAGCAGCACCAGCAATACCAGCAGTTCTGTTGTTTGCTTTAGTTTGATGTTTAGCAATTTCTGAAGACACACGTTTCTCACCTTTGGTGCCACCTTTGATTGGAGATTTCTCACCACGGCGGTAACCCATTTGATGTGCCATCAAAGCAGTATCTTTTGATCCAGCCATCTGTGCGTGTGAACGCATGTCTTTAGATGCTTTTGTAACATAAGAACCTAAAGTGGATTTGCTCAGTTCGTCAAGTTGTTGGAATTCTTCCGACATAACAAACTCAACCAAGTCTTCCAACAAATAATCATCCAAAGTTAATTCGGAATCTTCTTCATTAACTGATTTCTTCTTCTTTTCAGACTCAATAGATTTCAACTCTTTTTCTTTTGGTCCTTTTAGTACATCAAAAGCACTTGGTTGTGGCTTGGATGAACCATATGAACGACCTTGTACTTTAGTTGATGGCAAATCAGCCATCTTAACTTCATCCAACTGTTCAACATCTTCGTTTCTTTGGATGTTACCTTTTAATCTGTTAACATCTTGTTTGTTTGCTTTTCCAGCACTAGTCACACGAGCAGGAGTTCTGTGTGCAAGTTTGTCATAGCTTCCAAGTGTATGACCTGGTCTTGCATAATGACCTTTAGCGTCTGCGGCACCTTGAACAGCAGCTGCTGATTTTGCATCTTTAGTCTTTTTAGCATGATCTGCAAATTTCTGAGGATCGTGTGACTTACCATAATGATAGTCTGAATCAGGATCAGATGCAGACTTAGCAGCACTAGCTAAAGTTTTTGTTGATAATTCATCAATCTGTTCAACTTCTTCTTTCTTCATTCCTTTTTTAGCACGAAGCTTTTTGAAGTCATCAGCAGTCAATTCATCTTTCTCTGGCTCATGTACATCCAACTTTTGTTGATTTGGGTGTAATGTTTTTTCCATAATTTTTGCAACTGCAGCTGCAACTGATTGGTTAATTTTATCTTTAAATTCCATGATAGTTCCTATTTTGATTTATTATTAACAATTCCATTTGCGTAGCGCTAATGCTTTGCGTGTTGGTTCGCCATTTGGCTTCTTCATTGGTCCATCAACACCACTCATCCTTGCACAGAATGATTTGCGTCTGTTTGCTGCCTTGGAACCAGGTTTTAATTTTGATGGTGGTGTTGTAACTGCCATCGACAGTTTAGAACCTGGATTTTCTGCACGATAAGAAGCAATGCCTTTGCGGTTTAAACCACCTTCAGGATTCTTTCCTTCTTTTCTCTGCCAAGCTGCAGATTCTATAAATTGTTTAAGTGTTTTCATGCACCAATCGCCTTGTTAGATTTAAATGATAACAAAGAAATACCTTTTTTCTTCAACTCATCTTCTTTTTGAGCACCAATAGAAGCACCGGTTTCATCACCTTGCATTTCTACAACTTGTGATGCTTTACCAGTCCTCTTTTTAATCTTTTCACCCATGTCACGCCCAATACTTTCACCAGACGCAGCCATGGATAATCCAGGTTCTATGCCTTTGTCGATGGACTCTTTGATCTTCTCGGCTTGGCGTTCCCTGATTTTGGTGAGCGTGAGTTTTTTGGTGGAATCGGTTTCGCAGCCACAGTGTTCGTTGATTTGACCACAGGCGGCACAACGGCCACTGGAACTTCCACTGGAGGTGTTTCGACCACTGGCACGACTGACTCCACCACTACCACCGAAGGCTTCAGTAAAGCTGGTTCTTGTACCGATTGTTTGCGACTCAATAGTCCTTTGAAAAATCTCATCATTTTTATTCTCCTTTAATTTGACGACATAACCTTTACCCTGTTGTACCACTTCACCATCTTTGGTGTGTGCTTCTTTTGCTGCATTTCGGCGCAACATAAACACTCTAGGATTTCCATTCTTATCAGTAACATATTTATCATTTGATTCGAATTCTTTACCAACCAACTTAACACCAGACACATCTTGGATTAACTTCCATGCATCGCCGTGTTTGTTATTGGCCATGTGAGCTTTAAACTCTTTCTTTTGTTCTGGTGTGGCTTTCTGATGAAACTTCATAACTTCCATCATACCGATATTACCAGTATATGCTGCCTCTTGGATTTTCTTCATCGATGAACCAGTTGTTGGTACACTGACCTCACCTGGTTTTTCTCTTGGCACTTCAACCAACTTACCATTGACTGAGTGATGTGTAACTTTGCCTTGTTTACCATAACGACCAAAACCATAGTATGATAGACCAAGTTTGTGTGCTTGGTCAGCAGAAGCACCTTGGCCATCGGCATGTGCAGACAACTCTGCCTGTTTTGGTGATACTGCAAACCTGTTCTTGCGTTCCATTTCAGAAGCAATCCAATTCTCTGCTGGTTCACTCTTAGGTGGCGCCTGTGTGAATTCACGGACGTTCTTAAAGATATCCATCAACTCCATTTTCTTTTGCTTTACGACTTCGGGATCTGCCGAACGTAAATCTTCTGAATTGTCAAACTCAATGTAATTTGTACCGAATAACTTGGCATATTCTGTGCGTGAGTTCTGTACCGAATCCCATTTCTCTTTACGGATTGTTTCAGGTACGGCACGACCACCACGTTGGCCACGTTCAAGGTTTCTCTGTGCAGATATATCATCACGTGTATTGACCAAAAGCATTTTGGTATCATAACCAAGTTCTTCTAGTTTTGCTTTAATCTTTTTAGTCTTTTCAATATCATCACCAGTGCCATTGATAATTAGACCATTACGACCTAACAGTGCCAATCGTTGGCGCAAATCTGTAATTGATTTTGCACGACCACGAACAAAGTTTCGTTTATCTTCTTCGGACTTAGGCATCTTCTTATCGAGGCCTTCTTTGTCCATCATAAACTCTAATGCTCTATCTGAATTGATTTCTGTTAAACCGTGACCTGCAAGTGTATTGTCAAGTACGTAATCTTTACCAGAACCTGGACCACCTGCCAAGAATACTGCCTTGAAGATAGATGCATCATGTACACCTTCATTCAACAACTCATTAAAAGAATCATCAACAGATTCAACGAACAAAGATTCAAATAATTCGTCTGCTGATTCTTTCATATTGCCACCGATATACTTGTCTAGTAGTTGTTTTAATTTTGCAGGCTTTGTGGCTTTTGGATACAAATCTTTAATCATATTTTTACGACCAGCGTCATCGGCCTTTGTGTACATTGAACGTATTTGACTGCCTGAATAAACTTCTTGTCCATTTACTTTGAAGATGTGTTTTTTCGTTACATAAACATATCCATGTCCACCTTTTGGATCAAATGATTTACACTCTTTAATTGATTTGAATGGTTGATAGTATGCTGGTGAACCATCTTTTTTGGTATAGTTCACAGGGTCTCTTTCACTACGAACAAGAATCAGAATGTCTTTCTTAGGATCGTAACGTGATAGAATTTCAGTTGGATTAACTGGTTGTGAGACCTGAACAAAGTTATCGTTAACGCCCGCTTGTTGCGCTAAGAATTGTTTGTCTTTGAATGGGATTGGTCGATTCTTGGTGTCGTTGCTGGCTGCAACATAGAAATCGGCAGATGAGAATGCACGTTTAGCCTGTTCATAACTACTCATATGACCAGCGTGGAATGGTTGGAAACCACCGCCATAAACGACAATAACCTTGGACTGGCCTTTGGCCTCTTGTATAAACCGACTAAATTTCATCTCCGCCTCTGCAGCAGTTAATATTATATTCTATTTATGTAATCACGAATTTCACCAACCCAATCAGAACATGCACCAAAAGCATTAAG
>Ga0208597_1001006_pt1 | contig 11168 bp, 20 predicted proteins | sample LakMenEpi05May12_FD_150673 | JGI IMG/M metagenome (GOLD analysis project Ga0208597, IMG submission 150673) | Freshwater microbial communities from Lake Mendota, WI - 05MAY2012 deep hole epilimnion (SPAdes) | ecosystem: Environmental > Aquatic > Freshwater > Lake > Epilimnion/Euphotic zone ...
CAACCAATCACGTATTGCACCATTGTGTTTGTCGATAGCGTCATCATTATTCACAAAGTAATCAAGAAAGTCAACATTCCAGCTTATGCGTCCTTCGCGAGTAAGAAAGCTCATTGCCGCATGTGCAACTTGAGCCGCCATCTTACCGTGTTTCATTTTTAAATCGCGGCGTACCACGATGATTTGTTTAGTCTTTACTGCCATATAATAACTCCAATCCGTGTGAGATAAATGCAGAGTGCTATAAATGCAGCGATGCCTTGACATAGCCAAAAACGACCATGCTTGATGCTAGGCTGCTCATAACACTTATCAACCATTGAAATATACATACACGTTCCAACGAGAACGGTCATCATAATAGATACTGCCCATGACATTACTGTTATTCCGTTAATAATCATTCTATTTCAATTTCTTCTTTTAATGTTTCATAGCCTTGTCGCCCCGCTTCACCATCCGATAGTGTTTTCAACCAGCCATAACCTTTGCCTTTAATACGAAGTTCGCCATCTTCACCAGTGACTTCGCAAATCTTAAAGCTACGCTCTTCAGCACTATGAATAAGATCGGCAATTTCATCAACACGATCACCTTTATATGAATAGTAGAATCGCAGTCCTCCAAACTTTTCTTTGATTTGACCAATCTCGAAAGTTAGGTTCTTTTCCTCTACAATCTTAGCGAGTTTAGAGCATAGCTCTTCGACCATAGGCTGCCATCCCACTGGACACCATGCTCCACAATCAGGCTCTCTAGGTTTGCCATCAGTATCTTTTGGAAAGAGTTGTGGATATGCACTCATCAGCTTCCCTACAAATCTCTCTTGGATATTTTCTTCTTTTGCAAAATAATCCAACATCTCTCCTACGTTTTTAAATGTTTCGCTCATATTATTCTTCTACTATTCCAAGTTCGATTATACTTGCTATTCCTATATCATAACTTACTTTTTCCCATTCTCCAGTTTGATCAAGTCGAATTCGGTATTTATTGTTTGTCCAAATATCTTCGGGCATTTTGATAAGATCTTTATCGAAACGGTTTTTAATTTTTCCAAGTATTTTGATGTTCATTTTATCAATACGGTCTGCTCGGTCTAAAGCTTTTTGTGCTGCTCGTCGCAATTGCTCTGCTGTAGCAAAACCAGCAACCATACCAATATGCACTTCTTCGTGAGCTTCAAATTCATCAACCACCTTGCCATCACTACGAACGAGTTGTGTGTGAGGTCGTGGAGATGGTTGTTCACGAAGAGCATCAAAGTAACCTAGAGCGTATTGTCTATTTAAATTCTTTTTAAATGCCATCCATGGCTGTTTATATTCTGGATAGTAGGAGCGGATGCTGTATGTGTATTTGCTCATGCTTTCAATAGTTCAGGGTTTTCAAAGATGTTGCCGATTATTTCGCTTCCGAAAGAAGAAAAGCAATAACCAGACATTTGAATTTCATTTGATTCTTCAATAAATTCTACTTTGTGTATTTGACCATTAAAAAGTTTTACTATGTCTCCCTCGTAAATCTCTTTTCCATTCTTATCCTTTAGTCCAGTGTATTGCTGTACACAGCACCAATAAAGAGGAAAAGAACATTTTTTAAAATCTTCAAATCCTACATTATAATCGAATTTTTCTTGATCATAATACCATAATCGAAATTTTAGTTCTCTATTCATTGTTTTAAAAGTTCAGGGTTCTCGAAGATGTTGCCGATGACTTCAATATCATTGGGATCTTCAATGTTATATCCATAAACAAATCCGCAACATCCGCAGTTCCAATCTAACTTAGATTCAACCTGTTGGACTTTATGATTGTGTTTGAGAATATCTCCTTCATAAATCTCTACACCATTCTTGTCTTTAAGACCAGTGTATTGCATGACTTTGCTCCATTTCATCCATTCTGCAAAATCCCACAAATCTCCCCCGCTTCCGCTCATTGCATTATGCTCATAATGAGCGGTTGTAATGTTATAATGCATTTTATTTTCGCGCCAAGCTCTAAATTTAATTTCTCTGTTCATGCTTCTAATAGTTCAGGGTTTTCAAAGCTGTTGCCAATTACTTTGCCTAAATGAGAACGGTTTTGAACATAAGGATGAGTTGCCGCAACAATTGGATACTTTTGATCACTATAAAGACCTTCTGTTCTATTAAAACAAATAAAGTCTCCCTCATAAATCTCTACTCCATTTTTGTCTTTCATGCCAGTAAATTGAACAAGAACATATCTCGGCTCATTCACAATCTCACTGCCACGAAAATAATAATTAGGAGCAGGATTGGCATTATAGCGCGTTTCACGATCACCATCAATTGCACCAACAAAATCAGTTAGCTGCCCTGTGAAGGGATCAATCTGCCAATTACTGAAACAATGCAGCGAGCAATCGTTCTCAGCCCATGCTTTGGCTTGTCTGTCCCAAATGCGGAATTTAATTTCTCTCATATTATTCTTTTAATAACAAATTCTTACTTGTTGCCATGATGGAGCATTCATCCAGTCTCTCTCATCATTTGTGATGACTAACCACTCTTGCCCCGTGCCAAATGTAATACGATTATCTTGTTTGTCAATAGTAAAATCATAAAGATCACATTCTTTTAGAATAGAAAAGATTTCATCAACAGAATAAAATCGTGAATACCATAAGGCATCACCATCTCCACCAGCAGAAATTACTTCCGCAATTAACCAGTTGATTAAGTTTTTGATGTGTATTTTTTGTGTTTCGTTGATGGGTGTGTATTTTTTGCTCATATTATTCTTTTACTAACAAATTATTGATTGTTGTTATTTGTTCATTAATAATGAACCTTCACTAAATCCCTCTCTATATGCTACATTTAAGGCTTTTGCTATTTCGCAGCAAGATTTTCTACTTAAATTATCTCCGAGAGTGATAGCAAGTCTACCTCTAAATTGAACACCTTCAGAACAAACCCTGTAAGGTTCTTCAAATGAAAATGCTCCTACAATAATATCCTTGTTTAGTATATCGTCAGTATTGGCCATCATATTATTAGTTGTGTTCATCGCAGCGCGTTTTCCACCATCCTGTGCTGCGCAACTCACCATCTTTACCACAGACTTCGCAGACTGTCAAGGATTTTTCTTCCCATTTGCGACAAATACCATAATATTCATCGCGATAGATTTCCCATGCACCCTCACTCTTTTCCAAATCACCTTGGGGAGTGAATTTGCCAAATTTTTCTTTGATAATGCATCCTTTGTATTGAAAGGTGTGACCTTCTGCGGCAGCTTTTTCAGCAAGCTTCTGCAAGTCTTCACAAAAGCCGATTACAATATCTTTCCAACCGATACCATGTTCAAAACCATAGCGTAGATTCACCATATCTTCTTTCTTGACGAAATCTTTGTAGTATTTTTCCCAAATATCAATAACATACTCCGATGGTTCTAAGAAAATCTTGGGAAATTTTTCGACGACTGGTAGCCAGTCTTTGTTTACGTGTTCTTTAATGAATTCCATAATTTTAAAATTTGTCCACCCATGCTGGATATCGAGGTTTTGGTTTTGTTTCCCTTTTTTATTGTTTATTGAGCTTCTTGTCAAGAACTAATTGCTTCTGACGAAAGAATATTTTGGTCCGTCGATTACCATTGCTGTAATGTAACCATCAGGCAAAAACGATCCCGTGTCAATACAAATTCTAAATCCATCATCAACAACTCCACCTCTTTGGATAGAGTGACCACAAACAACAGTTTTGCCAGATTTGTGTGGATAAATTTCTCTGAATGAGTCCCAAATGCATCGCCACTCTTCCTGATCTTCTACATCTTGTTCGTGAGCCAAAAATCCATGAACAAAAATGTGGTTTTCGGTTTCGTAAGTGAGTTTTAAATTATTTAAAAATTGACCATGAAGTTCAAGCATTTTATGTAACGCTCTAGTGAGATAGCCGTCTCGAACAGCTTTGCAATCATAAGATTCCAAGCATTCATAGCCTCCATGCATCATCCATGACTTTTGCATTTGTGCGCTAGATATTTGACCGCTAGACCATTTCATAGATTCCAAAGCCATTCTCTCATGATTCCCCAGCAGAGTAACCAAATTGCACTTATCCTCAAGAGACAAAACAAAATCAATTACACCTTTACTATCTTTGCCGCGATCAATGTAATCACCAAGAAAGATTATTGTATCATCTTCGGTGAAAGATAGTTTTTTGAAAAGATTTTCAAGGTGATCAAGTTCACCATGAACGTCTCCGATAGCTATTGTTTTGCTCATTTTTTGTGTATAATGTCTTTTTATTCATTTGATTAAAAATCGCTCCAGTATCGTAAAAATCGCCAACATAACGATCAGTAATACCGCTGGAATCCAAAGTGGACTAAAAACCCACCACCACGACCAGTGAATCTGCTCGGTTAATTTAAGCGCAATAAACACGCCAGTCAAAAAATAAAGCACTCTGGCTTGTTTAACTTCTTCCATGTTATTGTTTTGCTTTAAGCTGTTCAATTTCTTTTCGAGCATCCTGCAATTGTTTGCGCAAAATAGGCACACAGCTACAATGAACTTCATCAGCATAATCTGCATCCACATGTTTCGCGGCATCATGCCATTCATCAAGCTCATCTGTCGCCTTTTGCAAACGATCCTTTAAGGAAACTACTTCTTCAAAAAGAGTTTTGCCGCTATCGAGATGATTCTTGCCAATGATTAGAAACTCGCAGCATAGATCGTGCTGTCCTATTGCGTATTGTTGTCTTTTGTTCATTATTTTTTTTGTTTAAAACGCTTTCCGATATTTTTGTTATTGTCGTCAGGAGCAAAATCATTATAAGGAACAATACAACAACAATAGCTCCACTTTGTTGCCATGATAGCAGCTACTCCATTAATGGCATCAGACTCTTCCCTTGTTTCGGGAATAAGCCACAAGACTGTGCTGCTTAGAGGCAGCGTGAAACCGTCTTCTTGAGCTTCTTCGTGTGTGTCTATTACAAAAGCTTCGCATGTTGCCAAAGAGCCATCATCCAAGTATTGAGGTTTACGATCAATATGTGTAGACGACATTGTATATACCACTTGAAGATACTTATGATTTTTACTAGCGAAATCCACTAACCATTGACCTCTTTCGTTTTGGGTCACATTGATGTTTTTGATGACTATTTTGTCTTCAAGTTTAGCGGTTTTGTGTTTTCGTATTTTTTCTAAATGGTATTTCATATTTTATTATTTTTTATTGCAGAAGCACCTTGTATTGCGGAGCGCCATGCTTCGTTTATTTGTTTTTGTTGCTCCTGTCTTTTTTCTTCGGCGACTTTCACGGCAATTTCAAAACCGTCTTGATCGCACTCGAATTGACTGACAGCATTCGCAAGCATAGAGTGAACTTCGTTTAATGTCAATGCTTTCATGTCAGACTCTGAATATGACCAGCCGCGAATGTATTCTGCTAATTGTTCGAAGGTATATGTTTTCATTGATCAATAAATTTGCTAACTGCCTTAACAGAAGGAAAGGAAAAAGGATTTTGCCTCAATTGCTTAGCGATCTCTCCTTGTATGACATCATGATATAAATCATATAATAAGCGATTGGCAGCAGCTTTATCTCGGATTAAAAAGCTTTCCCTTTTTTGATAACTGGAAATTGTATTGTATAAATCTACTTCTTTCGATGCCCTTTCATTGAGAAGTCGAACAGCTTCTTCGTGAGTTGTGTTTTCGGTGTTGTTTGTCATTTTATTGTTTGGTTGAGTTATCAGAGTTCGATGTCGGCAGCGATGCCATCACAGAGGCGTTCGGCAGAAGAAATTCACTATGCTCGTAGAATACCCTACCACCATCTATCGGTTCGCATAACCATCCATCTCCTAGCTGACGCTCAATGAGCTTTACAGTTCGCTTTGATCTTTCGTGCCATGCTGTCATGCCTAAGCTAAAGCCTTCAGGCATTCTTACCATCGAATCGTCAACTCCATTTTTCATGCTTTGCGCCATCTTGAGGATTTTTTAATATCGGGGTTTTCAATACAAAAGTCATCGCTTTCAAAAATCAGATGACCATCACCATCCCAAGCCCATGCGACTTTGAGATTTGTTTCTGAATCAATAAAACAATGAATACTGTCTCTTTCTTCGTCGGTGCATTCTTCGATGTATAAATGTTCACCTAGCAACATAGGGGCGTATTTATCAAAACCTTCGGGAAAAGGAACGAATGAATCGCGCAGTTTGAAGTTCGAATAACAACCTCTGCCCTCGCTAGGAAAAGCATATTCCAAAAGAGATTCGCCTAAAGTGCATTCATCTTGTTTAGCAAATTGTAAAATGTAATCGTCAAGTTTCATCGCTGCGGAGGAATGTATGGTATTTTGTGGATGTTGTCAAGATATTTTTATTGATTACTCAAAATGAATTACTTCGCTAGAGCTATAGGCTTAAACCACTCTGGAGGTTTGCGTTTTGTCCATTTGCAAAAAGAAGCTTTATCGTAATTATAATATTCACGGTATTTGTGGACAACTGAAAGATTTTCAAAGTTAGGATGGGTGCGACAACGCTGTTCCTGTGAAATAGCAACGGCGAATTCTGTTTGCTCTATTGCGTCAAACTTGAGTTCGTGGCGATTTTTGTTTACCCACATAAGAATTGAGGCAGATTTATGAAATTTGCCATAACGGAATGTATATTCATCGCAAAGAGCAATGGCATGGTCAAATAGCCAATCAAAATTTTTCTTAGATGCTCTAGCCCAAATTGCGCTCGGATGATTAAAATGAGTCTTACGATATGGAGCTTCAATGCCCTGCATCCAAAAAGCGGTGCAAAGAAGCTGAGTTGCTTCCAAAATCATTTTCACATTATGTTTATCGCAGTGGTATTGAGCTGCAACCACTGGATCGGTATCGAGGCAAAAAATGTTCATGCGTTAATGCTATCTAATAAAAATTAAGAGTCAAGAAAAATATTAAAATAATTGTAACACCAGATCAATTTAGTGTATTTATATGTATGAAGCTAATTGATGTAACCTGTAACCGCCAAGAAAAAACAAAAACAAAAGGAATAATTTACGCTATCGCAAACACCAAAACTGGCAAAATTTATATTGGGCAAACAATTCATTCTTTCAATGATAGATATTCTGGAGGAAAGTGGTGGCTTTATTCAGATAACAATGATCTAAAGCAAGATTACGAGATTTATAAAAAATATTTTAAAATATTTATTTTAGAAAACGAGCTATCTGTTGGTGAATTAAATGAAAAAGAAACTTTTTATATACAAAAACTAAATACATTGTCTCCAAATGGATATAATAAAACTTTAGGTGGATTCAACAAATCTCTTTGCGAAGAAGCTAAAACAAAATTATCTCAAATAAGAATTGGCGCATATGCTCCGTCCAACAAAAAAAATTCGAAATTTTTAGGGGTGAGGTATTGCAAGCGTCATAAAAAATTTAAATGTTGTTTTGAAAATAAATTGTTAAAAAAAGTAAAGTATTTTGAAGATGAAATTACAGCGGCAGAATTTAGAGATTTTATTTGTTTATATCTTCACGGTGTCGATAATTGTATATTAAATTTCCCAGAAAAACTTTCTTACTATCTTTCTTTTGATTTGGAAGAAAAATTTCAAGAATTTTTATCTCCAAAAAATAGGGCTGGCTTATATCGCAACGCTATACCATTACCAAATAAAAATAAATTAACCAAAATGTTAAGATTTATGAATACAACTCACCTGTGTAAAATATTTAAAATTAAAAAAAATAATTTATCTGTAAGATTGCATAATTTAGACATTTGGCCCAGCAAAATATCAAATAGGTTAGATAAAAAACAATCGGAAAGGTTTTTCAAAAGATATATGAATTTATATATTCAGAAAAATAACCTAAATAGCGGAGATGCTGATACATACGAGTCCTAATTTCATGTGCGGATGATAACAGTAAAGTTGTTGGTGTCAAGGATTTTTTTTAATCAATATAAAGGCGCAATGTTTCTTTGTTGAATACTTGCCCCGAAATATTCTCCATGAACTCGACAATCGCGCTGTTGATGTTGTAGCCTTTGTCTTTGTATTTCATGAGGCGCTTGATAGTCGCAGCGGGATAAGTGACTGTGTTGATAGAAAGTTTTTTTGTTTTAATATCACGCAAAAATTTACGCGACAAGTAAATGTATTCGTCATCAATCGCAGCGCAGGTCGCATTGAAATCAAAACCTCCAACAACTGCTTCGGGAGTTCCCCAGCATTCGAGAATTAATTGTATTTTAATATCCCCTTGTTTGTAGGTAAACAGCTTTCCCTCTGGACATGAGAAGACTAGTTTGTATTTTTCTTTTTTTAGTTTTTCTCGAATAGTGTGAACGGCGGAAGAGTAGGTGATCTTTTTTTCTATGTTGCTTGATCCCGAACCAAAATCTACTGCATCGAATGATTCAATCAACTCGACAGTCATGGGTTGATGCGTAAAGAAAATATCGAAATCGGCGATTTCCTCTTGATTGATTACCGAGCGAACAGATCCTCCCGCCACAAAACAACCGTATTGAAATATATTCAAGAGCCACAGAGGTGCAATTTTATTCAGTCTGCTTTTGCGTAAATGAGACAACTTAATTTTCATGTGGCGCACAGAGTAACATTTCGTAGCAGCTTGTCAACAAAAATCTTGCCGCGAAAATTTTTTCAAAAAACTTGTTGACATGTCCACTATTTCTGATTACTATTGCCCCCGACATGAAAACGCAACTCAACACATCACCTATCTTCACTCAAGGAATTGAATCTTCGCAAGTGTCCAACATGGATATGGATTTGGAAGGCATGAAACAAGCTTGTCAAATCTTCCGCGACAATATCTACACCGATAAAATTCTCGCCGTTGTGCGTGAATGGGTAAGCAACGCTGTCGATGAACACTTGAAACACGGCATCGAGAATCCTGTTCAAACTGGCGTAAAAGAAGGTCGCTTCTTTGTTCGTGACTTCGCTAACGGTTTGGACGACAACGGCATTCGCAACGTGTTTGGCAAATATTTCCGCTCGACAAAGTCGAACAGCGATCAACCTATCGGTGGTTTCGGCGTAGGTGCAAAAGCAGGTCACTGTTATCAAGATGTTTTTTACGTTACTTCTTTCTATAATGGCACAAAGACAGTGTATTCGTGTGTTCTTGGCGGCGACGAATCTGGCGCATCTATTGGTCAGGTGGTTGAAATGTCGCAAGAACCAACTACTGAAAGCGGTTTGTTGGTAGAAATCGACATTAAAGAAGATCGCTCGAATCATGGCGATACTGGCACGTTTTTAGTTTACGCTCAAACTATGGCTGCTACTGCTACGTTGGCTAAAGTAGAAGTAGTGGACGATAGTGGACACTCGCATGTAATTAAAGAAATCAAAAAAACCCTGATCTTGGAAAAAGACGGCATTCGATTCTATTCGTTTGAAGATAAACCAGAGTCTTTTTTTGGTAGACATTACGCCATCACCATGGGTGGAGTTAAATACAATACTCCTGATAGCTTTAGCGAGTTTGCATTTGAAAAAAACTGCTCTCCGCAAACATTCATTCAGATTGATGTTCCTGTTGGATTTTTTGAAGTTCCTATTTCGCGAGAGTTTTTCCGTGAGACTGCAAAGTTCACCAACGGCATCGCCAAGTGTGAAGCAATTCTTGGGGAATTTATTAATCAACAGAAACAATCTCTTGGAGACTTGCCACTGTCCGAATTGTGCTTCAACAAAAAGAATCAATCGCAATTTTTTAAATTTAAAAATTCAGCATTCGTTCATGCTAAAGTCGCGATGTCTCTTGTAAAAGTTGGTGTATCGGGCGATGAGTCTCACCCAGCCTTAGATCATAAAGGTCGCAAGTTTGTTGCTATCGTTTCCAACTCCCACTATCATCGCTGCGATCAAGTTGAAAAGCTTAAAAAATGGTGTGCCGACAATTCTAAAACAGCTTTCTTCGTAACGAAAGATTGCATGGAGCATATTTGCGCGGCGATTGCGCATCACCAAGTTGATTCTGATTTAGTGTTCCGACCAGTTTCTTCACTTTACCCAAAACAAAAAGGTGGTGGTTATACTGATGGAAAGTTTTCAGTTTATCGTCGTGGTTACGGTTCGTCTTTCCGCGCTTCGGCATTAGAACTTCATAATCGTTATTGGGGTGTTGATCATTCTGTGGACGATGCAAAAGATTTTCTGGCGGAATTAGCTCAAAGCGATTCTCTTTCACAGTTCAAAAAAATCGTTATGTATGCTAATGGATTTGAAAATTCTTATTCGTTTTCGTCTGTTTCCTTGAAAAAAGATTTGGCTACTCTTGGATATTTGAAATATGATGATAGCGCTACGAAAGACACGTTGAACAAATTGTATGAAATTAGCGGAAAAGCACAGTCTGCTCGATCTGCATTGCATAGTCGATTTACTGCGTGTAAAAATCTATTGACAGATAAAACACGAAACATTTTGCTGCACAGAATCAACCAAGATGTTTATAATCCAAAACTTTCAAAAACAATGGACTGCATTGAAAAGATCGTTGAGGAATTAAAAAACAATAAAAATGAATTAGTATCAACCTTTACGAACTTGGCACTCAAAAGTTACTACTTCCAACCTTGTCGCTCTGATGTGAGAAAATTCATCAAAGCCTCAAAATAATCCTTGACAAACACTCAAAATAACAATACATTAACTCCGCATGAAGTATATCATCAATCAAACTGGAATCGTCCTATTCATGAACAACAAACCGCAAAAGTTTGTTAGCTCAGACCCTAAATATGCAGCGATTATCGCGGCATTACGCTTGCCATCCGACAAACAAGAGGAGGCAATTAACAAAGCTCTGCAAGAAGCAGATGTGAATCTTAACATTGAACAAAAAGGTTTTAGTGTTAATAATACAACAAAAGAAGTCTCGTATTATGGAGAACTGCTTCCAGCACCATTGGCGCAGAAAGTGTTTTCTTTGATTGAGCAGAATATTCCAGTGACTCTACTAGAAAAGTTCTGGGAAAACCTCAAGCAGAATCCATCATATAATTCTGTTCGCGAACTGTATGACTTTTTGTCTTACAAAGAACTTCCGATCACAGAGGATGGCTGTTTCTTGGCGTATCGTGGTCTTCATGACGACTTCTA
>Ga0208597_1001008_pt1 | contig 11159 bp, 5 predicted proteins | sample LakMenEpi05May12_FD_150673 | JGI IMG/M metagenome (GOLD analysis project Ga0208597, IMG submission 150673) | Freshwater microbial communities from Lake Mendota, WI - 05MAY2012 deep hole epilimnion (SPAdes) | ecosystem: Environmental > Aquatic > Freshwater > Lake > Epilimnion/Euphotic zone ...
TTTATATTTGAGGGGGGGGGAATCGTTCAACCCGCCCTTTAACAATTTTTTATTACTGAGACCTTTATTCAATATCATTGAAGAATGGTTGAGACTGCTTTTACTTCCAACTAATTTTCAGAAGCCAGAATTGCCTATACAATTTTTAAGGAGCCAGTTGCATAATCAGTGTTGCCGGTGCGGCAGGATTAAAATTATCTTTTAAACAATGACCTTATGTCAGAACTTTTAAGTATTCCTGTTTTAGACCTTTTAGCAGGGTATATTTGTTCCTGTCCGCCCAAGACGCTGTGTATGCCACTGGCTGACGGTCAGCTGGGCTGAGTCCAGACAAAATATTAAGAAATAGTGCGATACATGTACCATACCACTCGAGGTTTGGTGAATTTCAGGGGGGTTGGCTGACCCCAAGCTATAGTGCCGGTGAGTGGAGAATCAGTTTATCTAGAGAGATACATTAGCGACATATACGGTGGGGCCATTGGCCCAAATTCAGGAATTTTTGCTTTTAGTTTTACACCCAATTGTCAGTATAGTGGGCGTGTCGGCGCATATTTTTGCAAGCCAATCTTTTGTTACCAAAATCATCAAACAATTCCACTGCACAAAATGTCAGTGTAGGGGAGAGTAAACTGCTCTCACATGTGATGGGATCTAATCCTTTATTCAGCAAAGTGTGGTTTTCAACAGTGGTACTTTTCTGGCCATATGGGCTTATTACACAACAATTGTTAACCCAATTTCCAGCAGATCCTTTTATTCCGAAATCAATTTCAAACACATTTTCAAGTCCACATAAGCAACAATACAGATTCCCCATTGGAATATCTTTTGAACCATCCAGAATCAGTGTGGGTTCTGTTGCAGTTGCAGTTACAAAAAGTTCACATGTATGTACATTGTTAACAATTACTATTCTCCCTTCATTGGTTGAGAGCAGGGCATCAGAGGCCATAATTTTATCAACAGCGTTCATGATTTTTACAAGCTTTTCTTCTGAAATAGTGCTTAAACCTTTTAATATTTACATTTCAATTTTGCAGCCAATGATCTGCTGGGCATTTTTTATTCCTCCAACTGGAGCATTCGCATGTTTTCTCTGAAGTTGGCAGATCCTGACCCTCTTGCTAATTGAAAGCGCTCGCGCTCATAGCCTATTACTGGAGCTGTTGGTTCTAGTCTCATGTTTGTTGTACGTTTTCTGTTTCTGCAGTAAAATACTATTCCCATGACACCCGTTATTACCCCTAAGGAACCTTGTATCATCAGGGAAATGTGTCCAAAGTAAGCTTGGATGCTAAAAGAACCTTTGAAATCATCATTCTTTGCCTTTTTAATCAGAGCTGCGATTTGAACTTCAGTAAGTTTAGAGAAGAGTAGAGTCGGGAATTTAATTTTAACACTGTTCCCAAATCTGTAGTTTTCTCCACCAAGATCAATGTCAATAGGATTGTTTGAATATATAACGATAGGCACCTGTTTTTGCAGTAGTTTGCCTGCTTCTCTGACCCTTGCATTTTGAGCCAAAACTAGTATTCCATCATCAGCTAAGCGCGTAATTGGGGGAGGAGCAGTTTGTGTGAATCTGCATTCTTTGATCACTTCTTCAATCAAGTCGCTGTCTAGTGCATTTTCGCATTCAGCTTCAACATCTTTTACTTTACAAGTTGGCGCATTTGTACTGTCCCATTCAACTCTCCTATGGCAATCTATCATTTTTAGCCTACGCGAAGCGTCATCTCGTGCAAAAAAGGAGTTTGGGTTTGTATAAAGTTGCGCGCCAAAATAATTAAGCGGGATCAGTGTCTTGTAAGCCATTACTGCTCTAGGGCTTCCAACTTCTAGTTCACAAATCATGTTGCCCCCACCATTTGTACATTCCCGAATAAGGTAACTGTCAATGTTAAATCTTCCTGCACAAGGGGTCGTAGTTATGCTACCTATTATATTCTCAGGCAGTTCACCGATGGACAGACTATTTACAACATTTAAAATCGCACATCCTTCATTTTCTAGATACCCTGCAACATATTGGTATTTCGAGCGTAATTTGGCCAAAATCTCTTGGCGGGCAACAGAATCCTTTATATTTGCCGTATTCCAATCAGGGCTTATTTCTTTTACAATTTCGGATATCTCACGTAATCCATCAATGAACTCATTTTCGCCAATAATCTGCACTACATATGTACACGCGCTAACCGGAGATCTATTTGCCTCAGGGTAAGCCTTTTGTTGCGCTAAAGTCATGCATGACTCCGCTAGTACGAACAAATCATAGGCCGTGGCCATTGGGGTATAGTACTCTTTTTGCAATACTTTATCATCACCTACAAGAGCCTGAACCATTTTTAGGTGTTTTGCCGCGTTTTTCACTTGAATTTTTACTAAGGCCAGAGAGTAGTTCACTGGTACTACCACGCTGATCCTGTCATTGTCCAAAACCGTGCTTACCTTTATCAACTTATCTTCAACAAGAAAAGTCAGGTCGTTTGAGGCCTGGGTGGTTCCCATAACCATTACCAGTATAAACAGGCCCCACATTTTGCCTGTGGCTTTGTATGGTTTCTAAAAATACTTCTATTTGCAAGAAGACCCTTTACTTCAAAAGGTTGAGAAAAACCTCTAAGAATTACCGAAATTCACATTTTTCATTTATTCCTTTTTGTTACTAAAGTTTTAACATGTAAAAATAACGAGCAGTGAAAATTGTACAAGGGGAAAATACATCAATATTTACATTATCGTTCCTACTCATTAGCAGGCTCAGCAGGCTCATTGGCGAAAGTAACACCTTTCTCTTCATCATCATCATCATCATCATCATTTTGTGGCTCAATATTTGGCGCAAATTCATCATCAATGATGGCTGGATCATTTTCATTTGTCAACATTTGCAAATCCTGAGAGACATCTGGCTCATTTGTCAAGGCTCTGGGTTGATTTGGATCAACATTTTCATCTGCATTTTCAACAGCATCATCAGTGTCATTTTCAAGGGCCACTTCATCTACAACATTCATTGGGTTGGCTGCTTCATCATTGAAGGACCAATCTGGCAATAGTTTTAGTTCCTCATCATCTTTCATCAGTGGCAGTGTGTCGTCAATGTTTGGATCAAACAGCGGAATCGCAGATGGAATAGGGAACAGATCATGTTTGGTGATCGTTGTGAAATCTGTTGACAACAAGTCTGCAAATTTGTGTAGCAGTACTTTGTTAACCTCTGCAGGGATAGACTGGAAAATCGGGTTGTTTCCAGCGTACAATTTGAGATCTGAGTTGGAATAAAGACCAGTAAAACCGTCTGCTAGTCTGCGGACTAGTGTTGTGGTGAACAACGGTTTTAGAACTACATACGGCGAGGGTAGTAGCTTTGTCCGGAGCACTCGTGGACTCCCGGGAACAATGGTCCTGTCAAGAACGAAGACATAGTCTCCTGGTTTGAAAACCTTGTGAGTGCGAGAAGCATTCTCTTTCTCATTGGTGCAAATTCGCATTTGCGTGATTTTCTCAGTTGCTTCAGCCACCATGTCCTTGATGGTAGCTGTGGTTTTGTCAATGTGTGATTGCTGACTGTGCACAAAGTGGTGTGCAGGGACAGTTTTGTCTGCATCAAGAAAGAGTGGTCCGGCACCTTCTTCGCCGTACACCATGGCACTTGGTTTGAAACCGGTGCTGGGACTGATGCTGTTGTTGTAAATTTTTGCAACAAGGTATGGGAGGTGCTCCCAGTGCAAGTCAGTTTTAGTAGCAATCATTTTTCTGAGCAAAAGTTTGACTAGGCCAACTAGTCTTTCCACTTTACCACGCCCGGCGGGGTGGAGTGACGCAGTGTTGGTCACTTTTATCTTAAGACTGGCCATCAGGCGCAGCCATTCTGCTGAGCGAAAACAGGGGCCATTATCTGAGTGAATGACCTCAACGTTGTACTGCATGAGCACACTGTTCATCATGGCTCGAGTAACTTCCTCAGAAGTTTTTGATTTCAAGGGGACCAAAATCGTGAAGTCACTGAAGGTGCACTGGCAAACCAACAGATTGTTGTAACCGGCACTTTTGCCAAGATTTTCTGCAAGATCCACTGTGATTTCTGCAAAAGGCCTAGACGGGGTTGGGTAAATACCCAGTTTTTGCTTCCTGGATCCTTTGTGAGAAAGGAAACATGCATAGCAACTCTGCACAAAGCGTTTTGTGACCGTGTACATGTGCTGGAAGTGGTATGACTTGAGCTCCAAAAGCATTCTAGTGACACCTTTATGCCCTAACAGATGCATGTGACTGAGTAGCAGGCCAACCATTGAGGGGGGCATAAGGATTTTGTAGTGACCTAGCTGGACCATCAACAAGTCTGTCACTAATTTGTACTTTGTTGGAGGGTCTGTCTTGTCATCTGTAAACTCAAAGTCATCTGAAGCAATGCAGGCTGTGTAAATTTTTGCAAACTCAATTTTCTGTCTTTTAACAATCTCAGCTCTCTTGAGCTTTTCTTGCAAAATCTCCAAGGGGGTGACTATGTCCTGGACATTTCTGAGGCCAATGGTGAGGGAAATGGAAACGCTTTTGATGTCAGCCGAGTCCCTCGTTTCCAAATGCTCAGGATGTGTCTCAACGTAGTTGATCCACTCTGGAAGTGTGAAATTTGTCTTGGGCAATTTGTCATAAAAATCTCGGATATGAATATCCTTGATGTTGAACTTTTCCAAATCTCCAGGGGGCAGTCCCTCTCTGGTGAGAAAGTCAGCCAAATTTGCAGTAGTGCGGACAAATTGCAGTGACACCAGCGGGTAGTCACTCGCCAATTTGAGACACCAGCGGCGGATTTTTACTGAGGAGTTGTGTACAGATTGCGAAAATAAGTAGTAAAGGACTCGGCTGTCACTCAGAAGAGTCACCTTTACACCGCTAATGTACCTGTGTAGCGAATACAATGCAGTTAGAATTGCAAAGACCTCGAGGTCGAGGATTGGCCTCGACCTCAGGGTCTCAGGGATGGATTTGCTACAGTACGCAATTATCTCAATCCTGTCCTTGAGCAGGTCCATGTTGAACTCTGCGTGTTTGTTCACAAAGAATGGTTTGAAGACCTCAATGTTGTCCCTATTGTAAATGCCTAGCACTAAGGGGGGTCTGTCGCTTGTCTGGTTGATGGTCCAAACCGGTCGTTTGGAGTGTCGCTCAAGCGTTGAAATGAACGTGATTGGTCGGCTGAGGCTGATGGCCATCATTTCCGCCAAGTAATAGTTTGGGTCCAAGCCCACCTGACCTGCCGAAAAAGCCTTCAGAAAATCAGCGCATTTTCCATAGTTGAGGTTAAAACTGTAATCTCTGAGTTTGTTGAACCAGGAAGTGTTCACTGGTTGCTTCAACTTTTTGACCAGCATGGCACGAAATTCCAGAGTTGACGCCGGCAGCTTGTTTTTGTAGTGAGCAAGAATCGAGATTACGCTCCAGAAAAAGGAATCAACAACTGTTTCAGGGGTATACCCTAGCAATTTTTCAATCGGCTCAATGTTGGGAGGAACTGACGCGGGCAGTGCTGGCTCAGCATTTTGAATTGGCAGTTTTGTGTGCAATTTGCACGGTTCAAAGTCCAGTTTTTTGTCATAAATCATGCGGTGGACCTCATCTTCGAGGTCAATGCTCAATGGCAAAGCTTTTTCTGAAGGATCAACTTTAATTTTCTGAGCCAACACGGCACCCAGGACAGAACTGCTACTGGCGGCGTCCACCCAGAGAAACTTCTCTGCCTGCTCGTCAATAAGATTGTTGAACAAGGGACCTTTGGTGAGCAACTCTTTTACATACTCGAAGGCCTGTCTGTGCTGGTCAGTTGGTTTGTACTCCACCTTGCTACTGGTCAGGGGGGTCAGGATAGAAATCTGTTCTATGACTGAAAGAGAGGTGACCCTGCGAAGCGAGTTAACAAGCCCCAAAAATGCCCGCATTGCTTTGCGGTTGCAGGGAAAGGAGAACTCTAAGACCTTTTTGATCCGGCGGGGGTCGGCCACAATGTGATCTCTGCTGACACACCAGCCCAAAAATACAATCTTTGTCTTCAAAAAGTCACATTTTTTGACATTTATCTTTGCCCCATGGAAGTGTAGCCTTCTAATGATTTGCTCAAGCTGCTTGAAGTGAAAATCTACACTTTCTTTATATGTTGCAAGCAGAGGTGTGGCGCACAAAATGTCGTCAAAGTAGTTCTTCGAATATTTGAGGGGGTCCTTTTCTAATTTGACCAAATTTGGGGCCTCGTATACGGGGTCCCCCCTCCCGTCAGTCACAGGTTTAAAGTGAAGCATTTTGTTAATTGCATCAAGGAAGTAGGAAGGACTACTTGCTGCTCCTGTGGGCAAGCTTATCCATTGGTAGCTGCCAGTGGGAGTGAGAAAAGTTGTTAGCGCCCTGGACTCAGGTGACAACCTGAGTGCAAGGTAAGCGTAACGTAAATCGATGGAACTGAAAAACATTTTGTTCTTAAGGAACTGCAGAGTGGCACCAGTCTCAGGAACCACATTTGGAGGACTTTCAAGCAGATCATTAATGACTGAAAAGTCGACTATCAAACGACCCATCGCTCCCGGCTTTGCTCTGGGTACAAGGTAACTGGACAAGCCGTAGAGATGGGTACCATTTGGGTCAACCGGGCTAGGGCAGACAAATCCATGTTTTGTTAACAAATCCAAAATGTCTTCCAAGTGACGCGTTTCCACTGGTGAAATGTGGTATATCCTGCGGGACCTTGGGAGCGTTTCACCTTTGCGCAATCTCAAAGTGACATATCCTAAAGTTAAGCTCAAGTTGCCGGCATCCAGCGAGTGTAGAGAGACTACCTTGGGATATTTCTTAATGAAGATATCCTCAATGTAGGGTCTCACCTCTGCTGGATACTGGTTCAATTGAATTGCTTCCTCAGCTGATGAGAAAACTCTGGTTGGAATGTCAAGTCCCGCAGGTTCGATAATTTCAGGGGAGATTTCGGCCATGCCGTCATAAGTTGGTTCCTTTGACATGATGGCATCTGCCAGTTCACAGTTATCATTTATCTGGACTGTGTTCAGGGAATGTATGAAATTAATCGACGAAAAGACGTTCTTGTGGGTCTGTTCCTCATTTTCAGGTAAAATTTCACGTCCAATCGGGAAAGTTGCAAATGCCCTCTGTATGGCGGGGCGATTTGAATCATGCAAAAGTACACTGTCATAGGAATTGATCATTTCGAACTTACCCACAACAACACCTTGGTAGGGTTTATCTGTGAGGTTCATGACTTTTGCAATTCCAGCAAAGCTATCAGTTCTAGGATTATACTCAATGTTTGTCCTGCTAGGGATGATGATTATGTCGTTGACATTTGTTGCAGTGATCAAAACCGTATCCGTGCGGACAAGCTGTGCCGCCGGGTGTATGGAAATGTCAATGTCTGCCTGCTCACCAGGCTGCAAGTTGACGTATGCACTTGTCTTTTGGAGCATGTCAGTGCTGGCATGAAAAACTGTGCATTCATATCGAACAGGCGAGTCAAAAGTGACTGTTGGGGGACCGTCTGCGGGGTAAGACAGACAGATCTGCCCCTTCTTGAACAGGTCTGCTCCCAACAGACAGTCAGGGCTTCCAGGAATGCTTTTGATCACAGTGACCATTATCTTAATGCCTGGGTGGCCGGGATACAACAGAATAGGGCAACAAAATTCACCAACAACAACAATTTCAGTGTCCGAAAAAGATCGGAGTTGAGTGCTTTCAGCACTGTGGAGAATCTTTCGCGGAAATCCAAGACGCTCAAAAAGAGACAGAGTCATTAGAGTCAGACCCGCACCACTGTCCAACATTCCAGTGGTACGGTAGCCATTTATAAACAACGGAATATACACCTTTTTGTCAACACATTTGGTGGGTTGAGTCGAGCGGACCATGAAAGCAGTAGCGGAAATGTCACGGTAACCTGCCAACTCAAATAATCGTTCAGCAATAGATTTATCTGCTTTGCCATCATTGGCAGCAGCCTCGGTATCCGAATTAGAAACTGCCATTTCGTTTGGGTTTCTAATTTGGGTAGATAGTCAGCTTTTAGAGGATTTACGGCTCTCCCAAATTCCCCCGCGACGATAGGGACACAGAGAAGACGGGTGGTTCAGCTTAGGAGAGACAAAACTGGGACAAGCATTGCAGACATTCTGGGCTGGATCTACAGACAGGATACAACCGTCGTTGGTGACCATGTTCCTACAACCTTGTGAAGCGACATGGTTTGTCATACCACACAACGAACAATACTTCCTTGGTCCTGCGTTTCCAAATCCTCCTCTCTGTCCTTGCAGTCTGTTGTCTCTACCTCCTCTCTGTGAGTTGTTCCTACCATCCTGCCTACTTCTCTGCTGGTTCTGCTGAAAGTTACCAGTGAAGTTGGCAAACTGACCGTGTCTCTGTGTGTTGTCTGTCTCCTGTTGTGCATTTTGTGCATTGACGGCAAAGTTTGCAAACTGTTGCGGTTCCTGACTCTTGTTGGGCGGATTTGGCCTCCTGCCATTTCCGTTAAATCTACCGTTTTGCTGGTTTCTCTTAGCCGAGTTGGGCTGATCTACTCCATGCTGCCTAATTTCTGCATCAATGGAGTCCTTGAACGTGTTCAAATGTGCAGTAAATTCACTATACGTGATCGCCTTGTTTCTTTTCTGACAAAGCTGGTGATACAAGTTGGTGGCCGTAGCCGTACTCTGGGGGGGCAAGGCGCGCAAAAGAGCCATCGAGGCTTCTATGTTCAAATACGCCATGCGACTGTCTACCGAAGGCATGATGTCACTGGCTCGAGCTGCCAGTGACAGAATGTTGCTTTCGCATTTTGCCAGGGTGTCCGTCTTTGGACACTTGTAATTCTGCAGCCTCATTTTTGCCTCAGTGGCGGAAATTCGCCTATCAAAATTCAACATCATCAAGTGGTAAATACTCTCAATACTTTCACCCGCACGCAGCCAATCTACTATGAGGCTGTGTGCGCGTCCTGTGGTGGTAGACAGTAGCACGTCTGTAAACTCAGACCTACTCAACATCATTTTGTTTTGCGCTCTTGTCATGAAGTCCAAATACTCAGAAACAGCAACTGTGGGAACATCTTTGTTGTAAGTGCCACTGAATTTTGCATGCTTGTACGGAAAAGTGAGCTGTGCATCTTTCTTCATAGCCAGTGTGGTGAGCCTGTCAGTGGGAGAAAAAGTGGTGGGGAGAGTGTAGTCCTGACCCGCCCGGTGAGTCTCAAACTCTTTGTTCAAAATGTTTGCTTCAATTTTTGCTGAAGTTTTTTCCAACTTCTCATTGATTTTTTGCTCAGTTTGCAGTTCAACAGCTCTCAGAGCTTCACTAATCAGGCCAACATTTAGTTGTGTCTGGTTAGTGCCAGTTTGCTTTGCAGACAAAGTGTTATCAGCAAGGATTTTTAGAAACAGTTGACCAACCGGGTGGGCGCTGACAAAATCCAAGTCTTCTTTTGTGGAGTGGGCTGTGTGCAAACTAGCAGCTCCCTGGGGTTCGATTCCCCACGGAACCGGATTTTGTGCCAACCTAGGTGTGTACGCTACATCCTGTGCGTTTCTCTGGTATGCTGCGGGTGTGCGCATGGTGTACTCCTGTGCGGTCATGTTGCGAACTGGGGGTGGCGAAAAGTTGCGCGAATTCTCAATTGACTGCGGGAACCTAGCTACACGCTGTGTGTCTACGCGACTTTCCCTAGACCAGTTTTCGCTAGCGCGGTTACGCCAAGTGGCTTCTACAGGGGACATGGCTCTCATGTCGCGCTGCATGTCATACGTGTCGCGAATGTCATCCTCCGCGTACATGTCGGGTGCGGTGTGCACATCGGCTTCAATCTGTATCAAATCCTCGGGATTCATGCGATTTTTCGGACGTGGGCTACGATTTCTTGGCTTTGTGAGATTTAACATGGGTGGCCATTTCTTTGGCTCTTTTTGTTCGAATAAGGGGGCGCTTTTGGGTCGTGCACCAAGCTCCATTGCTTAAAATCGGTTTTAACACCTTTCGGCTTACCTACCCTGGTGGCTAACTAAAGCCGCCACAGCACGGAAGCGTACTCGGTCAAAAACGATGGTGCGAAAAATCAAAGTTTCAGGGCTAGTACATGTTAGCGTCTGCTACCAAGGTTTGAGACAGATGCCAGCCCTTCGGTCTGTCAAGTGCCTCAATCCCGAGTAGGGTTCCCTAAAATGCGCTATGCGGGATTTGCATGGGGTAGGCTAAAAGTAAGCTCAGAGCTGCGGTTTTGAGAAAAACGCCTTTCTTCCAACAACCGATGGATCCCGTCCCGCCAGGGGATGAACGGGGCCCTGTCTGTTGTTTTTGGAAACCCGCTTTTCGAAAAACCCCAAGCTGGGTTTGAAAAGTGGCTGGGGAACTGATCAGTTTAGGTCAAAAACAGCCTTGAGGGCCACATGACTGCCTCGCTTGACGGCAACCATGTTTGGTCAAAAGGACCCAAGGGAGGCCTGATGCCTTGGAAGAGGAAAAAAGCAAGCTACTCAAAGGAGGTCTCCTTGTTGGGACCCACTGAGTACCCAGGAGTCCTTGGCGGGGGGGGCGTCCGTGGAGGCCCAAAAGCGCTCAAAAAGAAAGCTGGAAAACAGCTTTTGACAGCCAGGTGAACCTATCCTAAGGCCATGAGGCAGCCTGGAAATAATTTTCTTAGAGAAAGAAAGGTTTTCACACTGTGATGCACAAGAGAGTGCTGGGGGCTGTTTAAAAGATAGGCGCAAAGAAAGCGCTATTTTAACTCTAGATCATGGTTTTAAATGATGGTGTGAACATATAACAAACTAAACAACTTTATACACTGTATTTTCGACCGTATATAACTAGCTAAACTGTATTTTCGACCGTATATAATGAGCTAATCAGCTCACATACTGGCACATATATTTATTTATAATGAGCTTACTGAGCTCACAACTGGCATGACTGGTACTGCTAGTACTCACAGTATATGGTGGCTGGACCCCTGCTGGATCCTAGCTGCTGGCTGGTGGCTGGACTCCTGCTGTCCTAGCCCCTGGCTGGTGCTGAGCTCCTCAGAACAGTAAAAACACATATGTAGACATCTGTTATTATCATTAAAACAGGATTATTATTAGAGACTGAGGGCATGAGGT
>Ga0208597_1001010_pt1 | contig 11142 bp, 11 predicted proteins | sample LakMenEpi05May12_FD_150673 | JGI IMG/M metagenome (GOLD analysis project Ga0208597, IMG submission 150673) | Freshwater microbial communities from Lake Mendota, WI - 05MAY2012 deep hole epilimnion (SPAdes) | ecosystem: Environmental > Aquatic > Freshwater > Lake > Epilimnion/Euphotic zone ...
CACCTTCACTGGAGGTAACGACATCGCTCTGATGGCAGTGCCCGAACCCAGCGCCGCCATTCTCAGTGGTCTCGGAATGTTAGCGCTACTGCGCCGCAGAAGGTAATTTGGAATTTTAAATTTCGGATTTTGAATGGAAGTGAGCAAGCAATCTGTCAGGCGCGGATCTTTCTCTCTACCAGACCTAAGACTTTTGACCTCCAGACCTTCGACCGCAACATTCACTTCTCACTCCATTCAAGATAACCGGAAAAAATCAATCACACTCATGAAATCTTCTCTCAACCCCATGATTACCGCCACTTGTCTGGCAACGATTCTTTCCATCGGATCCACCATCGCGCGTGAAGTTGCAACCATTGACATGGCAGCCTTTGGCGCGAAAACCGACGGCAGCGACACGACGCCGTTTGTGCGAGCGGCACTGGATGAAGCCCGTCGCAGCAAGGCGACCAAGCTGACGTTTCCTCCCGGGCGTTATGATTTCTGGCCCCAAAACGCTAGTGAGGAATACCTTTTCATCAGTAATAACGATGAAGGACTCAAGCGCATCGCGTTTCCCCTCAAAGGATTGGAGGGCCTGGAAATCGATGGCGGTGGAGCCAGCTTCATCTTCCACGGACCCATGGTGCCTTTCCTGATTGAAGGCTCGAAGGGTATCTCCCTCAAGAATTTCTCGTTCGATTTCAGCCGCCCGTTTCACTCCGAAGGACGAGTCCTGGCGGTTACCAGCGACCATGTCGATTTGGAATTCTCTGCAGAGTTTCCCTATCAAATCCGCAACGGCGTGCTTGTCTTCACTGGAGGGGAAAAGTCCTCTGCTCCGGCGACTACCGTGACCAGCGGTGAAGTAATCTACCCTTACGGCAGCCTGCTTGCATTCGATTCCGACAAGCGGGAAACCGCCTTCATGGCAAAGGACCATTACAATTTAGGCGAAGGAGTGGCCGCGACGGAAATCGCGCCCAATCAGGTGAGGCTCATGCTTCGCGACGCCTCGGCCAAGCCCGGTAACGTTCTCGTCTTCGGCGCGGAAATGCGAGACAGCCCTGGTATCGTCATTTCCGATAGCTCGGACGTTCATCTTTCCGATATGACTCTCCACCATTGCGGTGGCATGGGGGTCATCGCCCAGCGGAGCGCGGATTTATTTCTTAAGAAAATCCAGGTGACTCCTCCTCCCGGCGGACGGCGGATCGTCAGTCTCACTGCGGACGCCACCCACTTCGTCAACTGCCGCGGCAGAATCGAGATGGAAGATTGCCTGTTCGAGCAACAGAAGGACGATGCCACAAACATCCACGGGCTCTATGCGAAGATTACCCGCATCATTTCTCCCACCCGCTTTGAGGTCAGAATGATTCACCCGCAGCAGGCAGGTGTGGATTTCGTGAAACCAGGGACCCGCTTGGAACTCACCGACGGACCAAGCCTCAAGGAGGACGGATTTGCAGTCGCCAAAACCGTGACGCGCATCAACAAGCAGAGCACAATCATCGAGATCGAGAAGCTACTGCCGGAAAACGTCATCGTGGGGGATTCCATCGCCGATGCGGATGCGAACACCGCCGATGTTCTGATCAAGAATTGCGTGATCCGAGGCAATCGGGCGCGTGGAATTTTGTTAGGATCGCGCGGTAAAATGGTCGTCGAGGGAAATACCTTCCATACGCCTGGCGCGGCGATTCTATTTGAAGGCGACTCCCGCTTCTGGTTTGAGCAGGCCGGGGTTAGGGATGTTGTGATCAGGGGCAACACCTTCGACAATTGTAATTTCGGGGTATGGGGAACCGGTTGCATTCAGGTCGGCTCGGGCATCGCGGATGAATTCCGAAGAACCTCCCGTTACAACCGCAACATCCGCATCGAAAACAATCTCTTCCGCCACTTCAGCAACCTCCCGCTGCTTTCCATGTATTCTGTCGATGGCCTCACCTTTACAAATAATCGACTCGAACGCACTACCGCCTACCCAGTACCGGATGGCGTGGAGGGCAAACTGTTCATGATCACCGACTCCGACCATGTGAAAGTGGATGAACCCAAGGCCGCTTCTTCGGATTGAATGGTCGGCATCTCTGGCAACAACGTGAACTAGACTTTTCCTAGCTGGCCGTTTCATACTGCGACAGGAATTTCTACCGCCTCAAAGTGGTGAAGATGCACTAACCGCTCATGTCCGCCGATTTCATCAACGAATCTCATGTAACAAAGACTGTGAATCACCACGACTTAACTCATTTCTCGGGCCGTCACTTCCTGCGCGGCGCCATTGCGCTCACCGCGCTCGCCCTGTGGACTATTGCCACCGTCTCGGCGGCGGAAACGTCTGCCGAACTGAAACCATTCAATGTTAAAGATTTCGGTGCCAAAGGCGATGGCGTCACGGACGACACTGTTGCGATCAATGCTGCCATTGTTGCGGCACAAAAAATGGGCTCAGGCTCTGTCGTCACGTTACCTTCGGGCCGCTACAAAATGGCGCTGGGACCGGAAAAGTCGATCCGCATCAAGGGTGCTGATGGGCTGACCTTTCAGGGCGAAGGCGACACGACCATTGTATCGGGTGACCTGGATGAGCCGGTGTTCCGCATCGATGACAGCAAAAGCGTAACCGTCCGGAAAATCTCCATTGATCACGACCCTCTGGGTTACACGCAGGGCACGATCACGGCGGTGGACATCCCGAACATGACTTGCGAAGTCTCGATCGACCCCGGATATCCCGCACCAAACGATCCATCATTCAAAGGCTCGCAGGTGCATCCCTTTGTGTTTCCCGACAAGAATTACTATCAACTCGACCGCCATTGGCCCAACCCAACTGAAATGGTGAAAACCGGCGAGCGAACGTGGCGCTGGAAACTGCAAGGGCCGCCCCATATCGAAAACTGGCCCGGTAAGAGGTTTTTCATCTACACCGAGAGCCGCAGCCACGCTTTCGTCCTCAGCAATCTACGCGACACGACTTTGGAAGACGTCAATTATTGGGGCGGCGGCGCCAACGCGGGCTATTATATCAGAGGGCTGGAAGGGACCACTACGTTCCGGCGCTTTGTGATCGGAGTGCCTCCCGGCTCCAATCGACTTTATTCCTGCACGGGTGGCGGCCAGGTCAGCGGCCTACGAGGAAAACTTCTGCTAGATCACTGCGATTTTTCCAAAATCGACGACGACGGCATTGATATCTTGGCGGATTACACACGCATTATCGAGCAAAGAGACAAGCGAACCTTGCTCGTGCAGTCAAAAAAACACGATTACCGCGCAGGCGACCGAGTGGAACTCTGGGACTGGCAGCACAAAAAAATGCGCATGGATGCCATCATCACGTCGGCCACGCCCAACCCCGACGGAACGTTCGTAATTGCTCTGGATCGTGATGTCGTGACCGAGCGCGTTGGCGTGGGCGTTGGCATGAACTTCAGCCGCGAGTCCATGATTGACGGCATCGACCGGCTCATCAACGTGGCGACGGTGGGGCAGGAAACCATCATTCGCGACAGCAAGTTCCAGGTCTTTCGGGCAAAGTGCCTCAACCTGAAAGCCGCCAACTGCACGATTGAACGCTGCACCTTCAGCAACAGCTTCCAACCCGCGGTTTTCGCCGGACCCGAATGGTATTTCGAGGAAGGATCGTCCATTCGCAACCTTACCCTGCGCGACTGCATTTTTACCGACAACAACCACCCCAACATTGTCATCGGCACTTCGCCGATATCGGGAATTCCCGGCGAAAAACCCAAGGTGAGCGATGCGCCGGAACACACCTCTTACGACAGCACGAACATCTTGATCGAAGGCAACTCGTTTTCTGGCTTCGGCACCACGCCGAGTGTCTTTGACTGGAACTGGCCTGTCGGCCCGGCTCTCACCATCACCTGCGCAGCCAATGTGATGATCCGCGGCAACACGTTTGGCCCGCTCGCAGAGAATGCACCCAAAGGCACGTTGAAAGTCCTCGTTGAGAAATCCAAAGACGTAAAGCTTATCGACAACAAAGGGATTTCCGCCGAAGAAACGAGAGTCCATGAACATGGTGTCGGTTCAAAAAAATGAGTGGTTTCATTTTTTCGTTAGTTTCAAATTACTCTGTAGTGGCCATCTTATCTCCTAGAGAATGATTCGATTTGTAGCTAGATTTATCCGTAATTCGTTGGTTGCCAAGGTGCATGCGCGCATGTTGCATCGTTCGCGATTCCTGCTATGCTTTGCGCATGAGAAAATGCATCTTGTTGCTCGGGCTGATCGCTTGTGTCATGACTTCGATGGCGCGATCACAGGAAATGCCTGCTGAGCTGGAGCAGTTGCTAGCGACCCTGCGCAATGACAAAAGTGGTCAGTTGACGCAGTTTGCCGAAGCCATGCTCGGCAAAGATGGCGGCAACAAGTTATTCTACTTTCCCACCAAAGATCAGCCTGCCACACCCAAAACCTTCGGTCGCGCATTCACTGATGTGACGTTTCGCGCAGCTGATGGCGTGTCACTGCACGGGTGGTTGATGGCCGTGGATCGCGATGTGAAATCCAAGGGCGTGGTGGTGTTTTCGCATGGCAATGCAGGCTCGGTCGGATACCATCTTGGGTTTATCGATTGGATGGTAGATGCGGGTTATGATGTCTTGCTCTACGACTATCGGGGCTTCGGGAAATCAGGCGGCACTCCATCGCGCGAAGGCTTGATCAAGGATGTGGAGGCAGCGTTTTCCTTTGTCGCCCAGCGCAAGGATCTCGCGGGACGTGGTGTTTTTTCGTTTGGCCATAGTCTTGGCGGAGCGAAGTCGATTGTCGCATTGAGTCGTACCCGAGTGCCGAATTTGCGAGGCGTGATTACGGATGGCACCTTTGCCTCGTATGAGGGAATGGCAACAGTTCTCGCGGGTGATTTCGGAAAAAATTTGGTATCTGATGAGCTCGCGCCGCAGGACTATGTTGCGCGCCTCCCGGCTCCGTTGTTGATCGTGCACGGCACAGCAGATGAGGTAGTGCCTTTCGCTCAGGGCAAGCAACTTTTTGCCGCAGCAGTGCCGCGTAAGACGTTTTATGAAGTCAAAGGTGGCGGCCATGGCAACTCGCTTGCACGCAATGGCGGTGAGTATCGCAAAAAAGTGTTAGAGTGGATGGCGCAGTTTCGCTGAGCGTCACTTTTGGCGTTTGCCCTCCCAGATCTCGTCGGTTTCTTCGGCGGATTGGGGTTCGAGGTGAGTGATGATGCGACCGTAGGGTGCCAGCAAGGCGCAGATTTTTTCCTCGGCCATGGTGGCGATCTCGTGCGCGTCATGCACCGTCATTTCATCGGCCACGACGATGTGCAATTCGACCCAATGGGTGTGACCTGAATGACGATGGCGCAGATGATGATAGCGGAAGGGATGTTGGGTTTGAAGTTCTCCTAACAGATCCCGGATTTTTGCTTCGGTTTCTGGTTCGGCAGCATCCATGAGGCCGCCGAGGCTTTGGCGAATGAGTTTGATGCCTGTCCAGAGAATGTTCGATGCCGCAAGAACGGCCATGATCGGATCCCACCACGGCCACTTGGTGAAATATACTAGCCCCAGTGCGATGAGTACGGCTACGCTGGTATAAACATCGGATAGCACATGATGTCCATTCGCACGCAATACAGTGGACTGACGTTTTTTTCCGATGCGCAATAGGGCGATGCCGAGCAGCAAGTTGATCAGCATCGCGATTCCGGACAAACTGGCTCCGATGCCGATGTGTTCCATCTTCGGCCCTGCGATCAGGCTGCGTCCGGCCTCGTAGTATATCAGCAATGCTGCCGTGGAGATCATCGCTCCTTCGAATCCTGCCGATAAATACGAGGCTTTGTCATGACCGAAGTGATGCTCGTCATCGGCTGGTTTGTGCGAAAGTTGCAAGGCACGCACGGCGATGGCGACGGCAACGAGGTGGACTACCGACTCAGCAGCATCCGAGTAGAGCGCTGAGGAATTGGTGACTTCCGCGGCCCAAACCTTTAACCCCAGTAAAATGATCGCCACGCCGAGGGAAATCAGCATGATGGTCATTTGTTCGCGATAGGATTTTTGTTGGGATTCGGTCATCGTAGAAGAATCCAACATTGGCGTATGATGTCATGAATAGCAAGCGTGGGATCATTGAGTCGATGGAGATAAAATTTCGTAGATACCAGCAACCAGTGGTTGCATTCGACTGAAGAAGTTGGCAAACAGGCGCGGTGCAGCAGATTAAAGCCGTTTTTTTTGACTTCGATGGAATTCTCGTTGATACCGAGTGGGCGATCTATCAGGCTTGGCTAAAATGTTTTTCGTTAGAAAATCAACCATTGCCGTTGGAGATTTACACGCGTTGCATTGGTAGTGATTTTGCCACGTGGTCGCCGAAGACCCATTTGGAAGAATTGACGGGAAAAAGCTTCGACTGGGATGCTCTTGATGCATCGCGACAGCAGGAGATTATTGCCGAGCTTGCGGAGGAGGGTGTCATGCCAGGTGTGAGGGAGGTGTTAGATTTGCTGCGTGAGCGCGGTATGCCACTGGCTGTTGTATCGAGCTCATCACATTTCTGGGTCGATGGCTGGTTGAACAAGTTGGGGATTTTTTCGTACTTTGATGAAGTGGTCTGTCGCGGTGATGCGCCGCGTATCAAACCGGCACCGGATTTGTGGATTGAGGCAGCGAAACGATTTTCGTTAGAAACGGCGCATTGTCTCGCGATCGAGGATTCCCACAATGGTTTGATTTCGGCAAAAGAAGCTGGGCTGCAAGTCTGGGCAGTGCCTAATCGTGTGACACAGTGCCTTGATTTTGCTAAGGCAGATCGCGTTTTTTCTTCGTTGACGGAAGTTCTCAGTATCCAGCTGGGTGACGCATGATGTAGCCATTGACTCCGCGGCGCCATGGTTTCCAGCGAGGACCAGAACGTGAACTATCGCCACCAGTGTCGAGGCGTAGTCCCGCTATGGTCATGAAAACGTGGCCGTTACGCGAGTAGATGGTAATCCAATCGCCTTTGCCGCGTTTGCCGTAGCTAAGGTAACCGCCTGAGGGCATGCTGCCTTTGATCATACCCGCTTCACGCAGGACGTATGAGACAGTACCTGAGCAGTCATAGCCGCTGTCATTCTGGCGTGCGTGACCGCCGCCCCATTTATAGGGCTTGTTTTGCAAGCGATTGCCGGCTGCGATCGCCGCGATTACAGCTTTCGGTGCCCGCTTGGGAGCGTAGGCCATCCCGCCCTTGAATAATGCTGTGCGGCCGGGTTCAAATTTGTAGACCACGGGCTCTTTGGCTTTGACTTGAAAACAGGAAGTCTGTGTGAGGGAAATGACTGCGGCGGAGAATAGTAGTAGGATGCGCATGAGGGATAAAGTTGTTAGGATTGTTGAAGCCAAGCGACCACTTGAGCGAGCGCCCGGCCGCGATGACTAAGAGAGTTTTTGATTTCGGCACCGAGTTCGGCAAACGAGCGATCGTAGCTTTGGGGTGCGAAGAGGGGATCGTAGCCAAAACCTTCGGCGCCTGAGGGGGCATCGAGGATGCGGCCTTCGACTGAACCGACAAAGTGCACCAATGCTTTGCCATCGCGTGCGATGACCATGGTGCAAAGAAAACGAGCGCTGCGATGATTGGCGGGAATTTGTTTCATTTCCTCTAACAAACGGGCATTGTTGCGAGCATGATTGCCTTCTTCGCCGCCGTAGCTGGAGGACCAAACACCGGGCTCTCCGTTGAGGGCATCTACCTCCAAGCCTGAGTCGTCGGAGAGTACATAGCCCTCGACCAAAGCACTGATGGCCTCGGACTTGAGTGTGGCATTTTCGAGAAACGTTGTGCCGGTTTCTGGTACCTCGGACCAATCCGGAAAATCCGTAGCATCCTTGACCACAAAGGCGTCTCCCAGCATCTGGCGGATTTCCGCGGATTTGTGCTGGTTGCGCGTGGCGATAATCAATGTCCTGGGTGGCATGCCAGAGAATGTCATCGTTGCCTAAAATAGGCGAACGTTTTTTGAACAAAAATCTCTACGGAGAACGCTTCCTAGTTGATGAAACTGTTGAAAAAAGTAGTCGCCACCGTCCTTTCCACATTTGCCTTCGTGGGAGCATGCCACGCCAATCTCGCTGGCTGGTCCACCGATCTTGATGCAGCTATGGAAAAGGCGAAAAAAGAGAAAAAATCGATCTTGGTCGAGTTCACTGGCTCTGACTGGTGCCCGCCCTGTATCGCCATGCGTAAGAATGTTTTCTCGAAAAAAGAATTTGTCGATGCCGCATCGAAGGATTTCATTTTGGTCGAGTTGGACTTCCCGAAAGCTGATAAGGCAGTGGCCAAGAAAAATCAGCCATGGGCGAAAAAGTTCGAAATTGAAGGCTATCCCACTGTGATTTTGCTCGACCACGAAGGCAAAGAGTTCACTCGCTTCTTTGCGTCCGAGCACCCGACCACGGAAAAATTCCTAGCTCACTTGGCAGCTTCTCTTGAGAAAAAAGATCTCGATTGATTTTCGATTCATCACGAAGAAAACACATGCCTCATCCTTGACTCCCATTGCGGGAAAAGGTGGGGCATTTTTTGTAAGGGAAACATGCCGAAGTCATGAAAAAACATTGTCCTGGCGTTAATCGTGAGGAATCATCGGCAGCGATGATCGCTTACGGAGTTACTCAGTTTTATCCTGTGACAGATGAGAAATGTTTTGTCTCCTTTGAGACGGCAATACCCTCACCTGGACCACATGATGTTTTGGTCAAAGTGCATGCCATTGCGGTGAATCCTGTGGATACCAAGGTGCGTGCGATACAAAAAACGCCGCTTGACGAACCGAAAATCCTCGGCTGGGATGCGAGCGGAGAAGTTGTGGCCCTCGGCTCTGAGGTTACGCGTTTTCGCATTGGCGATCCCGTTTACTATGCCGGCGATATCACGCGCCCCGGTTGCAATGCACAGTTTCAATGCGTTGATGAACGCATCGTTGGCCGCAAGCCGCAACGTCTCACCCATGAAGAAGCAGCTTCCTTGCCGCTGACCACGCTGACTGCTTGGGAAGGCATGATCGACCGCATGAAAGTGGAGTCAGGCAAAACCATTCTCATCATCGGCGGTGCGGGTGGTGTCGGTTCGGTAGCGATCCAACTCGCCAAACAAGCGGGGCTCACGGTGATTGCCACAGCCTCTCGGCCTGAGACCATCGAGTGGTGTGAGCGCATGGGGGCGGACCATGTTATCAATCATCATGAAAATTTGTTAGATCAATGCGCGGCTCTCGGTTTCGCACAAGTCGACTACATTGCGAACTTCGTAAATACCGATCTCTATTGGCAAGTGATGAGTGAATTGATCGCGCCGCAAGGATCCTTGTTGTTGATTGTCGAGCCGCGCGAAGCCTTGCGCATCGGTGATCCGCTTAAAGCGAAATGCGTTTCCATTCACTGGGAATTCATGTTTGCCCGCGCCAAATTCCAGACCCCTGATCTGGCGCGCCAAGGGGAAATACTCAACCAACTTGCCTCGTCCGTGGACGCAGGAATCATCCAACACACTGCCACCGCTCATCATGGAGTGCTTTCCTGCGAAAGCTTGCGCAAGGTTCATGGGATTTTGGAAAAAGGCCAAGCCATCGGCAAAATGGTGCTCACCGTTTCTCACGCATGAAGTCATGAAAACGGCGAGCGAGCAATTTCACGTCAGCACACGCGGCAAAGGCACCTATGATATTACCGCAAAATTGTTAGCCTTGGTGGCACGCAGCGGTGTAACCGAGGGCACGATCACCGTATTTGTCGCGCACACCAGTGCCAGCCTCGTCATCATGGAAAATGCCGACCCTGAAGCCCGTCATGACCTCGAAGAATTTTTCGAACGTCTCGTGCCCGAAAACACTCCCTGGTTCACCCACACTTACGAAGGCCCCGATGACATGCCCAGCCACATTCGCATGGCTCTCACTCGCACCAGCGAAGTGATCCCGATCATCAACGGAAAAATGACCCTCGGCACCTGGCAAGGTGTCTTTCTCTTCGAGCACCGCCGCGCGCCGCATCACCGCGAAATTTCTGCTGTTGTGGTGGGTGTGTGATTTACACGATCAGACTGATCAGTTGAATCTGTTAGATTCGCCTGATCAAGGTTCACACCTCCACCGCATCATCCGCGTCAAAGCTATCGCTGGCGACGAGGTTGAGGTAGCCTTCGATTTCTACGGCCGGGTCATCAGAGCGCATCAGCGACTCGCCGATCAAGACGGCATTCGCGCCGGCATCGAGCACCCGTTGCGCATCGGCGAGGGTTTTGATTCCAGACTCGGAGACTAACAGAACGTCCTCGGGCACTTCGTCGACGAGGGCCTCGGTGGTGGCTAGATCGATGGCGAAGGTTTTCAAATTGCGATTGTTGATGCCGATCAAATCCGCCCCCAGTTCTAACGCGCGCTCCATTTCTGGCAGATCGTGCACTTCGACGAGCACATCGAGCATCAGATCCTTGGCCGTGTGATAAAGGCGTTTCAATAGCTCGTCATCGAGCGCGGCGACGATCAATAAAATCGCATCGGCTCCTGCAATGATGGCTTCGTGAATTTGCACTTCATGAATCGTGAAATCCTTGCGCAGCAGGGGCGCTTGGGAAAATTCGGAGATGCGTGATAGATACGATAGCGAGCCTTGGAAATATTCCTCATCGGTGAGGATCGACATGCACGAGGCACCACCATCGAGGTAGAGCTTCGCTTGCAATACGGGATCGAACGAAGGATCGATGATGCCCACGGAAGGCGAGGCTTTTTTCACTTCCGCGATCACGCCCAACTGGTGCGGACCACGATCGAGAGCCGAGCGGAAGCCCCGGAATTCATTGCGTTGCAACGCGGCAGCTTTGAGCAGCGCAGCTTTCGGCATCAGAGCTTCCACTTCGCGGTGCTTGGTGGCGATGATTTGGGCGAGTTTGTCGGACATGTGCGCGCACAGGAAAGCGTGTAATCCTCGCAAAATCAAGGCATGAGAAATAAATTCATCTTTTTTCACGTTTTCGCTTGCGCATCTTCGGAAAATATGTAGATTTCGCGCACGCAAATTTTGCGTAACGCGAAAGCGGGCGTAGCTCAGTGGTAGAGCGCCACCTTGCCAAGGTGGATGTCGTGAGTTCGAATCTCATCGCCCG
>Ga0208597_1001015_pt1 | contig 11103 bp, 7 predicted proteins | sample LakMenEpi05May12_FD_150673 | JGI IMG/M metagenome (GOLD analysis project Ga0208597, IMG submission 150673) | Freshwater microbial communities from Lake Mendota, WI - 05MAY2012 deep hole epilimnion (SPAdes) | ecosystem: Environmental > Aquatic > Freshwater > Lake > Epilimnion/Euphotic zone ...
ACGCTGTGGCGCTTGCTCGCACCTTTGAGCATCATGCAGCCGGTGTTGTCACCGATTGCGCGCACTTGATCAACCTCTTCTGGCGTCAAACGCACATCGGGTAGCGGCACAAACTCGCGAATCTTATCCTCGATCGGACGCTTGTCCTCGCCATTTTCCTGAAGGAATGTCGGAACTACGCTCTTCACTGCTGGCTGAGAGAGGTTCCAGATCGCCGCGAATTGAAGCATAGTCAGACCGTATTTTTCGGCGATCGGACGCATTTTTTCCATCTTCTCGATGCCGTGTTTCACCCAACCTGCCGGACGATAGGTGCGGTGATCGCCGGGTTTGAACTCATGGTCATCTTTGAACTCATCGGTGAAAACGCCACCATAATCGACGACGCGGGTCAGCACTTTGACGCCATGTTTTTCATACGCATTCAGAGCCAAACCAACCGGCCATGGCTCTAACGGATTGAGAATCACCATGGTCCAATCAATAAGATCTTCGTAGGTCTCGATGTTATGAATGGTATCGAGCGTGAATCCATTCGCAGGTCCTGGAGCCGTGCCGAGCATCGAGCTGAGTCCCTCGTCTTTCAGGGCGCGCATGCCATCCCACACGGCATCGCTGGTGTAGCCGATTTCATCGGGATTGTGCAGCATAACGAGATCGAAGTGAGAGCTTTTGCAACGCTCTAACGACTTTTCACAAGCCATCTTCAGGTAACTCGCATAGCCATCAGCCTTGCGCAGCTCGGGATCCGTGAAGCGGGGATATCCCGTATTTCCTTTGCGCTGACCTTCGTAAAAATCGTGACCGATCATGCCCACCAGACAATATGTCGAGCGATCAACGCCTTCCAAGGCCTTGCCTAACAAGTCATCGGCACGGCCATTGCCATAAACGTCTGCAGTGACGAATGTGCGAAAACCCGAATCGTAAGCGAGGCGCAAGGAGTCAATGAATCGCTCCTCGGTTAGCATTTCGCCATAGTGCATAAATCTTCCGCCGCTCCAGGTGCCGTAGGCTTCTTGTGTGAGTTCCATGTTTGTAAAGTAGTTGTGTTTGGTGACGCGAAAGATAGTGCATTTGGCGGAAAGGTCAAAACAAAGCAAAAATTGGTCATAAAAGTCGAGAATTTGCGAAACAAAACGAGGCGACGCGATTCGCATCAGCAAGACCTTGCAGTCAATAACGACTCGATTTCGCAGCTTTCAACTTTACGGAGCACAATTCTTTTGCTAGATATTGATTTTTGTAATGACGGAAATACCACCTGCTATATCGCCCTCCAGTCACCCACCCGTTCCTGTGGTGCCGAAAAATTCTGGTCTTGCGATCGCAAGCATGGTTTGCGCACTGTTGCCTTTCATTCCGCTTACCTCGATCGTTGCCATTGTCCTCGCGAGCAAAGCAAGGAAACAAATACTCCAATCACAAGGGAAACTCATAGGCATTCAGCTCGCCTCGCTGGCGATGTTGTTGGGTAAAATCTCTTGTGCTCTGGGAGTTTTGATTGCTCTCGTGGTACCCTATGCAATCAAACTAAAGAAGCGCATGGAAATGCATCAAGCCCAGAGCTGCACAAAGTCAATTTATTTATGCATGATGGATTTTGAGAATGACATGGCCAGTTTTCCTGATGATAGGACAGCGCGAGAGCAACCCGAACTTGCCAACTTTACCGGCACTTCTTCGAATCGTTATCTCGGGCAGTTGATTGCGGGTGGGTATCTAAAAGCTGAGTCAATTTTTTCCATCAAACCAAGCACGGGGACAGAAGCTGATGAGATCATATCTCCCCCGAGCGAAATTCTCAAAAAAGGCGAAAATGGTTGGGCTTATGTGATGATGACGAACGGCTTGCCCAATTCGAGCATTCGTGGTCTCAGCACAGATGATTATGGACAACTTCCTTTGCTTGTAGCACCTCTACAAGATGCTACAGGCACGATCAATCCCAAACCATTTTCCAAGCGCGCGATTGTTTTGCGCATTGATGGATCATCGAGAAATGAGATCTACAATTCGGGCACAACAACTCCCCTCGATTCCCCTGGTTGGAACGCTTCCTTCCGCCCCGTGGTGAAAATGCCGGAGTAAGGCAACGATGCTTATTCCTGTCCTCGTTGGATGTTATAATAGATTTGTTACGAAGCCGTGTGAACTTCGTGGATTTCTTCATGGTTCAGAGATTTTTCCATTTACCTTAGAAGTAAATCCCGCTAGTTTTGCTGCAGCAATTCGACAACAACCCATGAGCAAATCTATCGAAAGTCACCTAACCGAAGATCGTGAATTCTTACCAGCCAAGGAGTTTTCCAGCAAAGCCCGTATCAGTTCTCTCGCGCAGTACAAGAAACTCTACAAGGAGTCCATCGACAAACCTGATGTTTTCTGGGCGCGCGAGGCCAAAGAATTGCAATGGGACAAGCCGTGGAACAAAGTTCTTGAGTGGAAAGCTCCTTTTGCCAAATGGTTTGTTGACGGAAAACTCAACGTTGCTACGAATTGTGTCGATCGTCATGCCGAAGGTCCCCGCAAGAACAAAGCAGCCATCATTTTCGAAGGAGAACCCGGAGACAAGCGCGTGATCACCTATGGACAATTGCAACGAGAAGTTTGCCAATTTGCCAATGTGCTCGAAAAAAATGGTGTCAAAGCCAAAGATCGCGTGCTGATATACATGCCGATGATTCCCGAAGCTGCCGTCGCGATGCTAGCCTGCGCTCGCATCGGTGCCGTTCACTCCGTGGTTTTCGGTGGATTTTCTGCTGACTCGATTGTGGATCGTCTCGAAGACTCGGGTGCCACAACCATCATCACTGCCGATGGCGGATGGAGACGTGGTAAGGTCGTGCCTCTTAAGGAGAACGTCGATGCAGCCTTGGAAAAATATACAGCCGTGCGCAAGTGCATTGTTTTCAAACGCTGTGGCAATGACGTCAATATGGCTGCCAGTCGCGATACTTGGTGGCACGATGAAGTGGCCGCCGTCTCGCACAGACACAAAGCGAAATCTTTTGATGCTGAGCATCCGCTGTTCATTCTTTACACCTCCGGTTCCACAGGCAAACCCAAGGGCATTCTTCACACCAGCGGTGGCTATTTGACGGGCACCTACTCGACATTCAAATACATTTTCGATATCCGCGAGGAAGATATTTATTGGTGCACCGCTGATGTTGGCTGGATCACTGGACACTCCTACATCGTTTACGGGCCTCTCGCCAATGGCGCAACACAACTGATGTATGAGGGCGCACCAAACCAGCCTGATTTCGGTCGTTTCTGGAAAATCATCGAAGAAAATGCCGTGTCGATTTTCTACACAGCACCTACCGCCATTCGCGCATTCATCAAAGCAGGCGATCATTTCCCCGCCAACCACGATCTTTCTTCTCTTCGTCTGTTAGGTTCGGTCGGTGAGCCGATCAACCCTGAAGCCTGGATGTGGTATCACAATAAAATTGGAGGCAAGCGCTGCCCAATCGTGGATACATGGTGGCAGACTGAGACTGGCTCGATCATGATCAGCCCCCTTCCCGGCTGCACCCCAACCAAGCCTGGTACGGCTACATTGCCGTTCTTTGGCGTGGATGCCGCGATCCTTGATGAAGCGGGCAATGAATGCAAAGCGAACGAAGGCGGTAAACTGGTTATTCGTAAACCTTGGCCAGCAATGACCCGCTCGATTTATGGAGATAAGGCGCGCTACTCGAAAACCTATTGGTCCGATTACAAAGGAATCTATACCGCAGGCGATGGCGCACGTCGCGACAAGCAAGGAAATTTCTGGATCGTTGGCCGCATCGATGACGTACTCAATGTTTCCGGTCACCGCCTCGGCACTGCCGAAGTAGAAAGCTCACTGGTTTCTCATCCAGCAGTCGCTGAATCAGCCGTTGTTGGCCGCCCCGATGAATTGAAGGGGCAAGGCGTTGTTTGCTTTGTAACCCTCAAGGAAACGCATCAGCCATCAGAAGCATTGCGCAAGGAACTTCGCGAACACGTGGGTAAATCCATCGGAGCCATCGCCAAGCCCGACGACATTTATTTTGCCCCCGCTTTGCCCAAGACTCGTTCGGGCAAAATCATGCGACGTTTGCTCAAAGAGCTCGTCACTACAGGTGACATTTCTGGCAACGTAACGACACTTGACGACGTAAATGTGATCTCTAACCTGAAGGCTTCCATGAATTCCTAATCTCTCTCTGCATGACACCCTCTTCTTATTACTTTGCCCTGATCGCCAAATCATTCGGAATTGATCGCAGAAATAAACGTCTCCTTGAGGCCTCCTCAGAGATGGGATTGTTGCGCGAAGCCGAATACCAACTGGGCTTACGTTTGTGGGAAAAAATCGAACCTGTAGAAGAGATGTCGGTCGAATACTGGAATCTGCGCAAGCACATGAAAGGATTGACGGAAATGAGACAAAAATTGGATGAGCTCAACATACAATTAGCCGAGTTCCATCAAAAGAGAGCGGAAATTCTCAATGTCGTAAGCCCCGAACAGTTAGAAGTAGAAATGCAGCGTTCGCAATTGCTGCAGAATATGGAAAGACTCACCTACCAAAGAGACATGGTGGTGCGTAGGGCTAGAGATCTTCGCCGCGTTCACGAAGGCTTACTGACTAAAATCGAAGTTCTTAAGCGTGACGAACATACAGAAACAAAAATCAATGAAGTGGTTCAATCGATTTATGATCTCAAAGAAGAGTTTCGCGAACTGAAGCTGCGCCGCCAAGAACTGGCAGAAGCACTTGAACAAGGAGATCGAGACATTGATGAGAATGAAAATAAACTTGCAGCGTTCAAGCAGCTCAAACGCGACGAGGCTGCGGTGATTTTCCAAGAAATGGGTCAGGTTAATCGTGAGCTTTCTCAGTTGCGTTCCGAAATCGGCAACATCGAGGGCCAAGTTCGACAATTGCAGTCAGAAGTAGGTCGTTACATCAGTCGTTATACCAGACGCAATCCCATGTGCTATGAGGTCGCTAAATCAGAACGCACCATGGTAGAAGTCATGCGCATGTTGCGCATTTCCATCGCAATGAATCACAAGCTTGCCGACTTCAAGTAACTTACTTTTTTCTCTCTCCAATCAATAGACGAAGAGAGTTCAGCACGACAATCAAAGTCGAGCCTTCATGCCCTAACACACCAAGTGGTAACGGCAGCTTGTAGCCGATGCTCCCGACGCCTAACAAAACCAGCACACCTAACGAAATTACAAGATTTTGCCGAATAATGGAACGGCAACGTCGGCTCAATGACAAGGCGGTTAGCACTTTATCGAGGCGATCATGCAACAAAATCACATCTGCTTGCTCCAGTACTGCATCAGATCCGCGCAAGCCCATACCAATCGAGACATCTGCGACCGCCAACGAAGGGGCATCATTGATGCCATCACCAACCATGGCAACAACTTCGCCTTGCTTCCTCCAATCCACAATCGCCGCGACTTTATCTTCTGGATGCAGACCCGAGCGCGAGTCATCGAGGCCGAGTTCTTTCGATAGCAACGCGGCAGATTCAGGTCGATCTCCTGTGAGCATGGTCACCTTGATGCCCATCGCATGAAGACGTTGAATCATCGCCTTGCTCTCCAGTCTTGGCGCATCGCGTAAGATGATTCGACCAGTAACCTCACCGGCATCGACTAACACCTCCGTGAACCCAGGCTCGGGATCAGGAAATTTCTGCACCACTGATTCAGCCGAAAAATATGAGCGACGTCCTTGTTTCACCGAGTGCCCTTGATAATTACCCTCAACGCCTTGACCTGCGACAGACTGATAATCTTCTATGACGCCCGCACGGGCACCATGTTGCTTGAGCCACTCGGCGGCAATGGCACGGGACAAGGGATGCGTCGATTGCTGAGACAATGCCGCAGCAGCCTCTAACACAACTTTTTTTCCTGATTCTGGAAAGGACTCAATCGCAGTGATGACAAATTCACCCTTGGTCAAGGTCCCCGTTTTATCCACAGCCAGACGCTGAATGGTGGCGAGATTTTCGAGTGCAACACCTCCGCGAAACAATACTCCTCGCCGCGCAGCAGCAGCAATACCTGCGAGAATAGCACTGGGAATGGAAATCACAAGCGCACACGGCGAGCAAACCACCAATAAGGTCATGGCTCGATAAAAAGCGGATGGCTCCGCTACCGAAGACACAAAAGCACTCAAACCTTGTCCCCAATGCCACCAAGAAAATGCAGCAAAACTCAAGGCTAGAATCGACAACGTATAGGTCGTACCGAAACGATCCGTGAAGCGTTGCGAAGGAGCTTTACTCGCTTGAGCATCACGGATCAGACGAATGATTTTACCATGTGCACTCTCGGAGGGAAGTCGAAGAACCTCGGCATCCACGGCACCCCAAGTATTGAGAGTGCCGCCAAAAACCGTATCTTGAAGTCCTTTTTCTACAGGAATTGATTCACCGGTGAGCATCGATTCATCCGCCGCCGTAGCGCCTTGCACCACACAAGCATCGACCGGAAACTGTGATCCGGGGAGGATTCTCAAACGCTCTCCCACCAAAAGCGAATCCACCGGCACCTCTGCTAAGGAACCGTCCGAGTTCACCCGCTGTGCTACCTTCGGAGAATCCTGAAACAACGAGCGAATTTCTTTTTCTGTGCGAGCCATCGCCATCGCCTCGAGCGCGCCACTCAATGAGAACAAAAACAATAGCACCGAGCCCTCCCACCATGCACCAATAAAGGCCGCACCGATCGCTACGGCAAGCATCAAGAAATGAATGTCGAGCTTGCCCTTGATTCCCTCTGTCCAAGCATCGATCAATGCGTCCCAACCACCTGCAACATAAGAGATTATATAGCAGGCCAATGCAACTTGATGCATGCCGGATTGCCTGTCAAAATAAACACCAGTGAGCAGAAAAAAACCACACACAAGAGCAGATGATAAATGAATTTTCCACTCTCCCGAATCGGGTGTTAGATCCTTGTTACTCATGACTTACGATGACATCGTCAGATCAGATAATCCAGAACCAAATCGACTCTCACTGTTCATATCTTTGCAATTAGCGCGCAACAATTCGGCATGACTTGTCAAATCTCGCTAATTGGTGCAGCTTGCGAATGTATGAAAACGATTATCACTGCTCTCGATTTCTCTGATGCTACTAAAGATGTGCTCGCCGCTGCAATGCTTATGGCGAAGCTCCAAGACGCGACCTTACACATCATTCATGTTCTGGAACCAGAGCCGACCTACACCGCCTACGGCATGACACCGGAAGAATTTCCAGCCATCCAAGTCTTCCAAAACGAGTCCCAACGGCGTGCCGAAGCTCGACTCAACGACGCTGTGACCACCGCAAAAACGTTGCTCAAAGACGTGCGTGCCGAATTGATCGTAGGTTCACCCTTACACTCAATCATCGACTACGCCGAAACACAAAAAGCCGACTTGATCGTCATTGGAACTCATGGCCATGGCGCAGTAGCCGCCCTGCTAATTGGCAGCGTAGCCGAAGGACTTGTTCGCAAAGCGATATGCCCAACATTGGTCATTCCTTGCGCTCTCTAACCGATCAAATATGAACAAAAAAAGGCGGTGAGATCAACACCGCCTTTTTCATTTGAGGGCAGAGATAAAAGCTCAGAGATACTTATCAGTTACCGCACCTTCAGAAGCGCTCGTAACCAATTTCGCATACTTTGCAAGCACACCATAGCGATAACGCGGCTCGGGCTGAACCCACGAGGCACGTCGTGTGGCGAGCTCTTCATCGCTAAGAGAAACATCAATGCGATTCGTCGCGGCATCGATCACAATCTCGTCACCATCACGCAACAATGCAATGTTGCCGCCGACAAAAGCTTCGGGAGTGATATGTCCAACAACGAAGCCGTGACTACCACCTGAGAAGCGTCCATCGGTGATCAAGGCCACATCTTTTCCGAGTCCGAGCCCCATGACAGCACTGGTTGGTCCGAGCATTTCACGCATACCTGGACCACCTTTCGGTCCTTCCATGCGAATCACAATCACATCACGCTTCTGAATTTGCTTGGCAAGAATGGCCTTCATAGCATCATCTTCTGAATCAAATACGCGTGCACTGCCGACGAACTGTTCGCCTTCTTTGCCGGAAATTTTTGCCACAGCACCACCTTCAGCGAGATTGCCGCGAAGGATACGCAAGTGACTATCTTTTTTCAGCGGGTCAGAAATCGGACGAATAATCTGTTGGTCCGCTGGATAGTGGATGGGAGATTTTTCCAAATTCTCACGCATCGTGCGACCGGTCACCGTCATACAGTCACCGTGCAAAAGACCAGCCTCAAGAAGCATGCGCATCAAAGGAACGGTGCCACCGATGCGCACCAAATCTGCCATCACATACTTACCGCTCGGCTTGAGGTCTGCAAGAACTGGCACGTTTGCGCCGATGCGAGCAAAGTCGTCAATGGTGATTTCCACGCCAGCAGCATGTGCCATCGCAGGGATGTGTAAGCAAGCATTGGTCGAACCACCGAGAGCAATCAACACCGTGATCGCATTCTCGAAGGCCTCCTTTGTCATGATGTCACGCGGCTTGATGCCCAAATGGATCATATTGAGTACGGCGGCCCCGGCATCAAAGCAATCACGCATTTTATCATCGCTGATGGCTGCCTGAGCCGAACTATTCGGCAAACTCATGCCCAATGCCTCAATCGCACTGGCCATCGTGTTAGCCGTATACATGCCACCACATGAACCAGGCCCCGGAATCGCGCAGCGTTCAACAGTGTCAAGCTCTTCATCGCTATATTCACCTCCTGCATGCTTGCCTACAGCCTCAAACACGGAAACAATATCAAGGTCTTTCTTCTCGCCTTTCAGCGTTGCGCAGCCCGGGAGGATCGTGCCACCATAAACAAACACGGAAGGACGATTCATTCGCCCCATTGCAATGATGCAGCCTGGCATGTTTTTGTCACAGCCACCGATCGCCACAAAGCCATCCATGCCTTCGCAGCCGACCACCGTCTCGATCGAATCTGCGATCACCTCGCGGGAAACAAGGCTGTATTTCATGCCCTCGGTACCCATCGAGATACCATCGGAAATGGTGATCGTATTGAAAACAACAGATTTCCCACCTGCGGCATCTACACCATTGGCGGACTCGCGAGCAAGTTTATCAATGTGCACGTTGCAGGGAGTGACTTCGCTCCACGTGGAGGCTATGCCGATTTGCGCTTTGGCAAAATCTTCTTTTTCAAAACCAACAGCGTAGAGCATGGCTCTACTGGGTGCGCGGTCGGGACCATCCAGCATGGGACTGGAAAACTTGCGAAAATCTGAGGAATCACTCATGCACGAAAATTATCGTCATTCTCGACCAAAGGTCAAGAATGCGTAACGACTTGCATGAGAAAAATCTCACTGCTTTTTGAAACATCATGCGCGACTAAACAACTTCGCCAAATGAAAGCCCCCCAGTGAAACCACGCCACACAGGAACGGCGCGATGAAAATCCGAAATGCTGTGGTCCACACCAACATTGGCTGCATGACCCCGAAGAGTTGTACTTTCTGCTGCCACATCAGAACAAAAAGATACGGAATCACCACCAACATCGCACTAAGATTCAACACAAAGGCCGCAATCGCAGCACAGCGAAAAGCATGACGAGCGAGGGTATGAATGCGGATGCGAAAAATCACCGCACCAGTAATCAAACCAACCAAGCAGTGTGCCATCGCCAACCACGCTAAGTGTTTCATGAACGAATCTTGAGCTCCAGAATCTAACACCTCTTGTGGCAGGGGTGGAGCAAATGTGCTAAACAAGCTCACCACAAAAGCCAGCACCACGATCGCGCCTAAGGTAATCCGCAACATTGCCTGGCGAGTATCTAACAAAACGCGCAAGCTTTCCTGTTGCGCGTGAAAACCATTTAGCTGATTGCCGTAGTCGCGCCAGGCCTGTAGCTCCGTCTCGAGTTTTCGATGTTTTTCGGAATCTGCGGTGGGCTCTGTGCTAGGTGATGCATTCAAATCTCCCAGTGCTGCTTGCTTGGTATCATTTCCGCTAGGTGTCGCTGGAGCTTCAGGCGTGGCGGGTTTGTTTTGCGAGGGAATCAACATCGCAAAAGCACCAGCTAACCCGCCAGAAAGCAACACAGTCAATTGCTGTGTCACATTCCCCCGCACAGTTTCCCAAGCTTTTCCACCCTGACCTAGCAGATGCATCACGAGATAAGCCACAGCACCAGTACCGGCAAACATAAGAAGCTTGCGGATCTTGATTGATTTTTCCATACGCAACACAGACCTAGCAGCAGATCCAAGCGAGTGCAAGATTTCTTCCTAGGGTCTGTATTTTAACGCGGCGCATCAGTAGCATCCGCCTTGTTTTGCATCGCTTGCGTGAGTAGACGCGAAATGACATCGCGCAATTCCTCCAGAGGGATGGCAAAACTTTCGGCACGATTCGCACGGGCAATGTTCATGCCAATGCAGCGACCTTCTAGATCTAACAATGGACCACCTACCGTAACGCGATTGCCTTGCACATCGTGTTGTAACACGCGCGGAAAACCACTACGACGTTTAGAGTAATCACCACTCATCGTATCATTGCGCGATTGCTGCGCACCAAATGTATCAGCCCGCCCCATCAACTCAACCTCAACTCTCACCTGCTTGCCATTACGAAGATAAACGACGGAAATTTTTTCTCCCACTCGGCGGTCTTTCATGATCTCAGCCACATCGTCCCGCTTGGATATTTTCTGATCGGCAATCTTGATGATCTTGTCACCCTTACGCAGTCCAGCACGATAAGCACCGCTTTTTTCAGGAACTTCACCGATCTCCAATCCTGATTTCCCCTCATTAATTTCGATACCCAAAACAGCACCACCTTCGGCGCGGATTTCGCGAGCATTGGCACTGATGATGCCAAGTTGAGGCCAGCGCTCCCGACGTGTCGTTGCCCCATTCGTGACCACCCAAGTTCCCTGATCAACTTGGCTATCATCGGCAAAATGAGCGACCTTTAAGCCTGTAGCTTTAGTTTTCAGTAAGCAAACATCCCACGCTGAATCAGTTGCTACAATTTGCACGGGTTC
>Ga0208597_1001018_pt1 | contig 11093 bp, 7 predicted proteins | sample LakMenEpi05May12_FD_150673 | JGI IMG/M metagenome (GOLD analysis project Ga0208597, IMG submission 150673) | Freshwater microbial communities from Lake Mendota, WI - 05MAY2012 deep hole epilimnion (SPAdes) | ecosystem: Environmental > Aquatic > Freshwater > Lake > Epilimnion/Euphotic zone ...
ATCTGAACTTTGTTGCTGTCGATCAATGCCATATACGCCACCGTGATCACACGCGCATCCGGATCCTGCCTCACACCCTGAAGCCAAGCCCTGTCTTTCGCTTTTGTGATACGCAATGGATCGCCAAAGGCCTGAAATTGCTGTAAGAAAATCCCCGTTAAACCCGTCAACTCCTTCAACACACGAGCCGCCGCCTCATCCAAATTCTCATTGTCGCGCACCAAATCCCCCGGCAACGCATAATAGCTATCGTCCAACTCCGTCAGCGCGTTAGGAACCGTACGCTTAATCAATAGCAAACGTAAAGTCTCTTTGCTGAAGCCAAAAATGACGCAATCAACGGAAACGTGGGGGTTTAAAGATGGGCTTATCGACATGAACAATCTTTGCTCTAGCCCACAAATTAACCCAAAATAACAATGCTATGCAAAAAATTGTTTTTCAAGTGTTCGATTGACACTAAGCCTTTTTTCTTTAACTTGCGTCGATTTTATTATGATCTTAGTAGCAGACAGCGGAAGCACAAAGTGCGATTGGGTATTTACCGACGGAGAATCTCAGCGTTTATCGTTTCATACCATGGGTTTCAACCCGTTTTTTCACAACACCGAGTTGATCGAAAGTGAAATTCGCAAAAACACCGAACTCGCTGCAGTTGCACCGATGGTTGATCATGTATTTTTCTATGGCGCCGGAGCAAGCAGTGCCTCAAGAAACATCATCATTGAGAATGCCCTAAAAGCCATTTTTACCAAAGCAAACGTTGTTGTTGATCACGATTTACTTGGCGCAGTCTATGCAACCTGTGGCGATGAACCCGGCATTTCTTGTATCCTAGGAACGGGAAGCAATAGTTGCTACTATGATGGCAGTGTAATCCATGAAGTTGTTCCCGCTTTGGGCTATGTACTTGGCGATGAAGCTGGTGGAACATTTTATGGCAAAGATTTACTCCGCATGTTCTTGTATAAGGAGCTGCCCGAGAAAATCCACAATGGCCTTATCGAACGATTCAACCTCACCAAAGAAGGCATTTTTGAAGCCGTTTACAACAAACCCAATCCAAACGTTTATTTGGCCTCGTTCATGCGTTTTTTGAGCGATAACCGCGACGAAAAATGGGTGCGCGATTTCATTTATAATGGCTTCAGCAAATTCATCAACATTCATATTTGGAAGTACGAAAACCACAAAGAAGTACCCGTTCACTTCGTCGGTTCAGTGGCTTACCACTTCAGCGACCTGTTGAAAGAAGCGTGTAAAATCCACCGAATTAACGTGGGTGTAATTACCAGAGAACCGGTAATCAATTTGGTTGAATACCATTTGCGAAAATTGAAAATTTCTGCATAATGATTGCCCTAATCCTGGATTTAGACGGGGTTATTTGCGATACCGCCCATTTTCATTTTCTTGCTTGGGAGCGCTTGGCGGCCGAATATGGCTATCAACTCACTCAAGACGACAATGAGAAATTGAAAGGCGTAAGTCGTGCCGATAGCCTGAAATTCATTCTCAAACTCGCCAATAAAACCCTTACCCATCCTGAGTTTGATGCCGATTTGGTGCGTAAAAACGAGTGGTATTTGGAGTTGGTGAAAGATATGGGCCCGGACGATGTCCTTCCCGGAGTCCCTGACTTTTTTGCACAAGTAGATGACTTAAAATTGCCTCTGGCATTGGGTTCTGCAAGTAAAAATGCGACGATGGTTCTCACGCGTGTGGGTCTGGTTGAAGCCTTTGATGCAATTGTAGATGCAGGCCAAGTAAAACAAGGCAAACCCCATCCGGAAACTTTTCTCACCGCTGCCGATATGATTGGATTCCCCCCATCGCAATGCCTCGTTTTTGAGGACAGCGCAGCCGGTGTTCAAGCAGCCATTGCCGCCGGAATGAGAGCTGTAGGCATCGGAAAACCCGAAGATTTACCCGGCGCTGTAATGCATATCAACAATCTAGGAGAATTCGATTTCAATTTCCTTGACGAACTATAAACGTTTAATTTACCCCCATTCAACCCCATGATAGAATATTTCAAAGCAGACCCTTGGAAAGTCATCGAAGTAGGCTTTAACCCAAACATGAACGAAATCGCCGAAAGCGTTTTTTCACTGGGAAACGGCATGATGGGGCAGCGCGGAAACCTAGAAGAAACCTACAGTGGACACTCACTGCAAGGCACTTATGTGGGTGGCGTTTACTACCCCGATAAAACCCGCGTGGGATGGTGGAAGAATGGCTACCCTGAATACTTTGCCAAAGTGTTGAATGCCACCTATTGGAGTGGATTGAGGATATGGATCAATGGCGAATTATTAGACCTAGCGAAAGTTGAAGTGTTGGCGTTTCATCGCGAGCTCGACATGCACCAAGGGGTATTGAATAGAATTTGCAAAGTGAAAATGTCGAATGGCATCGAATTAGACATCCAGAGCCACCGTTTCTACTCACTCATCAACAAAGAATACAGCGCATTACAGTACAATATCACTTCGAACACCGATTGCATAATCACTGTCGAAAATTACCTCGATGGCGACGTTTCCAACAAAGACTCCAATTACGATGAGAAATTTTGGGAACCCGTAAAGCAAGACGTCCACCATCATGAGTTGCTTGTTACCGTAAAAACGAAAAAACTCGATTGGATTGTCACCAATGCCATCGCTTTTGAAACCTTTATAAATGGGGTCAAACACAACAGCATTGCCAAGCCCCATACCCATGATAAGTTTGCCAGCAACACCTATGAAATTTCTGTAGCTGCTGCCGAAAAACTCACATTGGTAAAACATTGTATCACCGGCAGCAGCTTCCATCACGCCCCGGAAGCATTGGAACTTCACGTCAAAAAAGCCCTCGAAAAAATGAGCGCTTCCCCGTTTGAAGACCACCTAAAAATGAGCGCAGCCGCTTGGGCCAAAAAATGGGAAACCACAGATGTTCGCATCGATGGCGATGTTCAAGCCCAACAAGCGGTCCGCTTCAACATATACCACCTCAACCAAACCTATTGCGGCGATGACGCACGCTTGAATATCGGACCCAAAGGATTCACCGGCGAAAAATACGGCGGCAGCACCTATTGGGATACTGAAGCCTATTGCCTTCCGTTTTTCTTGGTGTCGGCAGACGCCGCGATTTCCCGACAATTATTGGTTTACCGATATAAACAGCTGGACAAAGCCATCGAAAACGCGACCAAATTGGGCTTCAACAACGGCGCTGCGCTTTACCCCATGGTGACCATGAACGGCGAAGAATGTCATAACGAATGGGAAATCACCTTCGAGGAAATTCACCGCAACGGGGCCATCGCCTATGCCATCTACAACTATATCCAACATACCGGCGACCGCAGTTATTTATTGGATGGCGGCTTTGAAGTATTGCTTGGCATCGCCCGATTCTGGAAACAACGCGTCCATTGGAGCGCCCTAAAAAATCGCTATGAAATGCATGGCGTAACCGGTCCAAACGAATACGAAAACAACGTAAACAACAACTGGTATACGAGTTACATCGCCAATTGGTGTATGAAATATACTTCAGAATGCGCTCTTTGGATCGAACAAAACCACCCAGCCGCTTTCCAGGCCATCTGCGCTAAAACCCAATTCCAGCATCAAGCAGAAACCGAATCGTGGTCGCATATCAACCAAAATCTCTACCTCCCCTACAGCGAGGAACTTGGTGTATACGTGCAGCACGATGGTTTTCTTGAAAAAGAATTAATCCCCGTAAAAGAGCTATCGCCCGCGCAACGACCCATTAATCAAAAATGGAGTTGGGACCGAATTCTGCGCAGCGTTTATATCAAACAAGCCGATGTTTTGCAAGGCCTCTACTTCTTTGAGGACGATTTTGATGCCGATACCCATGTAAGAAATTTCAAGTTCTATGAGCAGTTTACCGTTCATGAAAGTTCACTGAGCCCATGTGTTCATAGCATTTTGGCAGCCAAAATTGGAGAGACCGACAAAGCCTACGAAATGTATTTGCGTACGGCGAGATTGGACCTCGACAACTACAACAACGATACAGAAGATGGGCTGCATATCACATCCATGGCAGGCAGCTACTTGAGCATCGTTCAAGGTTTTGGCGGCTTGCGAATCAAGGAACAGACCCTATATCTGAATCCGCATTGCCCCGCCCAATGGACAGGCTACGGCTTTCAGATTTTGCTCAACGGCGAACCAATAAAAATTGAAGTTAGCAGATCAGGGTATAACGTCACCAATCTGGGGAACCAAGAAATCACAATACATTTTGGCACTGACGAATCGATGCAAAAAATCGACCCGATTCGAGTATTTTTGCGAGACTTTGACTCCTGATCAGAACACATCGAACAACCCAATAGACAATTCTATTAAAAAGTCCGTTGCGGGGAGTTCCGAAAATTCTGGAACAGCAAACACGTCAAAACCCTCCTCCCCATGGCTCATTGTCTGGGCTGGGCTTAGCATCACCCTCCCCATCCTTCTGCTTTATATCTATAGCTGCAAACCGGAGGCGTTTTCATTTGCGGGGGTTGAACTCAAGCAAATTCTAGGGAACCAAGACATTGATGCGATGCTCGCAACCTTGGACGAACCGGAAACACCAGCAAATACAGTTACATCAGCGCCAATTACGGATACCGCAAATTCAGGCCTTGCAAAAGATTCCACCTTGCCATTTTTAACACAAGGCAGTGGTGTTTTCACTTTGCCCGCTTATGAATTGCCCGTTTTTGCCGATACTACAAAACATCGAATTCTACTTATCGGCGATTCAGAAAGTGGTGGTTTACGCTATCCGCTAAATGATTACTGTCTTGCCAATGGCCACAAATTGGTTTTATCACTGGAATGGTATTCCGCTACCGTATTTAATTTTGGCAGGTCCGACACCGTAGACAAGATAATCGCGCGATTTAAACCCACCTATATTTTCTTGGTCTTTGGCCTCAATGAATTGTATGCCAGAGATTTAAAGGCGAGAAAAATTGCAGCCAATCAGCTTGCGAAAAAGTTGCGCAACATCCCATACGCTTGGATTGGTCCAGCCAATTGGGACGAAGATTACGGGATCAACCGCGTATTTAAAAGCTCCGCTGATTCCGGGACATACTTTTTGACAAAAAATCTAACCCTTACCCGCGCCGGCGATGGGCGTCACCCCGATGTTCAAGGCTACCGGGTTTGGATGGACAGTGTCGCAAATTGGTTACAGACATCGGCCAAATATAAGATGGCTATGAAACCGCCGCGCAAGCGCGGCCGGCCATTCCGATCATCAATCATCACCCTCAATGCAGCAAAATACCGTGGATACTAATTGGATCAATAACATATTTGCGCCACTGCACGATCCACAATTGTTGAATCGCATTTTTAGCTATTCCACCAAAGAGCCTTGGTTCTTTACAGAATTTTCATTCCTCGCCGTTTTTGGCATATTCTTGGTTTTTTACGCCGCCGTTATCCAACGTAACGCTTGGAGGAAGGCCTATATCATTGCATTTTCCCTGTTTTTCTATTACAAATCAAGCGGTCCCTTCTTGGGTCTTTTTGCCTTGATGATCATCAGCGACTACCTCTTTGCCCTACTCATCCAAAAGAAATCCGGAACTACCAGAAAACTGCTACTGTGGCTATCACTATCCTACAGCCTCTCCTTTCTGCTCTATTTCAAGTACGCCAACTTCTTCATTCACAATTGCAATGAGCTTTTTGGCACCCAATTCACCGACCATAATCTTTTCCTACCCATAGGAATATCCTTCTATACTTTCCAGTCGATTAGCTACCTGATGGATGTGTATCGCAAAGAAATCCCCGCGTCAAAAAACGTGAGTGATTACGCATTCTATATGACATTCTTCCCCCACTTGGTGGCTGGACCCATTGTTAGAGCGAAAGACTTCTTGCCTCAGATTGTAGATCCGCAACCCATCAACGCTGCGCTCTATAAAGAAAGCCTATTGCGCATCATGAGTGGTTTACTCAAGAAACTCTTTATCGCCGATTACATTGGCAAATATGTAGACATCGTACACGAACTCCCACAAAACTTTTCCGGTGCCGAAAACCTGCTGGCCATGTATGGCTATAGCTTCCAGATTTACTTTGATTTTTCGGGATATTCCGACATTGCCATAGGGATAGCTCTGATGTTGGGATACCGACTCAAAGAGAATTTCGAGAACCCATATACTTCAACCAATGTCACTGTGTTCTGGCGCAAATGGCATATCTCCCTCAGCAGTTGGCTTAAAGACTACATCTATATTCCACTGGGCGGGAACAGAAAAGGCGAATTCAACACCTACCTATTCCTGCTTATTACAATGTTGGTAGGTGGATTTTGGCATGGCGCCGATTGGAGATTTGTCTTCTGGGGACTTGCCCATGGTTTGGCTTTGGCATTCCATAAAGCCTGGAGACAATTGTTCCCCACAGAAAATAACAGTCACTGGTCAAGAATCGCAAGCACCGCCATCACCTTCCACTTTGTCGCTTTTTGTTGGATATTTTTCAGAGCCACTTCCTTTGGCTCAGCATTTGCAAGTATTGAGCAAATTGTATTTCACACCAAATGGCAAGATTTCACTGGATTTTGGGATTCGCGCAGCGAAATGGGCATCCTCCTATTCATAGCGGCTGTTATTGCATTCTTCCCGCCCAAAATCAAAGAAAAGCTATTTCAAGAAATTCAAATACTTCCCACGTTTACATGGATACTCTGGATGACAATTGCCCTGCAGATCATCATTCAGTTCAAAGACGACGTAGTACAACCCTTCATTTACTTCCAATTCTAACCATGAGAATTGCATCGATTATTTTTTATTGCTCCATTTTTTGGATTCATCCCCTCCTTTCTCAATCTCATAGTGGCACCGATACCACACATGTAAAAATCGGTCCGCAAGATAGTTCGGTTATTTGCCTACCCTGCAATGCGTTGCAAGAATCGCCAAAGCTAAAAATTGCTTTGCAAAAATTGCATAATGTTTGGCTAAACAACCCCTCACTCATAAATTCGGAGCCCCCAAAATCCAAATACCCACCCGTTCGCTCCGCTCCGGGCGGTAACGGACGTCAAAATCCTACCGGCACAGCATCAACCGACACCCTATTTACCATCATTCAAATCGGAGATAGCCACATCCAAGGCGATTATTTCAGTGGCGAAATCCGCAAACAACTCCAAGGATTTTATGGCAACGCCGGTCAAGGAATCCTCTTCCCCTATGCCCTTGCCAAAAGCTATGGCCCCCGAGGAACCGTTGCAAAACCCGTTGGCGTTTGGACAGGCATCAAAACTATGACAGGCGGACTCAAAGCGCCACTAGGAGCCATCGGCTACGGGGCAACCACCCTGAGCGCCGCAAGCAGCCTTAGCATAGAATTTAACGATAAATTTAACGAACCCCAATTTCAAAAAATCAATATCTGGCATTCCGCCGATTCCCAGTCCTATTCGCCTACCCTTGCCAACCCATTCCAATGGACAGGCAGTCAATTTTACCCCTCCGGATGGGGCACAAGCTCTTATCAAGCCACAGCACCCACCAATCAGTTTCAACTTACCCTCTCTAAAATCAGCGCGAATCAAAATCACTTCGGATTCTACGGATTTGAACTCGTGCCGAACAGAAGACGTGGCGTTGTCTATCATCACTTTGGCGTTGTGGGGGCTCAATTTACGCATCTAATCGACAAGGCGCCTTGGACAATCGAACAACTTCAGCACCTAAAACCGGATATCATTATCTTCTCTTTTGGAACCAACGAGGCCTATAACGGCAAAATCGATACCCTAGCCTACACGCAGCAAGTACAAGCATTTCTTCACAAACTGAGCATCGCTTGTCCCCAAACCGCAATCATCTTAACCACCGCTCCCGATACCCGAAGTCGCAACCGTATCCCGCCAATGCAACGGCCGATTAACAATCAACTCAAAACCGTAGCGGCGCGCGAAAAACTCACGGTCTACGATCTAAATGCGGCCATGGGAGGATGGGGATCGCTCCACACTTGGTACAAAAACCAACTCACAATCTCCGATAAATTGCATTTTAACGCAGCCGGTTATGCCTTACAAGGTCAACTTTTCACCCTCTCATTGATGCAGGCCTACAACAAGGTTAATTTTCGCGATACCCTCGATATTACTGCGCTAAGCAACACTGTACATACTAGTATGAAGGCTCTTGTAAGAGATTTTAATGCCCAAACAATGGGCGATTCTTTGCGATTCGATTCTACTGTCGATGCGAATTCTACCACCAGGCTCCCATCAACCTCAACTGTCGGTAATCGCAACAACAAAGACAGCGTAAATAGAATTCCCGCAACCGGAACGAACCGCCGTCCAAATCCGCCAACAAGAACACCAAGCCTGGGTAATGAAAAAATTCACATCGTGAAAAACGGTGAAAACCTATACCGCATCGGGCAGATCTACCATGTAAGTCATGAGGCCATCGCCAAACGGAACCACCTTAAAAATCCCACGGCCATCAGGCCCGGACAAAAATTGGTGATTCCCAAATCATAATTGTATAAAATGTCTATCGCGAAGAAATCTTCGTAATCCCTAAATCATAAAAAAAGGGAGGGGGTCCTGCGGCCCCCCTCCCTTCGTAAAAAATTTCAATCCCTCTATTAGTGAGCCACTTGCAAGCCCAAGGTGCTAACACCCTTGCCACAACCAATTCTCACTTGATATAATCCATTACTCAAAGTCGCAGTAGGAATCCAAATTCCTTTATAACCATCAACTACATCGTAATTATTGCGGTATACCACTCTTCCCATCGCATCCAATACCATCACCGCAACATTTGATTCCATCCCATTAAATGTAATATACGCCAAATCATTACTTGGGTTCGGACGCATATTCAAATCCGCCAAAACCACATTGTTGATCGCACTTGGAACCGTAGTCACCTTCACATCAAAATACACCGTATCTGATTTACATGGAGGATTCAACGCAACCAACATCACCTTAAAAGTACCATCTGCACTAAAAGTATAAGTTGTTGCTTTTTGAAAACTTTCATTTCCGTCACTAAAATTCCAATATACCGACTTCGCATTGCTACCAGTAAAATCAAATTGCACCTTCCTGCCGCCTATCACAGTATACTTATAGGTATTGACAGGCTTCAACACACCAAAAATTGTTTTAGAAACTTTCGTTTCACAACCCGCAGCATTCTTCACACTCACTTGATAACTTGTACTCGCGCCATTGGCTTTTGCAAATGTTGTATTCTTTGTTGATCCAGTAGACCATGCATAAGTATAAGTAGGTGGAGGTCCTCCAATCGGTGCCACAGTTGCTGTTAATTGCACTGAATCCCCATCGCATGCCAAAGAATCAGTAGCTGTTAATGTAACCGTAGGTCCGTTCTGAATCTGCACTGCTACATTTCGCTGACCTGTACATCCCTTATCGTCGATTCCTGCAACCGTGTAAAAAGTAGACGTAGAAGGCAAAGCATACATCGTATCGCCCGTGTTTGAACTCAAACCAGTCGTTGGCGTCCAAGTATATGTCAACGCACCACTAGCAACCAATTTCGCAGCCACCGTAGCGCCCGCGCAAAGTGTAGCATTTGCTGGAGTCACAGTAATTGTAGGCGCCGTTGCCGTATTGTCGATCCAAAGGCGAATGCAATTAGAAGTATCAACCAATCCGCTTTTAGCACATGTAACAATAGCACGAATGTATCTGTATTTACCAATAGCCGCACTAAAATTGGCAGTGTTCACGTTGGTTGTCCATGCATTTGTAGTAAAGGTCGCAGAATCCGTAGAAAGCTGATACTTTATAGAAATCCCAGTTGAAGCCGTATTCCCCGCCAAAGTAATTGTAGAGGGTCCCGCAGCACCGCAGATATAATAAGTAGACGCACTCAAAGTACCCGAATTGGGTGTGCCGTCACAAAACGTAGGATATGCATCCCATGTCACACTGTCAATGAAAATATGTCCGCCCTGAGCACCACCGCGAGCCGTAGCCTGAATCAAAAAGTAATTGGTAGTTCCAGTGAACGACGATGGAATCGCAAAAGAATATTTATACCAACCGTTAGATACCGAATCAGGCATAGTCTTTCTACAGTAACGAGCAATTCCACCCAAGCGTTTAGCCCCTGTTAAACTGCGCGATGTATTAAACCAAACCGATACCGAATCATCCCCCTTGTAAATAGAATCGCGATACATATACAATGAAATATATGAATTGGCCGTTCCTCTTTTACTCAAATCAATTACAGGCGACCCTAAAGTCTGCGTAGCTCCCCCCGTTGCATTGTTCGATGAAAATCTAGCCATAGCAGATCCTCCAAAAGGCTTCGCAACAGGCGTTGTCCCCGCATTTGCAGTAGTTCTTCTGGACCAACTAGGGGAACCAAAGCCTCCACCACCCACTGTTTGCCAACCCGTTGGTGGGAAAGCTGTTGCGCTCTCAAACCCTTCACCCGTGGTCGTTTGTCCAAATAAGTCGCTGCCTGATATCGCCAAGCATCCCGCGATTACATAAGTAATTATTTTTTTCATAATTGTGTTTTTCTATTTATTTCCTTCCAATACCAAAAATGTCCCCTGTTTATCCATATTTCTAAATCCAGAAACCGTCTCATCAAATATCACGTGTACAATATAAATATAAATTCCCGATTGTACCGGCTCATCCATATAAATTCCATTCCAACTCTCAGCGATCGGACGCTTATCGAAGATGCACTCACCCCATCTATTATATACACTCCAATACCCCGTTTTCACCGCACAAGGCTTGCCCCAATCATCCACAAACATCGGACGTACCTCATCGTTCAAACCCTGACTACCGAATGGCGTAAGAGCACTCGGCATCCACATCTTACAATCACATCGCAGGGCATAAACCTTAACTGTATCGTCCCGCATTCCACAAGCATTCTCTGTATGTAAAATGTAAGTCCCAGATTGCGAAACACTCAAATCCCCCGTTTTTGCACCCGTGTTCCACTGATATTTACTGTATCCAGAAAACTGACGTCCCTTCAAGACATAAGGTGTTCCCCCGCAGAAATA
>Ga0208597_1001022_pt1 | contig 11056 bp, 10 predicted proteins | sample LakMenEpi05May12_FD_150673 | JGI IMG/M metagenome (GOLD analysis project Ga0208597, IMG submission 150673) | Freshwater microbial communities from Lake Mendota, WI - 05MAY2012 deep hole epilimnion (SPAdes) | ecosystem: Environmental > Aquatic > Freshwater > Lake > Epilimnion/Euphotic zone ...
GGTTCTTGATAACGAAAGTTTAGATGAAGCCGCGAAGCGCATCTTGCAAGAATTGACTTCGTTGAAAGGAATTTACTTGAAACAGTTCCATGCATTCGGAGATCCAAATCGTGTTCGCGGATTGAAAGACCAACAGTGGCTTCGGACCTTCCGTGTGAATCCGGAAAGACGCGTATTAACCATAGGATATTATTCTTTGGTGAAATTGTCTGAGTTCAAACCAAAGGCCGCATCTTTTGCAGGAAAGACCTATTGGGTCGACGTTTACAACATCCCATCTCTTGCCTTCGACCACAATGAAATTGTGCACAAGGCATTGCTTATGCTGCGTCATGAGCTCATGGCCGACCACATTGGCTTTGAATTACTTCCTGAAAAATTCACGTTGTCGCAGTTGCAAAAGTTGTATGAAATTATTCTCGACAAGAAATTAGACAAGCGCAATTTCAGAAAGAATATTCTTCGCACTGAGACCGTAACGGCCTTGGAAGAAAAGCAACAAGGCGTTCTGCACAAGCCTGCTCAACTTTTTAGTAAGAAATGAGAATAGCACATGTTGTAGTTTTCTTCGCTTTTTTTTCTAACGCATTACACGCTCAACAACCCTTATTCAATGAGGCCTTCCTTCAAGACGAGGTGGCCAGTATTTCAATTACAATAGATCCCGACTCGCTTGCGGCTATGTACACCAACCTTGGAAATTCGCATGAATTTCCCGCGGCCATGGTCTACACATTTTCTTCCGGATTCTCTGCTTATTCAGGCATTGGTGTTCGCTTTCGCGGCAACACCTCTTTGAATGCCCAGAAGAAATCGTACAAGATAAACATAGACAAATATGTCGATCAGAATTTTTACGGACTATCAGAGTTGAATCTTATTGGGAATCAAAACGACCCGTCGTTGTTACGTGCAAAATTGTGTTGGGACTTCTTTCGCGATGCCGGAGTGCCTGCGTGTAGAACGTCTTACATACGTGTTTATGTCAATGAAAGCTACATGGGCGTCTACCTGCATGTTGAGCAGATTGATAATCGCTTTGCAGATGTTCGCTTCGACGATGGAACCGGAAATTTATGGAAATGTCTGTATGGATCGGACTTGAACTATCAAGGATCCAATCCCACCTTGTACACCGACGATGCCTATGATTTGGTTGAAAATGAATTTCAAAACAATTACGCTGAATTGGCTCAGTTCATAAACGTGTTGAACAACACTCCTCTTTCCCTTTTGCCATGTGAATTGGAAAAGGTCTTCAATGTGCACGACTACTTGAAAATTATGGCGGCTGATATTTTATTGGGAAATTGGGACAACTACATTTTCAACAAAAATAATTTCTACCTCTATCACAACGAGAAAACCGGAAAGCTCGAATACATTCCGTACGACCTAGACAACACGCTTGGCATAGATTGGGTGGGTGTTGATTGGGGCCAACGAAACTTGTATTCTTGGACAACCTCTTCCAACCGTCCGCTTTTCACAAGACTCCTGCAAATTCCCGCGTACCGCAATGAATTCAGCAATAACGTGAACGATCTTATTGCAACGCAATTCAATGCAACTGTCTTCCAAACGAAAGCTTTGCAAATGCAAAACCTCATTTCTTCTGCCGCAGAAACAGATCCATTGCGTCCGTTGGACTTCGGTTTTACTTTCGAAGATTTCACGAACAGCATTAATTCGTCATGGGGCGGACATGTTCCTTACGGCATTGTGCCGTTTGTTCAAACCCGTGCAACACAGGCTTTGCAGCAGCTGGAAAACATTTCCTCTTTCACACGTATTTTTAATGTGGTTCCGAAATTTCAGAACGACAGTCTGTTCGTTTCATTCCAAAGTAATCTTAACAGCAATCAGTTGGCTGTTGTGTGGAAAGAAATCGGAACTTCAACCTGGAACAATGCAACGGCAACCAGCCTTGGATATTACGGTTTGGTAGATCAGCGCTATCTGTTCGAAGGACCTATTCCAACAGATAGTATAAACATTTTGGTTGGCGTTATTCCTGTTGAATGGCTCAACGACATTGAAGCGCACGATTGCAATTTTGTTTATTTATATGGAAAGGAATCTTCGTCACCTTTGGTCATTAACGAACTTGCTCCATTGGGAACCGACAATTGCATTGACTTTTTAGGAGCCAATGAAGATTGGATTGAATTGTACAATCCCGGACCTGAAGCCGTTTATCTCGGAAACAAATTCATTTCAGATGACGCCAGCAATTGGAACAAATGGCCCTTGCCGAATGTAACGCTCGATGCTGGAGACTTTCAGTTGTTGTATGCAGATAAAGATCCTGAGCAGGGACTGAATCATGTTGACTTCAAGTTAGACGACATCTCTGAAACCGTTTACATTTCGGAAGTTCAGAACAATGCGCGTGTGCTTATTGATTCAATTACTTACTTCAACATACCCATTAATCATTCATTCGGAAGAGCAACGGATGCCAATCCAAACTGGATCGACTGGACCGTTTCTACTCCGAATGCTAGCAACCTTCCGGTGAGTGTGAATGAACTCGTTTCTGGAATTTCAATCTATCCGAATCCGGTTGTTGAAACGCTTCATTGCACCGAAAAAATTTCAGGAAGAATACTTTCCATGCAAGGAGAAGTAGTTCAGGTTTTCTTCAACACGCAAGAAATTCCTTGTCAGTCTTTAGCTGCGGGCATCTATACTTTGCAGACTGACAAAAGTCTTTTTCGATTTATTAAATCCAAATAAGGTTATCTAGACTTGCCTTTGTAACTTGCAGGCATGTATTACAGCGACTATTTAAAATTGGGCGACGTATTAAATGCCCAAGAACTTGAGAGCGACAAACAAGGTCAGCACGCTCACGACGAAATGTTATTCATTGTCATTCATCAATCGTATGAATTGTGGTTCAAGCAGATTCTGTTTGAAATGAAGTCCGTTTACGACATTCTTGCGAAAGAGAACATTAACGACAACAGTCCAGAGTTACAAATCGCTGTAAACCGCATGCACCGTGTCACAGAGATTCTTCGAATCTTGGTTGATCAAATCAATATTTTGGAAACCATGTCGGCGCAAGACTTCCTAGACTTCCGCGACATGCTTCGTCCAGCAAGTGGATTTCAGAGCATGCAATTCAAAGTATTGGAGACATTGCTTGGATTGAAAGTGGAAGAACGTCATGGACAAGAATATTTCACCAGTCAATTGCGCAGCGAAGACGCGAAGCAAATCTATGCATTGGCGAAGGAAACAACGCTTTTGGAATTGGTGAACAACTGGTTGGAGCGCATGCCGTTTTTCGATGATAAATATTGGGTCGACGGAAAGTTTTGCGAGCAATACAGAAGCGCCTATTCCTCTTCGTTGAGTGAAATGGAAATGCAAAACTTGAAGGCGTTCGACGAATTGTTTATGTCGAACGAACCCGTTGAAAACAGAAAATTAAGCAAAGAAGCTAGAAGAGCTGCGCTCTTCATTATGTTGTATCGCGACTATCCGATACTTCAAAATCCGTATAGAATTATAAATTCCTTGTTAGACATTGACGAGTTGCTAGCGACTTGGAGATGGAGACACATGAACATGGTTCACCGCATGATTGGCGGAAGAGCGGGAACAGGTGGAAGCACTGGAAAAGGATATTTGCGTGAAGCGGCAATGAAGCATTACGTGTTTCAAGAATTCGCAGAGCTCACTTCATTCTTGGTTGAACGAAGAAAATTCCCTGCGATCAGCGACGAACTTGCGAAGAAACTCGGCTTCGAGAATGGATAGTTACGTTCGAGATTTACTCTCGGACATTGTGCGTTCCATTGACGAAATTCATGAGTTCTCAAATGGTTTAACCATTGAAGACTTCAAGCAATACTTGTCAAATAAAATGATGCGTCGCGCCATTGAGCGCGACCTCATTATTATTGGCGAAGCCATGCACGACATCGTGAAAGTCGATCACACCCGTGTTATGCGCATTAAAAATTCTCGACGCGTCATAGAACTCCGCAACGACGTGGTTCACTCCTACGACGATCTAGCCAACGAAAAAATCTGGCAATTCATTTGGACCGAGCTTCCTTATTTGCGGAAGGAGGTGGCGCAAATAATTGATCTTCACTATTAGTTGAGTCAACGAATGTCTTCGACGAATGCACTTCGTGCGAATGCTTCGCGAATGTCTTCGACGATTCTAACAACGTAGTTCCAATTACGTAGTTCCAATTACTCAGTAGGAATTACTCAGTAGGAATAAAATCTCCGATTTTCCAATTACGCAGTTCCAATTACGCAGTAGGAACAACGAAGTTCCAACAACGCAGTTCCTACTCCTTCACCACCATCTCCGAATAAACTCTACCCGCACTATTCATCGCCTGAACAATGTACAATCCAGTATTCAAGTTTTGAAAATTCAATTGAATGAAATTCGATTGATTAATTTTTTCCATTGAAACCAATTGTCCGTTTGAATTGAAAACACGAACGTTCCAATTGTCTGAAGTTGAAAGTTGAATGTTTATTTCATTGACAGCCGGATTTGGAAAGAGTTTCAATGAAGTAGATTCAACTAATTCAGACACTCCACTTATTGTGCAACCGTTGTAAACCTCATCTCCGCATGCATCTGTGCGGATATACCACGGGTAAACCGTATTGTTAGTCATAACTGATCCACAGAATGCAAATCCTAGGTCTGGCAATTCAACTAAATAGCCCATATCACCCATTGATGACGAAATATTAACCGTAGAACTGTCTATATCTAAAACATAATTCTTTTGCCAAGCTATACTATTCGTCGAAGTATCATACATTATTAGTTTTGCACCGAGACTTTGGTTGTTTGAACGATCCGTTAAGATGAGTATACCTTGCTCCGTCATAATCGGTTTATATAACTGCCAAGACATCTGTGGCAATGCATTAGGGTCTTCAAAAAGCAGAACCGGCTCCGCATCAATATCTGCTTTATGATAAACCTGCATTTTCGAAAGTGTCATGGAATACTCGCTCAAGGTTTCCTCTCGAATTATATAATATCCCAAACCATCATTTAAAACCCAAGAATAAGCTGACTTGTTGCCCATAAAACTCAATGACAGCAGATTACCGTCTAGATCAAATTTTGCAAAAAAAACTTTGGAGCCAAACAAATTGGTATTGCCAGGATAAAATTGCATGGCTCCCCCACTAACATGAATTTCATTATTAACGATTTTGACATAATCAGGAATTCCGAAATCATACAAATATCCATTTATGGAATTTTGGAAAATACCTGGATATGTGCGTTTGAAAATTACATTTCCAACAGAGTCCATTTTTATCAAACTTAATTCACGGGTAAAACACTGACTGCTGTTCGGATAACCATAATTGCCAGTGCCATATAAATCACCCGTCAAGGAATCTTCACACCACCAATATGGCCATCCGTCTGTTGCGGTTAATGAATCTTTTAGATTGATTGACCAACGCACCTGAAGGCTATCATCGAACTTTATTAGGGGTAAGTGAGAGTTGTCATTTGCCAAAAAATAACCGTTATGTATTTTAAAAATACCCTGATACATGGGGCGAGTATATTCATCGTATTGAATGGAATTATTAAATTCTTCACGATTCAATTGATCATCCCATTCAACAATTCGTAAATGATTGGTCCCTTGAAAACCACACTCTTGAATTACGTTACAATATTTACCATCATGTAATACACTTCCAGAGGGAATAGAATTCACACTGCATGAGTCCATAATGAAATTCCAATAGGTCTGCGAATAACCAAACATTGGCAAGCAAATTAGAATAAGAAGTATAAGCCTTTTCATACAGGTAAATTTTGTAAATTAAAAGTACCGTTATATGTAATCCGTTCAACACCAAATCACACCAATTTTTACCGTTCTAAAAAACAGCGCAGTTTTTTCGAGCTTCATTTTTGAAGATTTTCAGATTTTATAAGGGATTGTTGGAACTACGTTGTTAGAACTGCGTTGTTCCTCCCGATAGCTATCGGGATGCATAATTAAAATCGTCGAAGACATTCGCGAAGCATTCGCCAACGGCATTCGTCGCAGACTTCTTACCCCTTTTTACCCTTCCTTATTTTCTCATCTCCAATAAGATACTTAAAGCATATAAGAAAATCACATAACCATTTTTACGAGCCATCATCTTTCAGAATTGTTTTGTAATTTCGTATGAGTTACAATGCAACAAAACAACACATCCGCGATGTCCTTTCAGGGAAGAGCCGAATTAGGAATGGAGAACCTATCCAAACAATTGCCTGTTTCCTTAGATCAAGCCAAAAAGCAAATCGAATTTCTGAAAGCGAACAGCAAATCAAAAAACAAGAAGCATCGCGCTTAATTGATTTTGCGAAAAAGAATAATTTATGGTTTTCCAGATTCGACGCTTCTAACTACATAAGTGAAGGTGCAGAGCAGAAAGTATACTTGATGAATTCTTATCAAGTATTCAAGTTAAACGATTCCATTTATTTCACCAGTTGGCTAGACTACCTGAACAATTTATTGCTTCATAATTTTTTCTTCGAAGACACTTCATACGAATTAATTGGATTCACCTCTCTGAATAATACGCTTTACTCATTGGTGAAACAGAATTATGTTCAAATCACAGAACCCACTAATTTGAATGTGGTAAAACAATTTTTAGAAACTAACGGTTTCCAGAATATCAGAAATCATGATTATTACAACCCCAATCTCGGGATAATCTTAGAAGATCTTCACGACGAAAACGTCTTGGTAAATAACGGTATTTACTATTTCATTGACACCGTCTTTTATCTCACCTCAGATTTTTAGAGGGAATCACATCCTTTTTCAAAGTTTCAAAATCAAGTTCAAACAACGAAATTCAAATAACGGCGTCCTCCTCCTGGATTGTTTGAGGTTCCAAATTGGCACCTCAAACTTTCAAACTCATCTGGCGAAAGTTGAAATGCGAAATCTGGTGGAAACCGATCGATATTTCTATTGACCGCCCGGTTAATGTACTTCGTTTCAGAATCATAAAAATTCGCCAAATCACTATCGAGCATCACTTGCAACCCTCGTATGGTAAATATTCGTGATTCTATTTCAGATTTAATTAGGTTTTGTTCCATAGAGCAAAACTATTTCGCGAATTTGGAAAATATACCAGTTTTTATGTGCAGGTTATATGCTGTTTATTCAATAACAGAATGCCCGAAGGGCGAATGTGCAAGCACGAATATCCTGCGGACGAATGCTTCGCGAATGTCTTCGACGATTTTAATCTTCACTTTTATTCCCCTCTCTTCCCTTTTCTTAACTTTAACGGACTCCTATTTACGAACAAGAAACAACATCGTCCACTCATCACGTACACGAGTCTCTTTCCATTCAAAGGCAGAGAATGCTTCAAGCAATGCAGGGACGTCGTTCTCGTAGAATCCGCTTAACAACAATGGAGCGCCTGATTGAGTGCTGTTCTCGTAGTGTTTCGCTTGAGCCAAAAGAATGTTGCGATTAATATTCGCAATGAAGATGTCTGCGGTTTTTCCTTCCAACAAATCTTCCACGCCCAAGAGTGCTTCAATCTTTGAACAGTTGTTACGCTCTAAATTTTCAATGGCGTTTTCATACGCCCATTCGTCTATGTCAATGGCCCAAACTTTCTTCGCGCCGAGTTTCTCTGCGGCAATGGCAAGAACGGCGGTGCCGCTTCCCATGTCAATCACTTCCTTGTCTTTGAAATCGAGCTCAAACATTTTCTGCAACACCAAATACGTTGTGGCATGATGACCCGTTCCGAAGCTCATCTTCGGTTCAATGATTAAATCGAGAACGCCTGCTTTTGCTTCGTGAAAGGGAGCTCTAACGCGACAAAGATTGTCGACATCGATCGGATCGAATTGCGATTCCCATTCGGCGTTCCAGTTGATGTCTTCCATTTCTTTCTTCGAGAAATGAATGGTCACATCTTCAATGGTTAATTCCAATAAAGCATTTTGCAACTCTTCATTGTCGAGGTGCGAAGGAACATACGCCTCTACCCCTTCTTCTGTTTCTTGAAAACTATCGAATGCCAATTCGCTCAACGAAGCAATGACTAAATCGTTTCCCGGAATAAGCGGAGAAACTTGAAACGTGTAAACCGTGTATTGCATTAGGCGTTGTAAATAAATTCGAAATCAGCAACCTTCAATGAAGCGCCACCAATTAATCCGCCGTCAACATCTTCACAAGCCAAAAGCGCCTGTGCATTCGCGGCGTTCATGCTTCCTCCGTATAAAATCTGAATGTCGTTTGCTACTTCTCCAAACATTGTGTTCAAGAACGAACGAATGTGTGCATGCATCTCCTGTGCTTGTTCGTTGCTTGCTGTAACGCCTGTGCCTATTGCCCAAACAGGTTCATAAGCAATGACAATGTTCTTCATTTGTTCGGCAGAAAGGTGTCCGATTACTTCTTCAATTTGTTTTGTCACTGTAGAGAAGTGCAACTCGTTGTTACGTTCTTCAAGCGTTTCTCCAATGCAATAAATTGCTGTTAGATTGTTGACCAACAACTGATCCACCTTTTGCTTCAACAAAGCAGAAGACTCGTTGTGATATTGTCTGCGCTCGCTGTGTCCAACAAGGCTTCCCTTCACTCCGAGTGACGCTAACATAGTTGCTGAAATTTCTCCGGTGTATGCTCCCTTCTCATGTGCGCTGCAATCTTGCGCGAACACTGAAAGGTTTGTATGCGTTGGACATAGTCCAGCTAGATAACAAGCCGGAACACAAACGGCCATTGATTTGTTGTTGGAAGGAAATTCGTTCACCGCTTGGAACAAGGCTTTCGCCTCTTCCCAATTCGTATTCATTTTCCAGTTTCCAGCGATAAGTTTTGAGCGCATTTTTCTTTCAAAGATAATGAAGTCCGAGGGACGAATGTTGCAAAGCAACGAATGCCAGAGGCGAATGTGGCGGAGCCACGAATGTTGCACAGCAACGAATGCCGGAGGAGAATGTCCTGCGGACGAGGGTTGCAAGCAACGAGGGGCTTCGACGTTTCGTGATGAAGCGTTTTTATTCCTTTACGAATCTAATTGCTTTCAATGTTCTATTCTTATTTCTTATTTGAAAAAAATAAAGCCCCTGGCTTAAGTTCTCTATATTAATTTCTGTGTTTTCCTTCAGTAAGGATATCTCATCATTGTGTTTTTGACCAAGCATATCAAAAATAGTTATGGTTGAATTCTCAAAATTTGAATAATTGATATTTATAGTGTTTACAGCTGGATTCGGATACACGCTAACCATATCTTCATTTGTCATTGAAATAACTCCGATAGGATATATCGTTGTATCACAAACAGGATTCGTTGAAACTAGAGGTGCAAAAAAGTTTGCCAAGTTATTTTCTCGTAAAATGGAATTATCATAAGCATGACATGGATTGTTAATTTGATCTGCGCAACTGCCTGTTCCAAATAAAAAATTGTAAGGGAAATTGGTTGTGGTAAATTCATCCTGAATATTATAACCATATCCATTATTGGTGTTCCAATTGCTAAATGCCCTGCTGCCATATAGCTTTGGCGTATTTGCTATTCCGTAGCAGTTATAACCGTTTGACATACACCACGACAAACCGGCATAAACACCACCACTATCAATAGGTACCACTAAATCACAAGGTTGATGAAAGGAGTATATTGCAGGTTTGGGTGAATTTACTTTGTGATTTTCCAGTAAATCACTAAACATGGCGCCATACATATTTCCAATTCCTTTTATTTGAAAAGTTGTACTTGTGGGTTCAATGGTACCATCAATATCTCCTAAATCTGGTCGCGCTACATTAACACCGTTAAAATTTTCTCCCACACAATATTCACAGCTTAATGTGTTACTAAATGGATTAGGTGCATTCGTACTTGCATATGCTTGAATTGGCTTTTCACTAATTGTATCTAACAACCCTATTCCAAGTGCAATGAAACTACCTGCGCTTTCTCCTGCTACAAAAATGTTGTTGGTATCAATTTTTAAAGAGGCATTTCTATTAACTAGATATCGCAAAGCCCCTTTGCCGTCTTGCACGGCTCTATAGTATGACCGATACCATTCGGCACTATCAGTTGCAAAAACACAAGAGTAATTTGGGTAATTGCAATTCCATGATAAATCATCTGGAATAAAACCTAATCTATAATTTATTGTAGCTGTAACATAACCTCTTTTCGCAAATTGTTTGCACAGGTTTGTCATTTCATTTTTATCTCCGGCAAGAAATGCACCACCGTGTATCCATATCAGTAGAGGCTTTCTCGAAATATGGTTGATGTCATCGCAAATTGGTGTGTAAATGTCCATTGTTAAATTTTCTGTGCTTCCGTTGAAGTTTAGCGCAGTGCCATAAGTGACATTTAGTGTACTATCATAATCGTACTTTTTATCTATCCACTGCTGAGCATTTAAATTCAAATGCAAAAAAAATACAAATAGGACTGTTAATTTATTTGTCATATTGTTTAACTTTTTGAGTATTGTTTTAGCTGTCTTGGACACCAATTTCTAAGCAACCAATATTCTTATAATTTTGGTCTTCAACAAATGCTTTAATGATTTCAGCATAATTCTCAAAAGCATTAATAAGATTCTGATTTGTTGTATTACCAAGTCTCAAACAAATCACTTTAGGAGGATGTCCATGAAATACTTTGATCAAAGAGAAGTTTCACGATGCAATTCGAATTTTATGTTCTCTTTCCGCTGCATATGAAAGAGCAGCCATTAAATCTTCTTCGGTCAGTTCTGGATAATCCTCAATGATTTGGGCAGTTGACATTCCTGAAGCGAACCAACCTAAAATATCATAAACACTGATTCTCATTCCTCTGATGGTAGGTTTTCCAAATCTGACTTGTGAATCAATTGTAATTATTTCAGAATAATGTTTCATGGAACTAAGTTACAAAAAACTATTGAGAAAGTTTGTTTTCGTAATCGCCGAAAAATGGACAAACGAGGGCCACTGGCGTTGCGAGGGCGAATGTGGCAGAGCCACTAATGTTG
>Ga0208597_1001023_pt1 | contig 11054 bp, 10 predicted proteins | sample LakMenEpi05May12_FD_150673 | JGI IMG/M metagenome (GOLD analysis project Ga0208597, IMG submission 150673) | Freshwater microbial communities from Lake Mendota, WI - 05MAY2012 deep hole epilimnion (SPAdes) | ecosystem: Environmental > Aquatic > Freshwater > Lake > Epilimnion/Euphotic zone ...
GTCCTAATTAATTTTTAGTATTCGTTACAGGTGTTAAATCATAGATTGCTTTTATCTCAAAAGTACTATCTTTGCGTATATATTTCAAATATTGAAAAAATGAAAAAAAGCTTCCTTTTTTTATGCCTTTTTGGTTCGTTGTCATTGACTAGTTGTTTTCTTTTTAAGAAAAAATGCAACTGCCCAAAAGTGAGAACATCTGTTGATTCTAAAAATAAAGTACATGTCTAATACTGCTCTTGCTGCCAAAGATTTTGCTAGCGAAAATGAAGTTCGTTGGTGTCCGGGATGCGGCGATTATTCTATTTTGAAGCAATTGCAGATGACTCTAGCCAAAACAGGATCTATCCCACATAAAACGGCTATTATTTCTGGAATTGGGTGCAGTTCTAGGTTGCCCTATTATATGAAAACCTATGGATTTCATACTATTCATGGTCGTTCGTTTCCCATAGCCACTGGGCTTAAGCTGGTCAATCCCGAACTAGAAGTATGGATAGTGACAGGCGATGGCGATTCATTGTCAATTGGTACAAACCATTTTGTGCATTTATTTAGAAAAAATATCGATGTCAATATTCTTTTGTTTAATAATAGAATTTATGGACTTACAAAAGGGCAGTATTCACCCACCTCGGAGATAGGGCAGAAGTCAAAATCAACGCCTTTTGGTGTAAAAGAGCGTAATCTAAATGCCTTGGAGCTGGCGCTAGCTAGTCAGGCAACTTTTGTCGCTAGGACGCTGGATAGAGAAGCTTCTCACATGCAATTTGTGTTTTCAGAAGCCAAAGCACACGCTGGAAGTTCGTTAGTAGAAATTCTTCAAAATTGTCCTATCTTTAATGATGCTATTTTTGAGAATTATACCAATAAACAATCTCAGTCCGAACATGTTCTTTTCTTAGAAGAAGGAAAACCTTTGTTGTTTGGTAAAGAATTGGAAAAAGCAATCGTATTGGAAAATTTCACTCCAAAGATTGTAGATGCATCAAAAGTTACAGATAGCAACATATGGATTCATGAGCCTGAAAATAGACAAAAATCAATTTTGCTCAGCCAGTTTGGATATCATGAATTTGCTCATTTTCCTTTGGCAATAGGAGTTATTCACAATGCAATTTCTTTTGAAAAAAAATCAGAGATTAAGCCTCAAACTCAATACTATAAAGCATCTGAGGTGATTTTTAAAAATATTTTTGAGATTATTTAAAAAAATAATGTGAATTAAAATAAAAAATATACCTTTGTGCCTTGAAATTTAAAATAAATAAAATCAATAAATAACTAAATATGAGAAAATTAATTTTACTCTTCATAGTAGCCATTGCGGGTTTGCAAATTAATGCACAAGCGAAAACTACTGAAAAAACAAAGGCTACGGCTACCAAAACAGAAGTAGCAGCACCCGTAAAGGAAGCTCCTAAAGAAACCGTAAAAGAAACTCCAAAAGTTTCAGCACCAGTTGTAACAAGTGGAAGTGAGGTATATGCTCCGCAAATTAAAAATCCTTTTGAAATAGGAATTTCGGGTGGTTTGCACATGATTCGTGGTGATATTTATTCAAAAGTTGGATTGAACTTGGACAACTCTACTTTTGGAATTCATGTAAGAAAAGCATTTGGATACCATTTCTCATTGAGATTACAATATAACTATGGAAATGCAACTATGAGGCATGAAATGCCTCATTATTCAGCTATAGCTAATAAGCTTTCGGCAACAGATCCATTGTGGTTTGTAGCTTCTCAAGCTTATACACATACTTTGATGATAGATAATATATTTACTATTGGTAATACCTCAGTTCATAAGGCAAAAACTAAAATTACATACGATTTATTTGCTGGACCTGCATTGATTGCATATAGAACTAAATTAAATGTTAAAGATGCTACAGGAGCAGCTTATAATTATGCAAATTGGGCTACAATATTTACTACAGCTAGTTCCACTAGCCCTATTAATGGATATATTAATGGAAAAGATGCCGTATCAAAAGAAATGGATGATAAATTAGATAATACATATGAAACGGAAGGTGATAACAATGGTGTTAAAGCAAAATTCATGGATTATGTTATGGCTGGAGGTATTACTTTTGGAGCTGGTTTAAATTTTAGACTTTCTAATAAGTTTAATCTAGGTATTGATCAAAGATTCATTTATGTTTTTGATGATTATTTAGATGGAGAAAGATGGGCAAATTATCAGTTTAGTGCTGCTGGAGATAAATCTTATTCTCAAAATAACGATGTGATGTATAACACTTCGGTTAGATTGAATTATAATTTATCTAAAACGGGTGATGAGCCTAAATATTGGAAAAATGAGAATGAGTATATCTACAACAAAGTAGCAGGAATGGATAGTAAAAAATTATTGCGTGAAGCTTTTGCTGATGAAGATAAAGACGGTGTGCCAAATCAATTAGACCAAGAAGAAAATAGTAGAGAAGGTTGCCCTGTAGATGTGAAAGGTGTAGTATTGGATAGCGATAAAGATGGTATCTTGGATTGCGACGATAAAGAGCCATTCTCTCCATCAGGTTACCCTATTGATAATAAAGGTGTAGCTATCGTACCTCCACCAGCTTGTTGTCAAGAATTGAAAGATAATATGAAAAATATGCCAGCTGCAGCTGCTGTAAATACTGCTTGTGCTGAAACATCTATTCCTTCCATTCGTTATGCAAAAGATAAATTTGGAGTATCTGCTGATAATGCAAATGCTTTGAGAACTATCGGAGAAAAAATGCAAGCTTGTCCAGATATGAGATTAGTAATTGCAGGTATAAATGATAAAAACACTAACAATGGCAAATACAATGAGCAATTGTCTTATAACAGAGCTAGCGAAGTTGTAAATCATTTGACAGAGAAGTTTGGTGTATCTAGAGATAGATTTATCATTAAATACAACCAAGATGGAATTGGTGATTTGAATGCAGATAGAGCTGTAATGTTCCGTAATGCTCAAACTGGAGAGTTTGGAAATAGCAATCCACCTTCACCACACCCAGGTTTAAAAGCAGGTTCTAAACAATAAAATTTAGAATCCTATAAAATACTTAAAAAGCCTAATGAATTTCATTAGGCTTTTTTTTTGAGATTTCACAGCCAAAAAATATGCTATATTTGCAGGCTATTCGTATAAAAAATAAAAAAAGCAAAATGAACGAAGATTTATTTAAAAATATTATTTCCCACTCCAAAGAATATGGTTTTATCTTTAATTCAAGCGATATCTACGATGGATTGAGCGCAGTATATGATTATGGACAAAACGGCGTTTTGCTCAAAAATAATATTAAAGAATATTGGTGGAAAAGTATGGTGCAAATGCACGAAAATATCGTAGGAATAGATACGGCTATTTTTATGCATCCAAGTACTTGGAAAGCGAGTGGACACGTAGATGCGTTCAACGATCCTTTGATTGATAATAAAGATAGCAAAAAAAGATACCGCGCCGATGTATTGATAGAGGAATATGTAGCTAAAATTGATGATAAAATAAAGAAAGAAGTAGAAAAAGCGGCAAAACGATTTGGCGAAACCTTTGATGCTAAAATGTATAGAGAAACTAATCCGAGGGTGATAGAGTATCAATCTAAAATCAACGAGATAGAGGCACGATTCAAAAAAGCATTGGAGGATAATAATCTAGTTGAAATTAAACAAATTATTGAAGATTGTGAAATCGTATGTCCAGTTAGTGGCAGTCGAAATTGGACCGATGTAAGACAGTTTAACCTTATGTTTAATACCCAATTGGGTTCCGTAGCGGATGATAGTGCTACTATATATCTTCGCCCAGAAACCGCTCAAGGGATTTTTGTAAATTTTTTGAATGTATTGAATACCAGTCGTCAGCGAATACCTTTTGGAATAGCTCAAATAGGCAAAGCGTTTCGTAATGAAATTGTTGCGCGTCAGTTTATATTCAGAATGCGTGAGTTTGAACAAATGGAAATGCAATTTTTTGTTCGTCCAGGAGAAGAAATGAAGTGGTATGAATATTGGAAAGAGACTCGTATTAACTGGCATAAGAAATTGGGCATAGATGCAGATAAATACAAATTTCATGATCATTTAAAAACAGCTCATTATGCTAATGCTGCGGTGGATATCGAGTTTGAGTTTCCTTTTGGATTCAAAGAATTGGAGGGAATTCATAGCCGTACGGATTTTGATTTGAAACAACATCAAGAATTAAGTGGAAAAAAACTCCAGTATTTTGATCCTGAACTCAATCAAAGTTATATTCCTTATGTAATTGAAACTTCAATAGGTTTGGATAGAATGTTTTTGGCTATTATGAGCAGTGCGCTACAAAAAGAAGTGCTAGAAAATGGCGAAGAAAGAACCGTCTTGAAAATTCACCCTACTTTGGCGCCAAATAAGGTAGCTATTTTACCATTGGTTAAAAAAGATGGATTGCCCGAAAAAGCTCGTGAATTATTTGATAAATTGAAATTTGAAACGTATGCTTTCTATGACGAAAAAGATAGTATAGGTAAGCGATATCGTCGTCAAGATGCTCTGGGAACTCCATATTGTATTACTATTGATCATCAATCGTTAGAAGATAATACGGCTACGATTAGAGATAGAGATAGCATGAGTCAAGAGCGTATTTCAATTGATAATATATTGAATGTAGTACGTGAAAAAACGAGCTGGAATAATTTATTAGCTTAAAATTTTTAATAAGAATTAAAAAATATTTAATTCTTACTGTCTATTATAATGGTAACAGGTCCGTCATTGAGTAATTCTACTTTCATATCGGCACCGAATATACCCTCTTGAATTTTTTTATCAAATTCTTTTTCAAAATCATGCAAGAATTTTTCGTATAGATTTTTTGCTATAATAGGTTGAGCCGCTTGAATATAAGAAGGTCTATTGCCTTTTTTGGTGTCGGCATAGAGCGTAAATTGACTAATAATTAATACATCACCGTCTATATCTTTTAAGGATAAATTCATTTTTGAATCCGTATCGTTAAAAATCCTTAAATGTATAATTTTGCGCACTAGATAGTCTATGTCTTCATCGGAATCATCCTTTCCTATTCCTAATAAAATCAATAATCCTTTTTCTATTTTCCCTACAATTTTTTCATCTACAGTTACCTGTGCGTTTGCGACTCTTTGGATTACGGCTTTCATTGTATTTAGAGTTAAATTGTGAAATTATTTTCGTTCCCAGCTATCATTTTGTGAGATAATATCGTCCAAAATATTCCTGTAATTTTGATATCGAAAATCAGCTATTTTATCCTCATTCCAAAGCTCCATCACTTTGCATTGGGGTTCATTGATATGAAGACAATCGTCAAATTTGCATTGATTGAGCTGTGCCGCCATTTCTCTAAAATAATATTTTAATTCATGTTTTTCTATTGCCAATACGCCAAATTCCTTGATGCCAGGGGTATCGATAAAATTGGCATTGAGTTCTTTTGAAAAAAACATTTCGGCATACGTAGTGGTATGCATTCCTTTTTCATGCACTTTTGAGATTACATTGGTTCGTAGATTTAGATTGGGATCTATCGCATTGAGAAGACTCGATTTGCCTACCCCCGAATGTCCCGAAAAAAGAGTTTGTTTGCCTTCTAAGACTTTTTTTAACGCTTCTAATCCTATTTTTTCTTCTGCCGATGTAGCAATAACTTCATATCCAAGTTGGCTATAGGTTTTCATCCATTCTTCAAAAATGGCTTTATCTTTTGGCGATTTATATAAGTCTACTTTATTGATAATCAATACTACTGGAATATTATATGCTTCTGCGGTCGTAATAAATCTATCGATAAATCCTGAAGAAGTACGAGGTTTCTGAATGCTGACGATTATGGCAGCTTGGTCTAGATTACTCGCAATAATATGTTTTGCCAGTCTATGTTTTGGAGATTGACGAACAATATAATTTCTACGTTCTTTTATTTTTTCAATGATATAATCACCATTTTCATAGGTCATCACTACCATATCGCCTACTGCTATTGGATTGGTAAATTTAGATTCATCTTGTCTAAATGAACCTTTGAGCCTTGCGGTGATTTCTGATTCTATCGATTGGCACCAAATATTGTACCATGATCCTGTTGAACGTATTACAACTCCTTCCATCTATCCTAATTCTATAATTCTTTCATGAAAAATAACACCTATTTCCTCCAGCCTTTTCAAAATAGGCTCATAAATTTCTTTTTTTAATGGAAGTAAAATACCTTTTTCTTCAATTTTTTGATTTAAAATCATTTCCGCTGCAAAAAAAATGGGCATCCCCACCGTTTTAGACATAGCGGTGTAGGTGGCATCTTCTCCTTCAAGTGTCATATAGCTTTCTATCAGGTATTTTTTATTGTTTTGGATAAATTCAAAGTAATGAACCATAACTACAAAGTCAGTATCTTCAGAACCCAGCGCCCATTTTTCTTCCAAAATTGATTGAAGAATGGAAGCGGGACTTCCTGTCGTTTTTTTCAAAATGGACTTGGAATCGTTGAACCCTATAAAATCTAATTTCTTTTCTATATCGGCATTCCAAATAGCGGAAAATTGTTTTTTTATCGTTTTTTTATCGTAGAATTGATTGTAAAAATCAGCAAAAGTAGTGTTTTTGGGCAAATGCAATTCAAAGCTATCATCGGTCAAGCCAAGCATAACTAGAATATTCCATGCATTGCAAAAATGCGGTCTTCGCAATGTGCCTCTATACAAGGTCTCAATTTGATCCCACTGATAAACCTCCTTGTATTTGAGCGAATCTCTATTGGCATAGCCATCAAAATGCAATCCATTGGAAATAGAAACTTGCTCTGCATTTTGAAATAATGCGTAGTAGGGGATATATCTATTTTTATTATTTTCCAAATATTTAATAGTACCACCTTGTCCTGCTAGAATTACATTTCGAGGATTCCAGCTAAATTTATATCCCCAAGAATTGGTGTCGGATTTTGGTGCTACCAATCCGCCCGCATAGGATTTATAGGAAGTCAATTGTGCGCCTTTTTCTTGCAATTCATGATAGATTTTCATGGTGGTAAGATGGTCTATCCCAGGATCAAATCCCATTTCATTTAAAAAAATCAAATTTTTGGCTTTGGCTTCGCTGTCTAATGCTTTCATTTCATCGGACACATAAGAAGGTGTAATTAAATGACTTTCATGTACTAGACACATTTTTGCTATTTGTATATGAAGCGTTGCAGGAAGCATAGAAATGGTCATAAAACTATCCTTAATTTGCGCTTCGATAGCAGCAAAATTGTCTTTTTCAAATTCAAAAAAAGTAATATGCGACTTATGAGTATATTTTTTCTTAAAACCCGAAATATCTAAGTCTCCTATCGCTAGCTTTATATTCCATGATTCCACATGTCTATAGAGGTTTTGAATAAGATGTTGGCTGCTTTTTCCTGTTCCTAATAGCGTTATTTTTTTCATTTTAATGGATTTAAGAACTATATTTTGTAGTAATTCCTACGCTAAAAATTATAAAATTGAGATACAAAGTCATTGTGAAGTAATAATATATTTGAGGGAGATTGGCTATGTAGAACCAAGCCATAAACCCAAATAAAATCAATCCTTTGATTGCTATAGAAGCGAAGAATACTTTTAAAAAGGTAAGATTATTTTCTTTTTTGATAAAATAATTAAAAACAGCAAAAAAACTAGATAGCAGCCCAAAAACAGATGCTACTACAATGAAGATGCTGTCAAATGCCATGTTGTAAACGAATGAAAATATAATGGCAATAATAGCTAAGGCAAAAAAGTAGAAAACGTACCATTTCATTTATTTTTCGCTTTTTAAGACATCTTTAACGATACTATATAGTGCCATGATTAAAAATATTGTAGAAAAAAACAATATTCCGTAAGGCTCTTTATTCGCCATTTTAGCGTCTACCCATTTACCTATAAAAAATCCCACTAAAATGTATGCAAGCAACTGAAATGCTAGGCCACTGTATTTTGCGAATTTATTATATTTTGAAGGAATCAATCCTATTAGTTATTGGGTTTGTTAATTTGATAATTTGGCGTATTTTGAACTTGTTTTTGTCCTCCGGCCATAGAAATTTTTGCTTGAATCATTGCACCTTCTTCTACGATTAGTTTACCCGTTTGAATATTCCCATCGATATTGGCTGTTTTTGAAATTTTGAGAATTTCTTTTACTTGAATATTGCCTCTTACAAATCCGTCTATACTTCCATCCAGGCAAGTCACATCACCTATTACCTGACATGTAACGCCTAGCACCAATCTTCCCGTGGTATGAATATTTCCATTTATCTTTCCGTCAATACGAATATCGCCATCCGTTTTGATGTTTCCTTCTATCACCGTTCCATTGCCAATATTATTTATCGCTTGCATTGAAAATGAATTGCTTGCTATCTCTTTTTTCCCAAACATGATTTTTTTTGTTTTAATTTTTTACTATATATACGCTTCGCAAATATAAATTATTTAATTTTATTCACCGAATCTTCTTTAGAAATCAAGGATTGATCATTTTTGTCATAAATCTTATCCAATGGAATTTCGCCTTTCAATACCTCTTTGATTTGTTTTGCCCACAAATCGTTTTGCTCTATTTCATTTTTCATCACTTCTGTTTCATGAATCAGTTCTCTCAATTGCTTTCTCACGGCAGCATCGCCATAGCCTGGCATATAATATTTTAGAGGCGAAAAAGATATTAAAAGTATCGATACAATCATACTCAATAGGGTCAATAAGCAAAATAAGAGGATGATATTGAGCTTGGATAAGAAAAAAGTACCTACCGATTCAAATGTAGATTCATTATAAATCACCAATCGGTATTTATATTTTAAATTCTTAAATAATTTTTTAAAGCTATAATTCATGTTGCGTTTGTATATTTGCAAAATTAAAGGTTTATTTTAAAATAAATTTCATTTTTTTGAGTTTACTTTAAAATCTTTTGACAAAAGCGATATTGAGCACGAAAATACACAATTAAATTGAAAAATAAGTTTTTAATTTTATTTTTTTTACTTCTTATTACAAGTTTTTTTACGTCTTGTTCCAATTCTAAATATCGAGGGTTCAAACAATCTGTTATCAATTTTACCACCTATTACAATACCTATTTCAATGAAAAGAATAAGTACAAAATGGGTTTCAATGAAGTGCGAAAAGAAAAAACCGAAAAAATCGATGGCGTATTGTCTTTTTATCCATTTGAAAATAATAAAGAAGATTTTGTAGCGTCAAGCCATTGGGGCGATGTAGGTAAAAAAGCCTCTAAGATATTTGCAAAAAAATCAAAAAGCCGCTGGGTAGATGATGCCTTATTGCTCAATGGAAAAGTATTTTATTATAGAGGTTTTTATGATTCGGCATTGATTCAGTTTCAATATATTACCACTTATTATCCCAAAGATTATCACAATGATCATATTCGTGGAGGCTATCCAAAAAAATATGAAAAAGCGCTAAAACAAGCCAAAAAAGCAAAGAAACCTATCTCCAATTCCAGCCTGCCTCATAAATATGCGCGCAACGAAGCCATTATTTGGCTCGCCAAATCCTTAATAAAATTAGAGAAATACTCCGATGCACAATCCGTAATTCTCAATGCCGAAGCAGATTGGAGCTTTCCTATTGAATATAGAACGGAATTAAATAAAGTCAAAGCCACATTGCATATTGCCAAAAAAGAATATAATCCCGCATTGGAATTGATGAAAAATATTCTTGAAAAAACCAAGGATAAAAAAGAATTGGCTCGAAATCAATTTATTACGGCTCAAATCTATGAATTGGTAAATGACAAGTCCAAAGCGTTGGGATTATATCACAAGGTCTTATTGGGAAAGGCGCACGAAGATTTAAAATTTGAAAGTATTATGAAAATCTCGGAGTTGTCGTCCAAAGGTGCTATGGACGCTACTATTTCCGATTTAAGAAAATTGCTCAATAAAGGCAGCAATATCAATAGACTCGATCGCATCTATTACGCCATAGGAAATTGTTATGCACAAATAAATGATAAAGATCAAGCTATAGAAAATTATTTAAAATCTATTGCGGTTTCCAAAAATAATGATCAAAAATTCCTTTCGTATGAAAAAATTGGAACCTTTTTCCTCAATAAGAAAAATTATATCACAGCTGGAAAATACTATGATAGCGCCAATCTTTTTATCCCTTCGGATTATAAATTCAAAGAAGAATTTAAAAATAAAACCAAAGCGCTCTTAGAATTGAGCAATAATAATAGCATCTATGAAAAAAATGATTCTATTATTCAATTGGTTCAAATGGGGAAATCAAAAGCAAAGGCTTTGATTAGCAAAAAATTGAATAAAGAAAAACGAGAAGAAGAGAATAGACAAATCATCGAATCTACTAAATTAGAAGCTCAAAACAGTGCGCCATCGTCTACCAATAATTCAAATTGGTATTTTGGCAACGCATCTACTGTGGCTCGTGGAAAAGATATTTTTCAAAAAAAATGGGGCAAAATCAAGTTGAAAGACAACTGGAAATTAGCACCGCCTGAGTTATTGGGAAGTTCATCTACTACGGAAACCTTAGAAGATAAATTCAAAGATGTAGACAAAACCAGTCTGGCATCCGATGATATAGCCGATATTGAGCTGAGTCGACTTCCTTTTGAAGGTCCTGCAAAAGAAAAAATAATAGTAGAAACCCAAGAGGCTTTATTGAAAATGGCGCGCATCTATCATTACGATATCAAAGATATAGACAAGGCGATAGAGACCTACAATATGGCTTGGAAGCGTTATACGCCTTTTTCCAAGGATGAAGAGGAGATATTATACGCGTTATATTTGCAATATAATGAATCCAGCGATTTTGCCAAGGCAAACGAAGTTAAAAACAAGCTTTTTGAAACCTATCCCAAATCCAAGTATATCGATTTTATCAAAAATCCAAATCGCAAAGATCAAGAATCTAAGGAAGAGCTAGCGGCAAGTGCTGGATATAAAAAAATATTTGCGAGCTATGAAGCCAAAAATTATTCCAAAAC
>Ga0208597_1001024_pt1 | contig 11046 bp, 14 predicted proteins | sample LakMenEpi05May12_FD_150673 | JGI IMG/M metagenome (GOLD analysis project Ga0208597, IMG submission 150673) | Freshwater microbial communities from Lake Mendota, WI - 05MAY2012 deep hole epilimnion (SPAdes) | ecosystem: Environmental > Aquatic > Freshwater > Lake > Epilimnion/Euphotic zone ...
ACCTTTGTGCAATTCCTGCCACGCAAGCAAGAGCGCCAAGGAAAGGAATCTCGACCCGTATGGGGGTGAAAATCTTTAGGCAGGACCCGCAAAACCGCAGGCCTTCCTTTTCTTCACACATGGGCGAAAATAGATTTGCAAATTTTAACGTATATTTGTAAATATGAAAGGGAGACCACGCAAACCCGTTGATTTAAAAAAAATCGAGGGGACTTTTCGCGCCGACCGAAGTCTTGACCAGCCGATGATTGTCGAGCTGAGTGTTGGAGTTCCACAACCACCCGCTCACCTAAATGAATTGGGCTTTGAGTATTGGGATATCACTTGCAAGGAGTTGAAAAATAATAACCTACTGGCTGGCGCAGATCTCGGGCTGGTTGCCGGGTACTGCAACGAATTGGGTTTGTATAAAAAAGCCTGTGAGATAAACAATAAAGAGGGCGAGGTTGTTGTTAATAGATTTGGCGAGCGTGTTGTTTCGCCGTGGTATGATGTGCGCAGCAAAGCATTGAAGCAAGCCACGCAGATGGGGCAGTTGTTTGGGATCACGCCGAGCGCCCGGGCAAGAATTGAAACGGGAAACGTAAAGCCAGCGAGTAAATTAGAATTATTAAGAAAACCAAAAACCGCATAACATGAAAAAGACAGTTAACAAAGCAACGCACAAAGCCGCATTTGAAACGGCGCACGTGGAATATGAAGGTAGGGAGTACAGGATTGAAGAGCGAGGCCATCAATTTGTGATCACCATGGACCAAGGCAGCGGATTCCGTGAGTGTGGCAAGTTTGGTTTGTGGGATGAGGCGTTTGTGTATCGCAACTTGAAACTCGCTGAAGAGGCAAAGGCCATTTTTGAAAGCCAGTGCAAAAAGTTGAAAAGTATATAAGCGACGTACAATCTGGCGCGGTGCCAGTTTGTGAACACGTGCGCAATGCGGTCGATAGATACGTGGCAGATCGTGCAGCGGGTTGGGGATTCTCTGACACCTACGCTTTGCATGCCATTGAATTTATTGAGCAGCTCGAGCATTCGACGGGCGAATATGCGGGCAAGCCGTTTGAGTTGGAACCTTGGCAGGCTTTTATTATTTGGAATCTGTTTGGGTTTTTGAACGAGGATGGTAGCCGTAGGTTTACGCGGGCCTATGTTGAAGTGCCACGCAAAAATGGTAAATCTACATTCAGCAGCGCCATTATGCTATACGGGCTTATTGCAGATGACGAATCGGCGGCGCAAGTTTACAGCGCGGCTACAAAGTTGGACCAAGCCATGATGGTTTTTGGCGAGTCTGTTAGGGTTTGCCAAAATCTGCCCTGGTTAAATGAAGCGCTTACCGTTAACAATTCTGTAAACAATCGGCGCATCCTTTACGGGCAGTCAATATACAAACCGCTCGAGTGGAACCCAGGCAAGCAGGACGGACTCAATGCGCACTTTTGTTGTATCGATGAATACCACGCCCACCCAAATGATGAGCTGTATAACGTAATACGCAACTCAATGGGGGCAAGGCGGCAGCCGTTGCTGTTTACCATTACCACGGCGGGCTTCAATCGTGAGGCACCCTGCTACAAACACCGGCAGTACTGCGCAGGGGTATTGAGTGGCAATATAAAAGACGATGCTTTGTTTTCGGTGATCTATACATTGGATGAGGGCGATGATTGGACAGACCCGGCAGTATGGGCCAAAGCAAATCCAAATTGGGGTATTTCTGTAAACCCTAGGCAGTTGGAGCAGGGATTGACCGAGGCCAAGGAGTTTGTGCACAAAGAAGTTGAATTTAAAACCAAACTGCTGAACGTTTGGACCGATACGGCAATGACTTGGATAAGTGATAGTGATTGGAAGGCTTGCGATGGCGCGGATAATCTTGAAGGCGCTTTGTGTTATGGCGGATTGGATTTGGCGTCGACGGGTGACTTTTGCGCATTTAGTTTATACTTCCCAGAATTTCACGCGATTCGCTCATGGTATTGGTTGCCAGTGGAGACGGCATATAAAAGAAAGGACGCAGCAGGGCAATCGATTAGGCAGTGGGCGAGCGATGGGCATATTGAGTTAACGGACGGAAACGTAACTGATTACGCTTTTATTAAGGCGCGGGTTATTCAGTTGGCGCAACAGTACGACATCAAAGACATTGCCTTTGACCGATTCAACTCTTCGCAGTTAGTCATTGAGCTACAAAATGAGGGCCTGCAAATGTTCCCATTCGGCCAGGGCTTTGTATCAATGTCGGCGCCTACCAAAGAACTGGAGCGATTGACAAAGGATAAACAATTAAGGCACGCGGGCAATCCCGTTACGCGTTGGATGATGGGCAACATAATGCTGCGCACAGATCCCGCGGGCAACATTAAAATAGACAAAGCGAAGTCGGGCGATAAAGTCGATGGGCCTGTTTCGATAGTTATGGCATTGGGCACTTGCATGCAGGATGCCGCAAAAGAAAAAGAATCAGATTTTTGGTTTGTAAGCTTATGAAATTTTTGGATGACTACATGCAGGAATATTACAACAACCTACCGAGATATCGGACTTATGAGGATGCCTACAATGCAACCGAGGAAAAGTATTTTGGCAAGTTTGGGATAAGAAGGTACAAAAACTACGATGTATTCAGGGCAGCGCTCAGCAGGTGGTTGGCTCAGGGGCGTAATAAGTAATTTGTTAACGTGATTGATTTAGGGCAGTTGTAATTTGCGGGCGATGAATCTAAAATTCTGGCAGCCAAAAAGAGCGGAGAAGCGCAGTAGCTTATCGCAGCCAACTGATTGGCTTGTGAATACTTTACAAAATGTTTTCGGATATCAAACAAAAAGCGGTCAGGCGGTTAATGATCGCACGGCGTTATCTATTGCGTCGGTGCACGCGTGCGTTAGAGTTATTGCAGACGGTATTGCGGGGCTATCTTTAAAGTTGTATAAAGATGATGGCACCAATCGCGAGCAGGTTGTAATCCATTACGCTACGGCATTGGTAAACGAACCAAACCCGTATCAAACAAAATACGATTTCACCAAATACATGGTGAGCCATTTGGCGCTGAAGGGCAACGCTTACGCTTTTATCAATCGCGACAGCAGATATTTGGGCATTGAGTTGCACCCGATTGCACCTGATTACGTTCAGCCAATCATGCAGGACGGCCAATTGTTTTACAAAGTGAATCGAAAAGGATTCCCTGGCATGATTCCAGCGGCCGACATGTTGCACTTTAAAGGGCTTTGTGGTGATGATCCGCTTGTGGGTTTATCGCCCATCGTGGTGCACGCCGAAACCTTGGGCATTGATTTGGCAGCAATTAGCCAGAGCGCTGGCGTCTACAAAAATGGAGTATTGAAATTTTTGTTAACATCTGACGCACAGATTAAACCCGAGCAGGCAGTGCCATTAAAGAAATCGCTTGACGATGTAATTGATGGGGCAAGCCGCAGCACTGTGTTGCCAAATGGCATCAAGATGGAAAAACTATCTTTAAGCCCAGAAGAGGCTCAGTATTTGGAAACCCGCAAATTTTCGGCTGAGGAAATCGCCCGTATTTTTGGGGTGCCCGCCTCCATGATCGGCGCAAAGGATGGCATCAAGTCCAGCGTTGAGCAGGAATATCAAGATTTTTACGCACGTACTTTGGCATCCTATGCGATTAACATCGAGCAGGAAATGGCCCGTAAGCTGTTAACAGAAAACGACAAGTTGACTTATTACTTTAAATTTAACTTTAATTCGCTGTTGAGAGCCTCCGCCAATGAGCGCGCTGACTATTACAATAAAGGCATTCGCGGCGGTTGGCTTTCACGTAACGAGGCCCGCATGTTTGAAGATGCTAACGGATTTAATGGAGGCGATGAATATTTGATCGAATCTAATTTGATGCCGTCCAGCAAAATCGATGAATACATGGACGCTAAGATTGCGCAACTAATGAGCACCGCCGACAAAAACAACAATCCAGAGGGAACCAATAATACAGAAGTCATTTAACATGAAACAAGAAAGGCGCACATTTACGGGCACCGTCCACACCAGGTCAGAAGGCGAAGGCATGCCAAAAGAAATTGGCGGCATTGCTGCTGTCATTAATTCCGCTACGGATCTAGGATATTTTGAGGAGGTTATTTTGCCAGGGGCGTTTGACAATGCTCTTTCAAAAGATTACGACATTCGCTGTTTGTTTAATCACGAAGCCGAGTTAATTTTGGGCCGCACAAAAGCAAACACCTGCAAAGTGTTTGTAAATGGCGACGGCAATCTTGAATATACTTGGGTACCAGATTATGAGAATCCCACACATATGTCGGTTGTGCGTTCTATCATGCGCGGCGATATCACGCAAAGCTCATTTGCTTTTACAATCAAAGAGCAAATGTGGAGCGAGTCAGAAAAGTACGGATCTATGGGCAAGCGCACAATCAAGGTCATCGAGGATTTGTACGACGTTAGCCCTGTAACTTATCCCGCTTACGCCGATACTGAAGCCGACGCCCGTAGCATTGTTGCTATGCGTGATCAGGAGCAAGAAATTGAAGAGGCAAAAAGAAGCCAAGCCTCTGCCGATGTTATTAAATTGGCTTTATTGAGATACCAAAACCTTTAAACAAAAAACAAAATCATGAATAAAATCAAAGCCCTTAAAGAAGAGCGTGGACGTTTGCTAGGCGAATTGTCTACCTTGCAAACCACCATTGAAAAAGAAGCCAGATCTATGGCCGATTCAGAAACTAATCGCTTGGCTGAAATCGAGGCTCGTTTGGGCGCGATCAAAGCAGAGGTTGAAACCTTGGAAAAGTTGCAGAATCTTGCAGCTCAAGCCGCTGGCCACGTTGCTAGCCGTAGCGAAGAAAAAGAAAAGTCAGAAATGGCTAAAGAGTACAGCTTTAAGCGCGCTATCGATATGGCTATTTCTGGCCGTCGCGAAGGTGTTGAAGGTGAATTTTCTGCCTTGGCTTCTAGCGAGTATCAGCGTAGCGGTGTAAGCGTAAGCGCTCACTCTATGAAAATCCCTTCTGAAGTATTTAAGCGTGATATGTCTGCTACTGGCGGAACTTCTGGCTCTGAAGGTGGTGTAAACGTTCAAACTTCTGTTGGTTCTATTATCGACGTATTGCTTCCTAAGACTGTATTGCGCGGTTTGGGTGTGCAGCAGTTGAGCGGATTGGTTGGTAACTTGGATATGCCAACAGCTTCAACTGTGCCTTCTGCAGGTTGGAACACTGAAAACGGAACTGCTACTGAAAAGAGCCCCGCGTTCAGCAAAATCACTTTCAGCCCTAAGCGTTTGGCCGCTTACATTCAAGTTTCTAACCAGTTGATGTTGCAATCTAGCAACTCAATCGACGCTTACGTGCGTAACTGGTTGTTGAATGCAATGGCTCAGTCTTTGGAAACTGCTGCTATTAAAGGCGGTGGATCTAACGAGCCAACCGGTATCATTGCTAACTCTTCAGTTAACGTAACTTTTGCAGGTGGCGCATCTTCTAACAGCACAAACGCAAACGGAATCGCTCCAGTATGGGCCGACGTTGTTAACTTGATGAAAGCCGTTGAAAACGCAAACGGTGAGGGTGTTGCTTACTTGACCAACCCTAAAGTAAAAGCCGCTTTGCAAACTATCCCACGCCAAGCTTCAGGTGTTGAAGGTAACTTCATCTGGCCTGCAGGTGGTGCTGAATTGAACGGTTACAACGTAGCCACTTCAACTTTGGTTCCTTCAAACTTGTCTAAGGGTACTAGCTCAACTTTGTCTGCAATGATCTTTGGAGATTTCAGCAAAATGGCTATCGCTTCTTGGGGTGGTATGGAGTTGACAGTTGACCCTTATAGCGGTGCTACTGCTGGCTTGACTAACGTTGTATTGAATGCTTACTTAGATTGCAACTTGTTGCAGCCTACTGCCTTCGCAGTTTGTAAGGACATCGTAGCCTAATAACTTGACTGCTCGGAGTCATTAAATACCGAGTGCCGGGGGTGATCTTGACTGCATCGCCCCTGGGCCAATATGAAAGTGAGATTTACAGCAAACCCTACAGGGCAATTTAATTTAAGTTACAATGTAGGCGAGGAAGTAATAATGGAAACTAAGCAGGCTATGCTCTTAATTGAGGCGGGCGTTGCTGAAGAGATTGCAGTATTGACGCCAACGAAGCCAAAGAAGGCAAAACCAGTAAACCCTGAAACCGAACTAGACGCAGAATAATGTTTGTTAGCCGTAGATATACCGCCTTCGCAAATGCCGCAACTGATTACCTCAGTTTGGCAGATGCAAAAACCCATTTAAGGGTTACAAGTTCCTCAGATGATACTTACATTTCGGGGCTTATCTCTATGGCAATTGATGCCTGCAGTAATTATTTGGGTTACTCAATTCGCAAAGGGACGGCAAAGTATGGCTTTGACTCATTTACTGGCCAGCCTGCGCTCGTGAATCCCGTGAATGGACTCAATATACCTTCGGGCAATTATCTGCGCTTAAACACGCGCTGCTTGGCGATCAACTCTGTGAGCTATGTGAACGACTCGCAAACAGTTGTTGCTTTTGATTCTGGCGATTGGTTGGTTGCGCCTGATCCAATGGGCGGGTATTCTCGAAATATCTTTTTTGAAAACACGCCATCCTCAATAACGGACGATACAATTAAATATATTGTTGAAATTTCTGAGGGTTTTAATCCTGTCGGCACTTCTTCTGTAGATCCCGATACAATTCTACCCGCTACGATTAAGCACGCGGCGCTGTTGTTGGTTGCACAGTATTACGATAACAGGCAGGCCATCATTGCGGGGAGTATTAACAGCGAAATGAATTTCGGCTTTCACTACCTACTCGATCCGTACAAAATCCAAATCATGATCTGATGAATGCGGGATTAATGGATGTTTTGGTGAGCCTACAAAGTTACACCGAAACCATAGATACAAACACAGGCGAAAAGCTGCAAACGTGGACGGAATATGCAACCGCCTGGGCGCAGCGTGTTGAGCAGGAAAGTGGCGCCGAGAATGTAAACGCAGACAGGCGCGAGCATAAGCAAATTGTAATGTATACCATTCGTTTCAATTCTGCCGTAGGCGTTAAGCACAGGGTGGTTGATGACAATGGAGCGCACAACATTGTTAACATTGCAAACCTTCAGCGCAATCTATATTTGAAACTACAAACCGAATTAACGCAATAATGGAGAAAATCGACGGACTCGCTGAAACCTTGGAAGCCCTAAAGGCTATGGGGGTCAGTGTGAAAAGTCGTAAACTTCAGCAAGTTTTAAAGAAAAGCGCAAGCCCAATTATCGCAACGGCCAAAAGTTTGGTGCCAGTTGATACAGGCGATTTGCGGGACTCAATCGGTTTTATTAATAGCAAGGATAATCAGAACTATGATAAGGCTTTGATTGGCTTGCGCAAGGAGTACCACAACAACTATTTGGGCGTGATGTATGAATACGGCACGGTTGAGCGAATCCAATCGAGCACAGGCCGCTATACAGGCGCCATTGCCCCCGTGCGTTTTATGCAAAGGGCCGTCGATTCAAACGCCACAAGCGTCGAAGAAAACATAATGAAAGGCGTTGATCAAATCATTGCCGATTTAGCTAAAAAAAATAATCTAATATACAAATAACCATGGCAATCTCTGGACCAGTAAACGGCACGCTGATAAGCATCTATAAAGATGTGAGCGGAACCTTGACCAAAATCGCAAACGCGACATCTCATTCAATCGACATTTCTAAAGATATGATCGACGTTACTAACAAAGACAGCGCAGGCGCAAAGGAGTTTATCGCCGGCGAATATGGCTACACTTTGAACGTTGAAGGTATTTTTGAAGAAGATGCATCTGTGAGCACAAGCGGTTTGTCTTTTAAAGATCTTTTGACCGATTTGTTAGCGGGTACTTCTGTTACAATTGTAATGACTACCAACAGCACAGGAGATCAAAAATTAACAGGCGGCGCTTTCTTCAGCAGCTTGAGTTTGAGCGCACCCAACAATGACAAAGCAACCTTCACAGGAACTTTGCAAGGTACAGGCGCTTTGACTATTGGCACCGTTTCATAATTTATTTGTTATCTTTGTGGCATGAGCCACATTATCATCGGGGGTGTTCAGCACCCCCTTTTGTTTAACATGAACAGCCTGCGCAATGTGATGCAGTTGGCTGGAATGGAAAATTTCGCAGATCTAAACCTGCAAAAAGACCTTGCCAAATCTATGGACTTCGCACTGAGTTGCGCATTCTATGGGATTCTCGAAGGCTACGAAGCCGACGGCAAAAAAACGCCATATCCCACAATCCAAAAATTGGGCGCATCGGTTAAAAGATTTACAGAGTTGAGTCCTGCGCTAGATGGATTTACGCAGGCCGTTAGTGATTTCTTTAGCACCGAAGAGCCAGAGGGAAAGTAAAAGCCAAGGGCGACGGCGCACCGCTAACTTGGCGCAAGATTGAGCGCATCAGTTACGGCGAATTGAATCTAACTGAGCGGGAATTTTGGAAATGCTCGCCACGTTTTTGGCGTTTGAAATTGGAGGGCATGCGTGAGGCGCAGCAACAGCAGTACAGAAACCAATGGGAAATAACTCGCTGGGCAGTTGCTACAGGCATGGCGCCCCACTTAAAAAAGCCAATAGAACCGAAAAGGCTGTTAACATTTCCATGGGAGGAACCTGAGTTTTTGTCTATTCACGAAGCGGTTAGGTTATATTCGCATGTCTTTGATAAATTAACACCGGACGCCAAGGCATGAGCGCACCAATAAAAATAGTATATAACATTTTAAGCAATGCGTCAGACCTCACGGCGTTGGTTTCCACTCGCTTAAACCCTTTGCGGATTCCGCAAGAGTCTGCATTTCCTGCAATCGCTTATAATTTAGTCAGCGTAATTGCAAGCCCTACCAACACAAGCCACTCACGCACAGACTTTGCTCGGGTGCAAGTTAGTAGTTTTGGGGCCACGTTTGCCGATGCGATGGACACAGCCGCGCAGGTTCGGGCCGCGTTTGAAGCTGCTACCTTTCCAGATACTTTTAATGGGGTATACTGCCAAGCGATTGAGTTCGATGGCGAGGTGCATTTGGTTGAAGATGAGGCAGGATTTGCTGGGATTTACCACGTTGCTCAGGACTTTATAATTAATTACATTTATGCCGCGCCAGTGCCATCTGGTGCCAGTTATTTGTTGCTCGAAGATGGCGCTTATTTATTGCAAGAAGATAGTTATAAAATAGAATTGTAAGCATGGCAAGGTCGTTAAATATAGTAATTGGCGCAAACATTGAAAAGCTCAGACAGGGCTTTAATGATGCGATATCAGTAATAAAAAAGGCGGGCGGTGAAATGTCTGCCGATGTGGCTAAGAGTGCGAAGAGCATTGAGGAGAAGCTAGCAGCGATTGCAACTAAAAATCCAACAGCGGGAACTGTTAGGCAGTTAACAAATTTGGCGATGGAAGCGCGGGCATTAGGTCCAGAGTTCCAAAATGTAGCTAATGATATAATTCGTGAAGCGGGTAGAATAAAAGATAGCATAGGCGATGCACGTGCAGAGGTTGCGTATTTCGCAAGTGATACGCGAAAACTTGACGCAGTAATAGGAACTGTGCAAGGTGTTGCCGGGGCTTATTCTGTAGCAGAGGGCGCCATTGCTTTGATGGGCGTTGAAAGTGAAGATCTTCAAAAAACCATGGTTAAGCTGCAGGCAGTTATGGCAGTGGTTACAGGGTTACAAGAAATAGAAACTTTACTACAAGAAGAGAGCGCGGCGATGCAGGGGTTGCTTGCTTTGCGCACTTCTGCATTAACAGCAGCAAAAACGGCTTACGCTGCCGCAGTTGGCACGGCCACGGGAGTGCAAAGGGGCTTTAACTTAGTAATGGCCGCTGCGCCTTGGGCATTGGCCGCTACCGCTATAGCGTCAATAGCTTACGCACTTAGCGCTTACGCGGAAAAAACTAAAAAGGCGGCTCAAGAGCAGAAGCTATTTAATGAGCTTAACGCTGAAACGCAAAAGAATTTTGAAGAGGAGGTAAAGAGTGTTAGTGGTTTATTGGCAGTTGTAAATAACCATAACGCCAGCATGCGAGAGCGTAAAAATGCGCTAGCAGAAATACAAAAAATTTACCCAGACTTTCTAGCAAACCAAAGCATTGACAAGGTAAACAGCGCAGAGTTAAAAACTGCGACTAGTAACTTGACTGCTGAAATTTTTAAGCAGGCAAAAGCAAAAGCCGCATTTGCAAAGTTGCAAGAGTTGAGCGCTAAAATGCTTGAGTACGAACTAGGCAAACAGCAGGCTCAGCTAAGCACACAGGCTGAATTAAATAGACTTTATGCTAGCGGGGCTTCTGCTTCACAAGTGCAAGGTTTTATAGACAGCCAAAAGAATATAGGCACAATAGCCGCAGCAAACGCCGCAAAAATCCAAACGCAAATAGACGCCATAGTTCAAATGGCTACTGCCCAAGGATTAAGCATAACGCCTATTGCTCAAAGCACAAATGCAATAAACCAACAAACGGTAGCAGTAGAAAAACTAACCGAAGCAAAATCTTTTGATAATAGCGCAATACAACCCACTAGCCAATTTGGCGCAACTTCGCCAACTATTGAGGCTTTTGCTAAAGCTACTGGGCCATTGCCACAATACACAGCGGTAGTAAAAGCGGAAACTACAGAGCAGGCCCTAGTGATTTCAGATTATGAGAAAAACATGGCTACCGCTATGGAAGGCGTTAACCAGGCTTTTAATAATTTGACCGCCCAGGGCCTCGAAGATTTCGGGGTATTGTTGGGCGATATTATGACGGGCCAAATCGGTAGCTTTCAAGATTTTGGCAAGAAATTACTGGGATCCGTTGCGGCATTCATGAAATCCTTTGGACAGGCATTGATTGCAACGGCTACAGCGTCAAAGGCTTTTAAGGAGTTGCTAATTAAAAACCCTGTGCTCGCAGCTGCTGCGGGTGTTGCATTGATTGCGGGCTCTGCGGTGATCACTGGAATGCTTAACAAAGGCCCACAGGCTACAGCATTCGCCGAGGG
>Ga0208597_1001026_pt1 | contig 11032 bp, 10 predicted proteins | sample LakMenEpi05May12_FD_150673 | JGI IMG/M metagenome (GOLD analysis project Ga0208597, IMG submission 150673) | Freshwater microbial communities from Lake Mendota, WI - 05MAY2012 deep hole epilimnion (SPAdes) | ecosystem: Environmental > Aquatic > Freshwater > Lake > Epilimnion/Euphotic zone ...
GTAATTGGAGCTTCGTTGTTTGAGCTTCGTTTGTACATTCGCCTTCAATAAACCATCATGCAAAAAAACATCCCTGCATCCGTCTTTTCATTCTTGGAAGACTTGAATAAAAACAACAATAGAGAGTGGTTTCAAGTCAATAAAGAAAGATACCAAGAGCAATACAATTTGGTTGCTTTGTTTGCAGATGAGTTGCTTTCACAAATGAAACAATGCGACACTATTGAAACGGCTAGCGGGAAGAAATCGTTGTTTCGAATACACAAAGACGTTCGATTTTCGAAAGATAAGTTGCCTTACAAAACAAATATTGGAGGCGCTTTTACACGTGCAACAAAAGAACTGCGCGGTGGCTATTACTTCCACATTGAACCAGGAAATTGTTTTTTAGGCGGAGGCTTTTGGGGACCGTCACCGGAAGACTTAAAGCATATTAGACTTCAGATTGCCGCAGATCCTGAACCTTTGAGAGACATTCTTTCATCGAAAGAATTTATTTCCACTTTCGGGAAATTGGAAGGCGAACAACTCAAAACAGCTCCGAAAGGTTTCGACAAAGACCATCCAGCCATTAACCTCATCAATTACAAGCAGTTTCTACTCATTAAAAAATTCACCGACAAACAAGCTCAATCGGAAACTTACTTGAAAAACGTTGTCTCAACCTTTCAAGCGATGCGTCCGTTTTTCGATTACATGAGTGAAATTCTCACGACTGATTTGAATGGGGAACCGATTTGAACTGCGTAATTAGAAAATCGAAGATTTTATTCCTACTTCGTAATTGGAAATCCTACGGATTAATTCCTACTGCGTAATTGGAACTTCGTAATTGGAACTTCGTTATTCCTACTACGTAATTGGAAAATCGAAGATTTTATTCCTACAAAGTAATTAGAACTAATGTTGTTGACTAACAGTCGAAGACCCTCGCATAGCACTATGCCCTCGTCGAAGACCCTCGCGAAGCCCTCGTTGCTCCGTGACATTAAAAGATTGCAACCACCTCCCCCTTCCTCCCATTCCACTGAAAGTCTTGTCCCACTTTCTTTCCAATTAAAGCTTGTCCAATGGGAGATGCGGCGCTAATGATGTAACAATCGCCTGCTTGCGTGGTGAGTTTTCCGAAAGAGGTAATGATGTAAAACCAACCTGCATTGGTTTCAACCAATGATCCAACACGGACTTCATGGGATATTGAAATTTTCGAAGGATTAAAACGTTCTACTTCTTCGCTTCTGCGATTGTGCTCTTGCATCTGCTTTCCCATCTTCTCCAATTCCAAATGCACCTGCGCCGCCGCTGTCTCGTGCTTATCTCCAGCAGAACTCTTCCCCTCTTGCTTATTCGATTCCATGAGTTCATTCCACGCCACTTGCATCTCTGCTCCTCGCTCTTGAATCACCTTCACCAACGCTTCGTATACCTCTGCCTTATTCATCTCAATATTTGCGATTCACTCCAATTAAAATCGTCGAAGACATTCGCCTCCGGCATTCGTCCAAAGGACATTCGTTGCCAAGCTGAGTGGTGTAAGGCGTTGAATTCAAAGGTATCTGTGCCCCTGGGGCAAGAACGTTGAATTCATTCTGATTTATGTTTAAAGGCGCCAACGAGCGATCACCTCCAAAAGAAAGTTGAAACTGTGAAATTTTGTATTTTGATTTTTTAATTTCTTGCGCTGAAACAACAAAGCAAGAAGAAACTGCTAACACCGCCAGTGAAAATATTTTTTTCATAATAAATTTTCGTTACGGCCTAAAAACAGCCTTTTTCTACAATTATTGTCCAAATATGCACTGTTTTGACAGAAAATAGATTCAAGATTATTCTGAAAATTGAATATATTCGTTTAAAACAAATCGAATGCAGGGAGATAATCATAGCGTTGCCTTTTACAAGGAGTTCAATAACCTTCTCGTTACTTGTACTTCGTTGATTATACAATCTTCTCCTGATGATTTTTATAAATCAATGAATGCTCTGCTCGAAAAAATTGGGGAGTTCTCGAATGTTGATAGAGCCTATTATTTTGAATTCAATTATGAAGAAAGTTCTTGCTCAAATGTTAACGAATGGTGCAAGAAAAATGTCAGTCCACAAATTGATGAACTTCAAAATATCCCAATAGAACTTTTTCCAAACTGGACAAACTGTATGCTCAAAGGTGATGAGGTATACATTGACAACCTTAGCACTTTAGATCCAACGTGGGCGCCAGAGAAAGAAATACTTGAACCTCAAGGAATACAGTCCTTGCTTTCTATTCCCGTGCGCGAAAGTGAACACCTTTTTGGATTTATTGGATTTGATGCTGTTGAAGAACGCATCTTATGGAATGACTCTTCCAGGCACCTCTTAAGAATTTTGGGTGATAATATCGGTTCTGTCATGAGACGAAACGAACAAAACAAAGAGCTTGTAAAAAAGCAGATGCTCGCGGAAGAGCTTTTTGAAAAGGCGAACATAGCGAATAAAACAAAATCAGACTTCCTCGCAAACGTATCTCATGAAATAAGAACACCACTCAACGGAGTAATTGGCTTCAGCGATTTGCTCAAGGCAACGAATCTAGATTCAACACAAGAGGAATATGTAAAGAACTTAAACATATCAGCCAAAATCCTACTTGACTTAATCAATCAAATTTTAGACTTTAGTAAAATTGATGCCGGAAAAATGACTCTTAATATCGAAGCTTCCGACATTCGAAACCTTACTGAAAATATTGTGTCTATTATTCGTCCGCAGGCCCAGTCTAAAGGAGTAGAATTGAATTTGTATGTTGAAGAGAATTTCCCGAAGTACATTAAAGTAGACGCCCTTCGTTTGCAACAGGTAATCATTAACCTTGTCAATAACGCTGTGAAATTTACCGCTCTTGGTGAAATTTCTGTGAATATTACAAAAGTCAAATCGTCTGGTCATAAAGCAACTATCCGAATCGCAGTTTCAGATACAGGTATTGGAATTTCTGAAGAACAAAAAAATCACATATTCCAAGTTTTTGGACAAGCAGACTCATCGACGTCGAAAAAATACGGAGGATCAGGATTAGGTCTTGTCATTTCAAACAAAATTCTCAATCTCATGAACAGTGAGATTCAATTTGACAGTGAATTTGGAAAAGGATCTGTCTTTTATTTTGACGTTGAAATCCCGACCGACATTCCAGACGACATATTACAGCGCTCTGAACTTGAAGAAACTATTGATAGCAATAACAATAAAGCAAACAAATCCTTTTCAGGCAAATCTATTTTAATTGTTGAGGACAACGATTTGAATATGATACTCATTCGCGTGCTCATTCAGGAGTTTTCCAAAGAAATCTATCTACTCGAGGCGAAAAGTGGATTTGAAGCAATAAATATGGTGGAAAACTTCAGACCTGATTTAATCCTAATGGATATTCAAATGGCTGAAATGGACGGAAAAGAAGCTTGTCGAAGAATTCGATCTAAAGGATACGTTAAGCCGATATTAGCGTGTACAGCAAGTGTGGCAGAGGGTGAGAAAGAAAACTGTTTAGAAGCAGGAATGAACGGATACATGACTAAACCAATCGATAAAGCAACGTTCTTCCAATTAATAAACAATCACATCAACTCTTAGCGACGAACCATTTTCGGACTAGCATTCAACATCTTCTTCACCTGCTTAATGTCGTTCTTCAAATATCCTTTTGAATCCAAGGCCTCTGCTTTTTTCAAATGCATGGTCGCTGTCATCTTGTCGTTCTTGTTTCCAGACAAAACGGCCAAGTTCAAATAGACCGCTGCCTTGTCAACGTCTTTCTTCAAACCTAAACGTAATGCTTCTTTGAACAAACGCTCGCTTTCAGAGAACTTGTTCGTTTGAACATCCATAGAACCTTTGATGAAAAAGTAATATCCACGTTGATTCTTCCACAATTGATTCACCTTAATACGCTCTAACCATTTGCGAGCTTTTTCAATTTTCTGAACTTGCATGTAGTAAAATACCAATATCATGCGGACACTTCGCGTGCACATGAAAACCAATACCGCAGATGGGATGATCATAGCAATTCCCCGCCCCCAATATCCATCACTAAACAAAAGAATGGTCATAAACACGCTCGATAGCGCAAACAAAAACTTTATAGCATGATTCATAATTCTAGGTTTGAAGTGCAAATGTACGAAACACATTGAAGTATATTTGCACACCTCATTATTATTGACTATTATGAAAATGAAACAGCTTTTTTTAACGGTATTCGCTGCAACGATAGCATTGACTTCTTGGGCACAGCCCGACAACGATTCTATCAAAGTCATCGAAGGTATTCAACCCCCGAGAACTTATGTTATTCCTAAACCATATATAAACCTTCCCTCGATTGAAACCTATGTACTCATAGGGACAAGTATTCAAGAGAAACGTTTGAACGGAAACTACGGACGCGATGTTCAAGTGATTACGAAGAAAGATATTCTGTCTCTTCCCGTTCGCAGTGTGAACGAACTGTTGGGCTATGTATCTGGACTAGACATTCGCGAACGCGGACCATTTGGAGCTCAAGCCGATTTATCCATGATGGGTGCAGGATTTGAACAATGTCTCATATTAATAAACGGCGTTCCCATGCGCGATCCGCAAACCGGACACCACATGCTGAACCTTCCTGTTGACATCTCGCAAATTGACCGAATTGAAGTCATGAACGGAACGGCTGGAAGAATCTACGGCTCCAACGCTTTGGCTGGCGCAATTAATATTATTACATCAACTCCGAATGCAGGAACTTCATTTGTTGAAACCTTCAACGCCACAGCTTCTTCACAAGAAGGATTTGTTGCGAACGGGATTCAAGCCATGGCGGCATTTGGAAAACTTAGGTCACAACACAGCTTTTCATTGGGTCAATTCAAGACCAACGGATATCGCTACAATTCTGCAAATGATCAACAACGCATCAGTTACCTCGGGCATTACCAGTTGAAACGTAACAACACGTTGGACATCATGGCTGGACATTTTAAAAACAGCTTTGGAGCTAACGGCTATTATGCTTATCCGTATGACAAAGACGCGGTTGAAGAGGTGAACACTTCATTTGTTTCAGCAAAAGCAAATATTGTAGATGCAAAAAACATCTGGACGTTTAAACCCATTGTATACGCACGTTTCAACAAAGATCATTACGTGCTTATTGAAGACAACCCGAGCTATTACGAAAACACGCACAACAGTGCAGCCGCCGGCCTTGAATTACACGCGACCCGCTCTAACAAATTCGGCCAGTTCGGTATTGGTGCTGAAGCAAGAACTGAAATGATACGAAGCACCAATCTTGGAGATCGTAACCGTTCCTTCTATAATATTTACGGAGAAGAGCGCTTTATGCTTGGGAAATTCAACACCACACTCGGTGTGAATGCGCAGTACAACAGCGCCAATGGCGTGAGCTTCTTTCCAGGAATCGAGACCATTCGAAACCTCAGAAACAACTACGCCATCTTCGCGAACGTTGGAACTGGCAATAGACTTCCTTCCTACACTGAATTGTATTACTCGGATCGTGCGAACACAGGGAACGATTCGCTCTTAGGAGAAAAAGCTCGTAACGTAGAGGTGGGTTTCAAGAAATTCGGAAAGTTGAATTTCACCGCAAGCGGATTTTACCGCAGTGTATACAACGCTATCAACTACACGCGTGAAAACGACTTAGACAAATGGACTCCTTCCAACTTCACAACTGTGAATTTCTTGGGAGTGAACGCCAATTTGCATTGGCAAGTGTGCGATAACGCATCTTTGAAGTTGAATTACACCTATCTCGATGCGCAGCTCGGTACCGAAAACGATGTTCAAAGCAAATATGCCTTGTATCACGCAAGACACCGCGTTACTTTTCAATACCGTCAACAAATCACAAACACATTCAGCACAAACATGACCGTTCGCTACACCGAACGTTTCACTGGAACAAACTATACAGTGCTTGATTTCCGTGGCATGTGGAAATTGAATGAAAACATCACTATGAATTTCGATGTGACGAATTTGCTTGACAGAAAATACATTGATCAAGGATACATTGAAATGCCTGGGCGTTGGTTCCGTGTTGGATTCCGTTTCAACATAAACTAAAACAACCGATTCGATTGAGCTATCTTAGCGAGCAATAATTATAAAAATGTCGGCATTCGGAAACCTTTTCAAAAAGAAAAATCCTCAATTGGATGAAGCGCTGAGCTTCACTCCTATTGTTGCCGATATGCACAGTCATTTGCTTCCAGGGATTGATGACGGTTCTGTGGACATGGAAAATTCCATTGAACTCATTTCAGCATTGCACAGCATGGGCTACAAAAAGCTCATTACCACTCCGCATATTTTCTGGGACATGTATAAAAACACGACCGAAATTATTCGTGAAAAGGAAGCCCTGGTTAAAGCGGAATTGTTAGCTCGCGGAATTGATGTTGAATTTCAAGCTGCAGCGGAATATTACGTAGATGAGCACTTTGAAGAGTTGATTGCCAAAGATGACATTCTGAGTTTTGGAGATAAATACGTTTTGTTTGAACTGTCATTCGACACCGAGCAGATTAATTACAAGCGCGCTGTTTTCAATTTGCAATTGAACGGATACAAGCCTATTCTTGCGCATCCAGAACGTTACGAATATTGGCACACCAATTTCTCGAAATACGAAGACGTTGCAGACCGTGGCATTCACATTCAGATTAATACGAACTGCTTAACCGGTCATTATGGACCTGGGGTGAAACGCATTTCAGAACGCTTGATTGAAGCTGACTTGGTCGATTTCATTGGTACCGACTGTCATCACGTGGGACATTTGAATTTATTGGAAGCCATGCGACGTTCTCCCCTTCTAAAAAAACTTATTGAATCGGGAAGACTTCTCAATTCAAAATTGTAACAAACATTATTCTATTGTACATCAGATTAATCTAAAATTAAATCTGAATTCCGAAGGTGAAGAAGAAAGTTCTTCCGTTCGAAGGCAATAATCCAGGGCCGGGGTAACCTCCGGACCTTCTTGTGAAATAACTTTCATCGAAGAGGTTGTTCACTCCCACTTGAAGCGTGTAATTCTCTTTGCCGCTGTATCCAAAGCTCAAATCGCTTACACTGTAAGCAGGAATAAGACCAACTGTAGCAGCTGCATTTGGTGCCACTGTATTCAATGCATCAGCAAAGGCCTCACTCACTTTATTCAATTGATACGTAGCGCAGAAACCTTTCAGTTTGTAGGTCAAACCATAACGCTGAATTCTGCGTGGTGCATTTTCAACCGCTTTATTTGTTCGATCAGAAGAAGATCCCGCTAGAACAGTTGGATCGTTCCAGCTGGTGTAAGTCGCTTCGTTGTATGCAATGGATACAAAAGGATGAAGACTTCCACATTTCCCTTGTTTGAATTTACTTGGTACATTTCCTTCAACATACAATTCAATACCTTTCGAAAGTGAAGCGCCAATGTTCGTTACATAGCGAACGCTACTTTGCGTGTAGGTTCCTATACGATCCTGAATGTTCATCTGATAAACACTCACATCGTAGTGAATGTAATTCTTCCAAGAACCGCGAACACCAAGGTCTATATTTAAAGCTTCACTGTCTTTCAAATTCGGATCTATGACATCTGTTGTTGCTGAAGGAATAAGTTCTGAAAAGGTCATTGGACGAAAGGCTTGAGAAGCATTCGCGTAAATTTCATTCTTTTCATTCAAATGAAATTCAGTTCCAATACCGAAAAGTAACTTTGAAATCGCTCGCTCTTGAAAAGGAATTTCTCCATTAGCATAATTCACCGAGCCACTTCCACTCGAAACAATTTGTTCCAAACGAACACCTGGCACCACTAAAATTCGCTTCCCAATATAAAGCGCTTGCTCTGCAAAGAGCGCATAGTTCTTCGTCCCGAAAACATAATTCACCTTATATCCCAATGAATCTATATTCATGTTGAAGTCGGAACCCGTTGTGCCGTTTCCTTTTTGGTGACGAAATGTTTTAGCTTGGTAAGCACGCGCGCCGAAAGCCAAAGTTTGTTCGTTTCCAAATAAATCGAACACATATTTTCCGCGCAATTCTGTTCCGATATTCTGATATTTATCGGCATCTAATCTTCTTGCCGCATAATCATTCGTGGTGGAAAGAATCACATCGGCGGTGGTTATCGGATCTAGAAACCCAACGCTGCCGCGGGTAGCAAGCAATCCAAATGTTTTTATTTCAAGTTGAAATTTTTCCGAAGCGTTTATATCCAATTGAACATTCATAAGATTCCAGGGAATACTCATCCAATTTCTAGCGCGTAAACTCTGTTGCGCGTTATCCTGAAACTGAACGTCGGTAAGTCCTCCCGCTTGTTGACTGAGCATATCTGAATGCGTATATTCAGCCTTAACCTTCACCTTTTCGTTGAAATCGTATCCAACAGAGATGAATCCTGTTTGGGTATTGTAAGCGCTGTTCTCTCTCCAACCGTCTGCTGATCTTCGGTGATAAAAAGAGTAAAAGGAAAACTTGTTCTTTCGAAGACCAGTACTAATGAAATTATTGAACAGACCATAAGACCCGAACGACTGACGAATCTTTGTCTTACTGCCGTTTGTTGCAGGAGCGTTTTCGAAAACATAATTTATCATTCCTCCGAATTGCGGACCGTATTGAAGACTGCTTGCACCTCTTAGAATCTCAATTTTAGCCACCGCATCTGCTGGCGGCGTGTAATAAGCTTCCGGATAACCAAAAACATCTGAAGAAATATCATACCCATTCTGACGCATATTGAATTCCCAAGAACGATTGGGACTAAGTCCACGTGTTGCTATTCCGGTTTGAATCCCGCTTCCATCGCTTTCCCAAACCATAATCCCAGGTATTCTTCCGAATAATTGTCGCGAGTTGTTTGAAGACAAATCAATGTTCAATTTCTCTGGTGAAATGAAGGCCGTTTTCTTTCCTCCATAAATACGTACGCCGTCAATAGCCGGTAGATTGCCTGTTTCATCAAGAACTGTAACTTTAATTTCAATGAATCGCGTCGTGTATTTCGGCAATGTATCTTTTTGTCCCATTGCATTCAACGCTATGAAACAGGCTATCAACGTATATAAACTCTTTCCCATCGATTCTATTTAGATTAATTCTCAATTGCAAATAAACACTACTCTTCATTTGTAAGCAATACCACATTTGTAGTAAAAAAAAGAGGACCGAGGTCCTCTTCAAAAAAAAAAAAAAATGAAACTATACGAGTATAGCATCAAGCTTTTCAGTTAGTACGTTCTTTGGAACAGCACCAACACTCTTGTCTACAACCTCTCCGTTCTTCACGAAAATGATTGTAGGGATATTTCTGATTCCAAATTTCGCACTGATCTCTGGATTGTTATCTACGTTTACTTTACCTATCACCGCGCGACCGTCATACTCTGCGTGCAACTCGTCAACAATAGGTCCAACCAATTTACATGGTCCACACCATTCCGCCCAAAAATCAATCATCACTACTTTGTCTGAACCATCTACTAATTCACTGTAGTTGCTGTCTGTAATTTCAACTGCCATATCTGTAAGTTTTTATGTTTCTTAAATGTTGTGCTTCAAAACTGAAACGGGGGACAAATGTAATACTAACTTTCTGTGAATATCAAGAAAAAAATCACCTTTTCATTCACAATTCCTCATTAATGTATTGTTTTCGAAGCGAATGAGCTCGAGTCAACTTTTTTCTTTCTTAAAGAAAAATAGAGTAAAACGGCTCCTCCTAGCATAAATAGGACTGCAATTATTTCCGCCTGTGTGGCTTGAATACCTAGAAAGTCGAATTTATTGTTTACACGAATCTTTTCTATGAAGAAACGTTCAAGTCCGTTGAAGATCAGATACAGCGCGGTTATTACTCCGGCAGCTTTAGCGCGTTTGCGAATCGACCATAAGAATATAAAGATGGCAACTGCCGCAACAATCTCATACAACGGTGTTGGGAATACCCCTGGAACCAAATGCGTTCCGTAGCCTGCATATTGATCGGAAGTCATAAACTCTCCCACTCTATTTACGTTATTCGGATAGTCATACGACCAAGCCCAATCGGGTAACCAAGAGAGCCATCCTGGCTTTGGACTTATGTTTTCAATTCCCCAATCCCCATCTCCGCTTGTGTGGCAGCCCATACGACCAATTCCATAAGCTAAGATCATTCCCGGAGTGGCAGCGTCGGACAAAACCAACATCGGGATCTTCTTCATTTTCGCGAATGTCAAAACCACGATCGCTCCCATGATTAATCCGCCGTATACCGTTAAGCCACTTATGAAACTTTCCAAAGATGGGTGAGTAAAGAACTCTCTTAACTCGGCAGGATTCTCGAACAAGTGAAACAACTTCGCTCCTGCTAATCCCCCAATGGCTGCTAAAAACGTTATGGTTCCCGTGTATTCTCCAGCGGAAAACGCTTCCATTTTCTCTTGGGGTTGGGGCAACTGTTTTTTCTTTTCTGTGTAATAGCGGTAATAGGCATAACCTCCACCCACTAACAATCCAAGCAGCGGGTAACCACTTTTTGAAAAAATAATGTGTTGAGGAGAATTCACACCGTTGAACAATCGACCACTATTCACCAATAAATAAATCACTTTCCACCCCAAAATGAAGCCCATTAATCCTGAGAAAAAGATGTCCATCATATTCGGAGCACCACCAACAATTACTTTTCGAATTCCGCCTTTAATAAGTCCCAGCGATTCTTTTCTCTTTAGCTCAAGCGTTAGCGTATAACTCGCTGCTATGAAGGCAAGCGCAACGAAAAACCCGAAGCTATTCAACATTTTGGCCCAAGACCATTCAACACCGAACCAATCGTAAAAGACATGATATAAAGTAGGATACATGTGGCGAAGATAATAAGGGAATGTAAAGCAATTGAGCAATAAAGAGACATTATCTCTCGACTACTCTTCAAGATTTGGTAATATGAAATTCATGCTGCCTTCATGTAAGACGAGTTAGTTTGTAAAAA
>Ga0208597_1001027_pt1 | contig 11025 bp, 9 predicted proteins | sample LakMenEpi05May12_FD_150673 | JGI IMG/M metagenome (GOLD analysis project Ga0208597, IMG submission 150673) | Freshwater microbial communities from Lake Mendota, WI - 05MAY2012 deep hole epilimnion (SPAdes) | ecosystem: Environmental > Aquatic > Freshwater > Lake > Epilimnion/Euphotic zone ...
CCGAAATACTAATGGAATTAAACTTCGGCATATTCTTAGAAGTATATTGAAATATATCTCCAATAATTCGCATGGATGGTTTGGGTGGATAGATATAGGTGTTTCGAACCATAAACTCTTTCAAAATATCATTTTGAATCGTTCCCGTTAATTTTTCGGGTGCAACGCCTTGTTCCTCAGCCGCTACAATATAAAAAGCCATTACAGGAATAACAGCACCATTCATAGTCATCGAAACTGACATTTGATCCAAAGGGATTTGGTCAAATAAAATTTTCATATCTTCAACAGAGTCAATTGCTACGCCTGCCATACCTACATCGCCTAAAACTCTTGGGTGATCGCTATCATAGCCACGATGCGTAGCTAGGTCAAAAGCGACCGAAAGTCCTTTCTGACCCGCAGCTAGATTTTTTCTATAAAAGGTATTGGATTTTTCGGCAGTAGAAAAGCCTGCATATTGACGTATAGTCCATGGTTGCTGAATATACATGCTCGAATAAGGCCCACGCAAAAAAGGTGGAAAACCCGCACCATATCCTATATGGGAGGCTTTTTCTAAGTCTTTCGCATCAAAAATATTTTTGGCATCGATGCCTTCTACAAATTTAGCTTTAACAATACAATCTTGTTTAGAATGGGACTGATACAAACTATCAAAGGCAAAATCCTTAATCTTCATGGTCTAAAAATTTTAATGAGGCAAATGTATAAAAAAATGCTGAGATATGGGCATAAAAAAAGCGATATCATTTGATATCGCTTCGTATTTTTAGATTGAGTTAAAGATGTAATTATTCTACTACATTTCCTTTAACTACAATTACTTTTGATGCATTAACAGGGTCATTGCTCAATACAGTAACTTGTTTATTGATTGGACCTGGTCTATTTGTATCATATTTGATAGAAATTTTTGCAGATTTACCTGGCATGATTGGCTCACGAGGACAAGTAGGAACTGTACATCCACAAGATCCATTACAGCTAGTCAATAATAATGGTTGAGAACCTTTGTTTGTTACTTCCAATTCTCTTGTACCTTCAGCACCTTTTTTTACTTCACCATAATCTACTACATCTGTAGACAAGAATATAGATGGGTCTTTTGTAATAGGGGCTACAATAGCTGCTTCTTTTTTAGCTACTGCTTTTTTTGCTTTTTTCTGAGCTTGTGCGTTGATTGCAAATAATGCAATAAATACGAATAATGCTATTTTTTTCATGATATGTTGATTTTAAAATTTGTTATTTGACTAATTGATTGCAAAAATAGTTTAATTTTTGAAAAGTTATATCATAAATTTCTTTAAATAAAATTGCAATAAAACATAAAATTAATATAGTGTGCTTATAATCAACTAAATAAAATGATTAACGACTTGTTTTTTTAACATTTTTTCCTCATGTTTTTACAATTTTTAAATTTTAACTCAAAATTAAATCCTATTTGAGTAATTTTGCTCATATTTTTTAACTAACTAAAAAAAATAAAAGGTATGAACTTTGAATTGAGCGAGGAGCATTTAATGATACAAAATATGGCGAAAGATTTTGCCGAAAAAGAACTTTTACCCGGTGTAATCGAACGCGATGAGCATCAAATTATGGCTACTGAATATTTGAAAAAAATGGGAGAGCTAGGATTGATGGGTATGATGGTAGATCCTAAATATAATGGAGGTGGCATGGATACATTGAGTTATGTATTGGCAATGCAAGAGATTTCAAAAATTGATAATTCTTGTTCTGTGGCTATGAGCGTAAATAACTCATTGGTTTGCTATGGAATAGAAAAATATGGAACCGAAGAACAGAAACAAAAATATTTGACAAAATTGGCTACAGGCGAAGTATTAGGCGCATTTTGTTTGTCGGAGCCTGAAGCGGGAAGTGATGCAACTAGTCAAAGAACTACAGCGGTAGATATGGGCGATTATTATTTGCTCAATGGTACTAAAAACTGGATTACAAATGGTACACAAGCATCGGTATATTTAGTGATAGCACAGACAAATCCTGAATTGAAACATAAAGGAATCAATGTTCTTATTGTAGAAAAAGACATGCCAGGCTTTGTAGTAGGACCCAAAGAAAATAAATTGGGAATTCGCAGTAGTGATACCAATACGCTTTTGTTCAACGATGTAAAAGTTCCAAAAGAAAATAGAATTGGTGAGGATGGATTTGGATTCAAATTTGCTATGAGTACACTCAATGGAGGAAGAATTGGAATTGCTGCACAAGCATTGGGTATTGCAATGGGAGCTTTTGAGCGTTCGGTAGCCTATTCAAAAGAAAGAAAAGCGTTTGGCGCTGAAATATCAAAATTGCAGGCTATACAATTTAAATTGGCTGATATGGCTACAGAAATTGAAGCGGCAAAATTGCTTGTATATAAAGCGGCAAAATTGAAAGATGAAGGAAAAGATTATTCTCAAGCAAGTGCTATGGCTAAATTATACGCAAGTAAAGTAGCCATGGAAACAACGGTAGAAGCTATTCAAGTGCATGGAGGATATGGCTATGTAAAAGAATATCATGTAGAACGTTTGATGCGTGATGCCAAAATTACTCAAATCTACGAAGGTACTTCTGAAATTCAAAAAGTAGTAATTTCAAGAAGTGTTTTAAGCTAGTATGAAATACTATTTTAAAAGTATTTGCGTTGTCTTTCTATTAAAATGATGAATTTGACAAGAAATATATTAAAAATAATAATAGGGATAATGTTAGGTTATCCCTTATTTTTTTATAGTCAGGCGACTCCTGTTGTAGGGACGTGGCAGCATCATTTTGGTCCAAGGGTTTTTTCTCAAATTGAAAAAATTGGAAATGATCTCTATTCCAATGGCGAATTTGCATTATATCGTTTTGATTCAAAAAAACAAGAAGTAGATATATTGAATAAGCCTCGCGGTCTTTCGGATTATTATATTCAGACTATAAGATTTGATGAAAGTTCAAAAAGGTTGGTAGTTGTTTATGAAAATTCAATAATTGATATGATTGATTTTTCTAGTGGCAATACCAAAATTGAATCCAACTATGATATATATAATAAGATTTTTATAGGACGAAAAAATATTAATGAAATAAAATTTATTGCTGATAAAGTATATTTTGCTTCCACATTGGGAATTATTGTTTTAGATTATAAAAATAATGATATAAAAGAAACGTATGTTATAGGGGATAACGGAGTCAATGCCAATGTATTTAGTGTAGATAAGTTCAAAAATAAATTTTATGCAATCACAAATTATAAATTAAAAGAAGCAATAGATAATCAGGCAATAAATCTGCAAAATTATGCTAGCTGGACTATCAATAATTCTATGCCGAATGATTCTTTTGAGAAAATGATAGCTTCGGATAACTATTTATATTGTTTTACATCCAAGAAATTGTATCAATTTGATGGAACCAATTATACGGTTCTAAAAACATTGGATTCAAATAAAGTCTACCATGCTTTAAAGAAAATAAATAATGAAATCTATACCATATACCATAATAAGGATACCCAAGGAAATGTAATAGGAAGTAAAATAGAAAAAATAAGTAATAATAATGTTACTTCCATTTATCAAATAAATGATAGAATATTGGATTTTACTTATTCGATAGATAATGAATTATTTGTAAGTGGAAATGGTGTTTACAAAGTAGAAAATAATAATTCCAAAAAGTATGTAGATTTTAAAATTGCTCCCTATAGAGAAGCGTATAGATTGCAGTATGTCAATAATCGGTTGATTTTAAATACAGGGATTTTGAAGACAACCGTAGATGCTTATAGAATTTACAGTGGATATTATGAGTATTTGAGTTATGGATGGAATCATGCGGGTTTATGGACCGATCCATTGAGTAAATATCAAACACACATGAGTTTGGTTGAACGAAATGATGAAAGATTTAGAGCTTTTGTTTTTGGAGGATTGGTAAAAGAACAAAATGGAACGACAACTGTTTTTGATTCTAGAAATTCACTTTTGGAGGGCTTGAATCAAGAAAACAATATAACAGATATGCAGCTGGATAAAACAAATAATACGATCTGGCTCACTGCAAAAAATGGTAATACGCCCTTGAAATCTATTGATGTTTCGGGAAAATGGCGCAATCATCCCATCACAAAATTGACACCTACTACAGAAATTAGGAAACTGTTTATAGATAAATATGGCAATAAATGGTTGTTGACACGAAATCAAGGTATTCTATTTTTCAATGAAAAAGACATAGACGATCCAAATGATGATGTGATGTATTTGATAAAAAATATCAATACGGGCGATTGCAAATTGGATGTGTCCTCGTCATATTGCATAGCAGAGGATAAATATGATAATATTTGGGTAGGGTCCGATAAAGGAATTGCAGCTATATATGGATGCAATTATAATATCAATGAACCTTGTAGCTTCAATATTCCAGGACAAACGATTAAAAATCCAAATAATCCAAGCGATTCTACGTATGAATGTGCATTTTTAAATTCACAAGTTACAGCAATGGCAATAGATGGTGGGAATAGAATGTGGATAGGAACGGCAGGAAGTATTTTTTATTTAGATGAAGGATTGAGTGTTAAATATGAAGGAATCTCTTCGGAATTTTTAAAATTTACTGAAGTAAATAGTCCTTTTCCGGGCAAGGCTGTATACGATATTCTGGTACATCCAAAAACGGGAGAAGTCTTCTTTTCTACAGAAATAGGGTTGGTCTCGTATGTAGGACAAAGCACCGCTGAATATAATGAAAATGCGAGTAACCTATTTGTAACACCCAATCCCGTTCCAAAAGATTATCATGGGTTGATTTCATTGGATGGAATGCCCGATAATTCCATTTTTAAAATTACGGATAATGTGGGTAATTTGATTTACCAAGGCCGAACCAATGGCACTCGAATCGTATGGGATGGCGTAGACTTGAATGGAAAACGTCCGCCAACGGGAGTTTATTTTGTATTTGCTGCGCAAAATGGTACTCAAAATGGCGCTATTAAACGCGTGGGTACTTTTACCATTATCAATTAAGTTATGACGAATTTATCGTTGGAAATTAAAAGTTTATCAGAAGCCTTGTATGCGGGAAAATCTATTCTTTATCCTACGGATACAGTTTGGGGCTTGGGTGCTGATGCTACAAATCTTGCGGCTATTGAGAAAATTTATCAAATAAAAGAACGACCGCTACATAAAAGTTTCATTATTTTATTCAAAGATATAGAAATGCTCAAAGAATATGGGGAAATCACAAATTTTCATATCAACACCATACAAAATGAATGTAAAGATATACCTACTACAGTCATATTGGATATTGATTTTCAGCTGCCTTCTATATTAAAATCTGATGAAGGACTTATTGCTTTTAGGATTCCTGATAATACATTTTGTCAAGCATTGCTAGCTGCATTTAAAAAACCAATCGTCTCTACATCGGCAAATTTGAGCAATATGCCTACGCCCATTTATTTTGAAGATATTGATAATCAAATTAAAGATAAAGTAGATATAATTACCAATCCCCTATTTGATTCCGGAAATCACAAACCTTCTCAAATTTTAAAAATATTTAAAAATTCAAAAATTTGGATTCGAAAATAAAAAAAACGTTACTTTTGCCCCTTAATTTAAACAAACAAACTTAACGTTTATGAAAAAAATTTTTCTAATTTTCGGTATTGGTACTATGTCTTTGGCGTCTTTTGCGCAAGGAAGTTTCAATGCAATCAAAACATCACAAAGAGCAGGTATTTTATCTACATTGATTAACCCTGCGGAAATGGCTGGAATGCCTCAAAAAGTTGATATCCATTTATTTGGTATGGATTTGAATGTAAACAACAGCTTAGTAAGCTTATCTTCGAGCAATACAAGCAAATTTGACAATCCAAAAGAATTGTTTTTTGGCAATAAAACCGATGGAAAGCCATTCAATGCCGCTATTGGTGTGGATATATTAGGCCCAGGAGTAGCGTATGCTGTCAATAAAAAAACAACCTTTGGTTTAATGACTCGCGCTAGAGTTATGTTTACCATGAACGACATCGATTTGAACTTGGGAAAATCATTATTGAACACGAGTGTGAACGATATTGCTAATGGGTATAAAATTAATACCAATAGTCAATCTTTTTCTACTTTGAATTGGTTTGAAATAGGAGCAAGTGGCGCCACATCTTTATTGAACAATGATAGACATTCTTTGAAAATAGGTGGTACGGTAAAAGCTATTTTCTCTGGTTTTTATGCAAATACATATTTGAATCAAGCAAATATGACTGTTAATGTAGATTCTGCTAACAAAAAAGCGTATTTGACAGGAACAGGTACTTTGAGTATGACTTATACCAACCCAAATATCAGTGATATTGCGGGTAATGTAATGGGAAGTCCATCTGGATTTGGAGTAGATGCGGGTATCTCATATCAATACAAGAATGTAAAAACAGGTAAATATATCGTAAGAGCAGGTGTAGCTTTGAATGATATAGGATTTACAAAGTTTACATTGGATCAAAAAAATAATAAAGAATACATCGTTACCGCAAATAATGTGGATGTTTCTAAATATATTTCTAGCGATTTGGACAAAGTACAAAGCGAATTGAAAGCGAATGGTGTAATCCAAGAAGTAAATAAAACAGAAACAGAAATTGAAGTGAAACTTCCAATGGCTATCAATGTATATGCGGATGTGAATGTTTGGAAACCATTTTTTGTTACATTGCAAATGCAACAAAGAGCGTCTAGCAATGACAATCCAAGAAACTTAATGGCAAATAATTATTTCGCTATTACACCAAGAATTGTTTCTAGATTTATAGAAATTTATACACCATTTACATTTACTGAAAATGCTGGAAATATGATTGGTGCAGGTATGAAAGTAGGTCCTTTATATTTTGGATCTAGTTCTATTATCTCGGCTATTGCTAGCGAATCCAAACAAGTGGATTTCCATTTTGGGATTAGAATGGGATTTGGAAAAAACTAATAATACCGTTCATACAATCAATATAGTCCAATTTTAATTGTACTATTTGCTTGTTATGACGGCATTTACCAAACTAAACTTATAGAATTGTTTTGCCTATTTTATAAGTAAGTTTGGTATAATCAAAACATTCAAATTTAATTATCAAAACCGCAATGAAAATTGCGGTTTTTTTATGCCTATTTGTTTGTATCTTTGTCAAAAATAAAACGATGAATTTTAAAGATTTTATAGCACAAGCCATTTTGGAAGATACTCAAGATCCACAAGGAATCATACCCATTGGCGATCATAGTGCCAATAGCTGTGTGCCTGTCGATGATATCAAAAAAGCAAAACTTATTGTAAAAGATACGGGAATTATTGCAGGAATTGATATGGCTGTAGAAATATTCAATCAAATAGATTCAACTTTAATATTAGTCTTGAAAATAAAAGATGGCACCGCTGTAATTCCAGGTGATATTGCCTTGACGGTAGAAGGAAACACCCGTTCTATCTTGCTTGCCGAGCGATTGGTGCTCAATACGATGCAGCGCATGAGTGGAATTGCTACCAAAACCAATGAATTTGTGAAATTGATAAGTCATACTGCATGTAAAGTCCTCGATACTCGAAAAACTACGCCTAATTATCGTTTTTTTGAAAAAATGGCCGTAAAAATAGGAGGTGGAACCAATCACCGTTTTGGGCTATACGATATGATAATGCTCAAGGATAATCACGTGGACTACTGTGGCGGAATTGCGGAAGCCATCAATAGAGCGTTAGCGTATAAAGAAAAAATGAATATGCAACAAGTGCCTATTGAGGTAGAAACTCGAAATTTGGAAGAAGTAAAACAAGTTTTGGAAGCTGGCAATGTACAACGCATTATGCTGGATAATTTTTCGGTACAAGCTTGCCGCGAAGCAGTAGCGTTTGTAGCTAATCGAATGCCTCTTGAAGCCAGTGGTGGCATTACGTTGGATACTATTAAAGACTATGCGGAAACAGGTGTGGATTTTGTATCGGTAGGAAGCCTTACCTATTCATATAAAAGTTTAGATTTGAGCTTGAAAGCTTTCTAGGGAATCCCATTGTAGATTTATAAAAAAGAAATCGCATTTTTAAATCGTGCGTCTTCTTTTCCTTTTACAATTTTATATTTTTTACTAAAATGGTTCAATTCTTTTTCAAAAAGATGCAAGAGTTCTTGCCTATCATTTGGATTCTCGCGCAAAGGATCTTCCTGCCAAGGCAAATCGATATCGGTCAATAAATAAAGACTATAGTCCGATTTTTCTATTTGTTCTATAACCCAACACGGTACTTTCCAATTTTTATATTCTAGCCATATTTTAATGGTTATCAGTTCGGTATCGCAGAAAAGAAAATTCGCATTTGGATTTTTTTGCAAAAGATTCTGTTCTGTTTTGAGTTGAAGAGCCGCAATATTGAGGACATCTTGATATTGATAATTTGTACCAATCTCTGCCAAATACTCACGTGCCATTTCAGGAACAAAAGGTGCCTTGAAATGACTCGCCAACGCTAGAGTCAACGCACTTTTTCCAGTAGATTCGGGGCCTAAAATGGCGATTTTTTGAAGCATTTAATAAAAACTATAGGGACAAAATTAGTATATATTAATTGAAATGATTCCTTAATTTAAGTCATTATCAAAACATTTTTAATAATCCTATAATTTGAACCAGGTCTTTGTGAAATATACTTGAAATCGTTGAGTTTTTTATGTTTAACTGAATTTTGAAGCAAGAAGTAGTTGATTAATCTAAATTTAATCCATGTTTCATCAAAATTGAGATATTTTTGCAAGGAATAAATACATACAAATTTTGAGTTATCACAAATATATTGCCAAAACCTTTGCAGGATTAGAGCCTGTATTGGAAAAAGAATTACAAGAAATAGGCATCGAAGATTGCACTATTCTAAAACGAAGTGTAGCCTTTGAATGCAGTTTTGAGCATTTGATGCTTGCCAATATGAGCCTTCGCACTGCCATTCGTATCTATCGTCCGCTCTTTGAATTTCAAGTAATTGATGAAGAAGATTTATATCAAAATATCTTAAAATTCAATTGGGAAGAGTGGTTGACGCTGGACAATACCTTTGCTATTGAGAGCATTGTCAATTCACAACAGTTTGTCAATTCGCATTTTATAAGCCTCAAATCAAAAGACGCTATTGTAGACCATTTTTATTTCAAATACAAAAAACGTCCCAATGTAGACATAAAAGAACCTCATTTTAGAATTCAAGTTCATATTTCTAGCTTGAATAAATGTACTATTTCCGTAGATACTTCAGGCGAGGCATTGTACAAAAGAGGGTATAAAAACCGCCAAACTGAGGCTTCTATCAATGAATGTTTGGCCTCGGGAATGATATTGATGTCCAATTGGGATCGAAAAAAAGATTTTTATGACCCAATGTGTGGCTCAGGAACTATTTTTATTGAGGCGGCTATGATTGCGAGCAATTATCCTCCCAATCTAAAACGCAAAAAATGGGGATTTTTTCATTTCAAGGAATTTGATAAGACCAAATATGAGAAATTGCGTGCTATTGTTGAGAGTCAAATTAAAATTTCGGAAGTCAATTTTTATGTAAATGATTTGGCTGGAAAATCCCTGGATATTGCCAAAATGAATTATTTCGATACCAATATTGACCTGCCCTATATTTATTTCTCAAAAGAAAACTTCTTTGAAATGCAACCTAAATCCAAAGAAGGCATTATGATTATTAATCCTCCGTACAACGAGCGAATTGAACTTAATAACGAGGATTTGTGGTACAAAGACTTGGGCGATATTTTCAAAAATTTCTACAAAGGATTTGATATTTGGTTGATTTCTTCCAATAAAAGTGCGTTGCGCAAAATAGGACTCAAAGACAGCACCCGATTCCAGCTCATGAACGGCGGACTCAACTGCGAATATTGTCATTACGAAATTTTTTAGCACATGAATACATCCATTAGTACTATTTTTTTTGATATGGATGGGGTTTTGATTCACTCCGAGCCTTTTTGGCAAATAGCCGAGGTCGAAGTATTTCAAAAAGAATTTGGAATTGCTTTGTCTGCCGAAGATACTACGGCTAGTACTGGGCTCAAAACAACAGAAGTAGTGGCTTTGCATGCACGCAATCACAATCTAGGACACATATCGCTGGAGCATTACGGCCATTTGATTGAAAAAAAGGTAATAGAGCAAGTCTTTGAAAAAGGCGAGGCTATGACAGGACTTTATGAATTAGTGGATTTTGTTAAGGAAAAGGAAATAGAGCGCTATTTAGTAACGTCTTCTTCGCATTATGTGCTGGAAAATGTCCTTAAATTCTTAAAACTCGAAGACTTTTTTGAAGCCTGTTTTTCGGCTTATGACGAAGAATGGGGAAAACCCAACCCTGCAGTGTACCTTTCGGCTATGTCGTATGCACAAGTACCCAAAGAAACCATTCTGGTGATAGAGGATAGCTTCAATGGCGTAAATGCAGCACGTGCCGCTGGGTTGAATATATGGGCATTGCCAGAAGAAAAAAATAAAGAAAATACTTTTTTTAAAGAAGAATGTCAGTTCGTTTTTAATAATCATTTTGAAATAAAAGAAAAACTACAACAATTAAATTCATAAAAAAGCCCGTATGAACGCTACCATCATTACAATTGGTGATGAGCTATTGATAGGACAGACCATCGATACCAATTCCGCTTTTATTGCCCGTCAATTCAATAAAATAGGCGTATCCATTCGTCAGCGAATGGCCATAGCCGATGATGCGGCGGAGATTGTGCGTTGGCTAGAATTTGGGCTCAAAGAGTCCGATATTCTTGTGTTTACAGGTGGTTTGGGGCCAACCAAAGACGATATTACCAAAAAAACATTTGCTAAATATTTTGGTGTAGGAATGAAACGAGATATACAAACCTACGAACACGTAAAGTATATTTTTGAAAGCAGAAATAGGCCTTTCCTTGAAATAAACGAACAGCAAGCCGAT
>Ga0208597_1001030_pt1 | contig 11005 bp, 10 predicted proteins | sample LakMenEpi05May12_FD_150673 | JGI IMG/M metagenome (GOLD analysis project Ga0208597, IMG submission 150673) | Freshwater microbial communities from Lake Mendota, WI - 05MAY2012 deep hole epilimnion (SPAdes) | ecosystem: Environmental > Aquatic > Freshwater > Lake > Epilimnion/Euphotic zone ...
CAAAAAGGAACTAAATATTTATTAGACAATCTCTTATCTTCATTGCTATTTGCTTTTTTGATAACAGCTGGTTTGGTTGCCATTATGTTTCGTTCTTTCAAAATGGTGCTGGTTTCTATCATTCCAAATTTACTACCATTGCTAATGACCGCAGGTTTAATGGGCTTTTTAGGAATTCCCCTAAAACCTTCAACAATTTTAGTGTTCGGAATTGCCTTCGGGATGTCGGTTGACGATACCTTACGTTTCTTAGCACAATACCGTTTGGAACTTTCTAGAAACGATTGGAAAATAAAAAAATCGGTCTTTGCCACTTTCGAGGATGCCGGAATTAGTATGTTCTATACTTCAATCATATTATTTTTTGGATTCTCCGTTTTCATGCTATCAAGCTTCGGCGGAACGGTTGCTTTGGGTGGTTTAGTTGCTTTGACATTGTTTTTCGGAATGTTATCAAACCTAGTTTTGCTGCCATCATTAGTATTAACATTGAATAAAACATTGGCAAATGAGCAAGAATTTAAGGAGCCTAAAATAGACATTTTAGAACGTACCGACGAAGAATTGGATGATTTAGAAAATAAAAATAAATAGTTTTTTTAGAAGCTAATCCAGCTATCCGTTCTATCTTTTAATTTTTTTAAAGGAAAAAAATTAAAAGGATGCCACTTCTATCTGGGCTAAATCAGTAGAATAATTTATATTTGCAATTAGATTTATATCTAACATTTAAAATTTAATATCTAATATTTAAAATGAAACATACAAAAGTCAAAGACTTATTAAGCAGCTCAAAAGCGAATTATGAAGTAAATGCAAAAGGTTGGGTTAGAACTTTTAGAAACAATCAATTTATAGCGTTGAACGATGGTTCGACAATCAATAATATTCAATGTGTTGTAGATTTTGAAAACACACCCGAAGAAATTTTAAAAAGAATTACAACTGGTGCTGCCGTTTCTGTTATCGGAGAATTAGTTGAAAGCAAAGGTGCAGGTCAGAAATACGAAATTCAAGTTTCTAAATTAGAAATTTTGGGCGATTCAGATGCTGAGAAATTTCCGATGCAACCAAAGAAACATTCTTTAGAATTTCTTCGTGAAAATGCGCATTTAAGAGTTAGAACCAATGCTTTTGGTGCCATTATGAGAGTTCGTTCTGTTTTGGCTCATGCGGTTCATACTTATTTTCAAGAAAAAGGTTTTGTATATGTAAATACACCAATCATAACAGGTTCTGATGCTGAAGGTGCTGGAGAAATGTTTAAAGTTACGGCTTTACCATTTGACAACACACCAAGAACCGAAGACGGAAAGATAAATTACAAGGAAGATTTTTTCGGAAAAGAAACCAATCTTACCGTTTCAGGACAATTAGAAGCGGAAACTTTTGCCATGGCATTAGGACAAGTTTATACGTTTGGGCCAACATTTAGAGCTGAAAACTCAAACACTTCACGTCACTTAGCTGAGTTTTGGATGATTGAACCAGAAGTGGCTTTCAATGACTTGAATAATAATATGGATTTGGCTGAAGATTTTATCCAATACGTAATCAAATATACAATGGATAAATGCCAAGACGATTTGAAGTTTTTGGAAGGTCGTTTGTTGGAAGAAGAAAAATCAAAACCGCAAGCAGAACGCAGCGAAATGGCTTTGTTAGAAAAATTGAATTTCGTTTTAGAAAATAATTTCAAACGTGTTTCTTATACAGAAGCTATTGATATTCTTAGAGATTCAACTCCAAATAAAAAGAAAAAATTCAATTATATCATCAATGAATGGGGTGCCGATTTACAATCAGAACATGAAAGATATTTGGTTGAAAAACACTTCAAATGCCCCGTAATATTGTTTGATTACCCTGCTAACATCAAAGCATTTTACATGCGATTAAACGAAGACGGAAAAACTGTTCGTGCAATGGATATTTTGTTCCCAGGAATTGGAGAAATCGTTGGTGGTTCGCAAAGAGAAGAACGCTACGATGTTTTAGTTGAAAAAATGAAAGCTTTAGAAATTGACGAAGAAGAACTTTGGTGGTATTTAGACACTAGAAGATTCGGTTCTGCAGTGCACTCAGGTTTCGGATTAGGTTTTGAAAGATTAGTGCTTTTTGTAACAGGAATGACCAATATTAGAGACGTAATTCCTTTTCCAAGAACACCACAAAACGCAGAGTTTTAAAAAAGTTTAATGTTGTTTAAAATTGTTTAAAGTTGTTTAATCACAACAAATTTAAACCCTTAAGCCTTAAGCCTTTAAACCATACTAAAAATGTTAAGACAGAACTTACAATTCAAATTATCTCAAAAACTATCACCTCAACAAATTCAGTTAATGAAGTTGATACAATTGCCTACTCAAGCTTTTGAGCAACGTTTATTGGAAGAGATGAATGAAAATCCGGCATTGGAATCGGGTAAAGATGAAGAAGAAGTTTTTGAAAAAGACGAGTTTGATAACAATGACGAATACGATGACTATGAAGGAAGCGACAATATTGATGCCAATGAAATCAATATTGACGAGTATCTGAGCAACGACGAAACACCCGATTATAAAACCCAAACTAACAATTATAGTGATGACGACGATGATAGAGAATCGCCATTGTCGGCACCAGTAAGTTTTCATCAAGATTTAATCAATCAGTTGAATACTTTTATTTTAACTGATGACCAACGTGATATTGCTGAATTTTTAGTTGGAAGTATTGATGATATGGGTTATATCCGCAGAAGCATTCAAGATATTGTTGATGATATGGCTTTTACGCAAGGTATTTATACCGATGAAAAAACAGTTAGCAAAGTGCTGCATATCATTCACGAATTAGAACCTTCTGGAGTTGGCGCGAGAGATTTACAAGAATGTCTTTTGTTACAATTGAAGCACAAAACACCAACTGAATATGTCGAATTAGCTATTGATATTATCGAAAATCAGTTTGATGCTTTTACCAAAAAACATTATGATAAATTACTTCAAAAATATGGATGTTCTCAAGAACAATTAAAAAAAGCTATTGAAGAAATTGAAAAATTAAATCCAAAACCAGGTGGTTCGTTTACTGGAAACAATAAAATAACTGAAAATATAATTCCCGATTTTGCCATCAGAATTATAGATGACAAACTCGAATTAACACTCAATGGTCGTAATGCTCCATCGTTACACGTTTCTAAAGATTATCAGGAAATGATGCAAACCTATAAGAATTCTAAAGACAAATCGCATTCGCAAAAAGACGCTGTGCAGTTTATCAAGCAAAAATTAGATTCTGCCAAATGGTTTATTGATGCTATCAAACAACGCCAAGAAACGCTTTATGTAACCATGAATGCCATTATGCATTTTCAAAATGATTATTTCTTAGATGGCGAAGAAACTAGCATGAAACCTATGATTCTAAAAGACATTGCCGATATGGTTGGTCTTGATATTTCTACCGTTTCGCGTGTTGCCAATAGCAAATATGTTGACACCCCTTACGGAACCAAATTGATAAAAGAATTTTTCTCTGAAGCCATGAAAAACAACCAAGGTGAAGATGTTTCAACACTTGAAATCAAAAAAATTCTTCAAAATACAATTGAAGAAGAAGATAAAAGTAAACCACTTCCAGATGATCAGTTAGCCGAAATCTTGAAAGAAAAAGGGTATCCAATTGCTAGACGAACTATTGCAAAATACCGCGAACAACTAGATATTCCGGTGGCGCGAATGAGAAAGAAAATATAATTTTTTATTCTTTTTAAATTAAAAATTGTAACTTTGATTTTAAATTTTTATCGAAAATGAATTTATTAGACCGAATTACAATGAATCCCGAAATTGTTCACGGCAAGCCTGCAATAAGAGGCATGCGTTGGTCTGTCGAAATGATACTAGATCTTTTAGGTTCGGGAATGACTTTTGATGAAATAATTGAAGACCATCCTGAACTTGAAAAAGAAGATATTTTAGCATGTTTAAAATTTGCTAGATTATATCTTTCTGGACAACCTTTGGAAAACATCAACTAATGAAATTTCTTTGCGATGTTCATATTTCAATAAAAATTGTAAAATTTTTAAATTCAAAAAATTACGATTGTATTCATGTAAACTCGATTTTAGATAAATGGTTTACTAAAGATAAAGAAATTGCAAAATATACAGATGCGACCGACTTAATCTTGATTACCAAAGATGCTGATTTTCGAGATAGTTATTTTCTAAACAATACACCAAAAAAATTAGTCAAAATCAATTTAGGAAACATTTCAAATTCTAATTTGATTTCCATAATCGATTCTAATTTAGATAAAATTGAAAAGCTAAATCAGAATAAAAATTTCATTATCGAAATTGATTCTGAAAACAGCACCTTTTCGGCATTGCAAATTGTTTAAAATCAACAAAAATTTGACTCACTTTCCAAAATCATTGGTTTCAAAACTAAAACTACGCGAGCAAACTAATTCTTTGAGAAGATTGCCGTTGTCCAATAATTGGGTTGATTTTTCATCAAATGATTACTTAGGTTTTGCTAAAAATGAAACTATTTTCAATCAAGCGCATCAATATTTGATTGATACTAATTTGAAAGTCAATGGTGCAAGTGGTTCACGCCTACTTACTGGAAATCACGCTATTTATCAAGAAACCGAAACCTTAATCGCTCAATTTCACCAAGCTGAAAGTGCCTTAATTTTCAATTCAGGTTACGATGCTAATGTTGGATTTTTTAGCGCTGTTCCGCAACGAAATGATGTGATTTTGTTTGATGAATACGTTCATGCTTCCATTCGTGATGGCATCAAAATGAGTTTTGCAAAATCATACAAATTTGAGCATAACGACTTGAATGATTTAGAAATTCTTATTCAAAAAAATAAATCCACCGAAAATGAAATTTACATAGTAACCGAAAGCGTTTTCTCTATGGATGGAGATTCTCCAGATATTGAAAAACTGGTTGCTATTTCGCAAAAAAACAACTGTTTACTGATTATTGATGAAGCACATGCTCTAGGAGTTTTTGGCAAAAATGGTTGCGGATTAATTCAGGAATCGGGTTTTCAAAATGAGATTTTTGCCCGAATTATGACCTTCGGAAAAGGATTAGGCTGTCATGGCGCAGCAGTTTTAGGAAGTAAAGAATTGAACAACTATTTGGTCAATTTTGCTAAAAGTTTTATCTATACTACTGGACTTTCGCCACATTCTGTCGCCACCATTTTAGTAGCCTACCAACAATTGGAAAAAGAAGCAGAAACCATCCAAAAATTACGTAAAAACATTCTTTTTTTTAATCAACAAAAAACATTGCTCAATCTGAAACCTCTTTTTGTTAGAAATAAATCGAGTATTCAATCGGCTATTATTCCCGGAAATGAAAAGGTGAAAACTATCGCCACTTACTTGCAAAAAAAAGGTTTTGATGCAAAAGCTATTCTTTCGCCAACCGTTCCTGAAGGTCAAGAACGATTGCGTTTTTGTATTCACAGTTACAATACTGAACAAGAAATTCAACGGGTTTTAGAATTGCTTTCGGAAGTTATACATGCATAATTTCGTCTTCTACCAACAAATCTTCTCTTCTTAAACGCAAGAAAACTTGTGCCACTGCAATAACATCTTTTTCGCAATACGTCACAATTCTGTCAATGTCTTTTTCTACATAATAAACATGACCAACCTGACTGCCGTCAATATCGCCTTTTGATGATGGAATCCCTAGAATTTTGGTTAGTAATTTTAATGATGTAAAGTGTTTATAATCTCCAAATTTCCATAATTCTAATGTGTCAAGATGCGGAATTTCCCATGGTTTTTTGCCAAAAAGATTCAACTTATTCGGAATTGCAATTTGGTTGATAATCATTCTTCGTGCTATAAACGGAATATCGAATTCCTTAGCGTTATGACCACACAAAACATGTTGGGTAAGATTAAAATGATTGTTGAGCAGATTAGTAAAATCTAACAGGATTTTCTTTTCATCACCAAAAAAAGAGGTTACTCTAAAGTTTCTAATATCGCCTTTAGTCACAAAATACCCAACCGAAATACAGACAATTTTTCCAAATTCTGCCCAAATTCCAGCCCTGTCATAAAATGCTTCTGGCGTATAATCCTCTTTGCGTTGGTATTGCGTTTTGGTTTCCCACAAAAGTTTCATTTCATCATCTAACAGATTAAAATTTTCTTCTAGCGGAACGGTTTCAATGTCTAAAAATAGAATGTTGTCTAAGCGGATTTTCTCTATCATAATCAATTAGATAATTAGTGAATGTGAAAATTAGAAAATGATTTTGAGAAATCAAAATAAACTTTGCTGATTTGTAAGATTTTCATGTTCAAGCAGCCATTTTTTGCGCCATAAACCACCCGCATATCCGGTTAAAGAACCATCTGAACCAATAACACGATGACACGGAACTACTATCCAAATTGGGTTTTTACCATTGGCTGACGCTACTGCTCTAATAGCTTTTACATCACCTAATTTTTTAGATAAATATAGATAAGATATCGTTTTGCCACAAGGGATTTGTGCTAACTCTTGCCAAACTTTCTGCTGAAATTCGGTTCCTTTAGGATTTAAATTCTGATGTAAAACTCCTTTTTTTCTCATAAAAATGCCCCAAATAGTGTCTAACTTTTTGGGGCATGTTCATTCGTATCAGGTTTTCATTTGCTCCCCCTATTGGAGAAAGTTACAATTTTGATGCTATGACTTCCTTAATAACTATCATAAAAACAAGTGTTTAGATATTTTCAATAGCCATCAGAAAAGCATATTAGATATTATAACTTTTTCTAACCATTAAAAAATATAATTTATCCGAAAGTAATTTTCTAAGTTTTAATAGTAACGGACCGGGTTTTCCAATAGCATATCGCATCTTATTACTATTATCTGTTGCGGCTATAAAAATTGTTTTAGCAACCACTTCAGGTCCTTCTGCATCTTTGATAACTTTTTCCGCAGCAACATTAAATTTTGAAATAAATACATCATAATCACTTGTGTAATCAGGCTTAATGAATTTTCTGCTTCTTCCATAAAAATCAGTTGCAATTGGACCAGGTTCAATAAGTTTTAATTTAATGTTGAATTGTGCTAATTCATAATGTATCGACTCTGTAAAGCCTTCAACTGCAAATTTTGTTGCATGATAAATGCTATATAATGGAAACGTTATTTTTCCACCCATACTTGAAATTTGGATAATTGTTCCACCACCAGATGGGCGCATCACTTTTATTGCCTCTCTTGTCACACGCATTAATCCAAATACATTGGTGTTAAATTGGTCTTCAATAACCTCGTCAGACATAGCTTCAAAAGCGCCATCTACTCCATACCCCGCATTGTTTACAACGACATCAATAGTTCCAAATTCTTCTTTTACTTTTTGAAATACTTTAGTGATACTATCAAGGTTAGTAACATCTAAAGGATAAAGTTTGACATTATTAAAGGTCTTAAAGTCAGATTCCTTTTCAGTATTTCTTTGCGTAGCAATTACATTCCATCCATTTTTTGCAAATTCAATAACGGTTGATTTCCCAATTCCACTTGAAGATCCTGTAATTAAAATTGTCTTTTTCATATGATTATGTTTTAATTTAGTGCAAACTTAGTAGTATAAAATCAAACCTACAACATTAGAGTATAGTCTATAGTTGTTATTTTTTTAATATTTTTTATATTTGCATTATGTTAATAAATGAAATAGCTAAGAAAACAGGGATTTCTGCCCACACGATTCGCTTCTATGAGAAGTCAGGATTGATTGAAGGAAAGCGCGATGAGTCTATCAAAACAAATAATTATTTTCACTATGATGAAGAAACAATTGAAAAATTAGAATTTATTAGCGATGCTAAATCTGTTGGTTTTACAATAAGAGAAATTGGGCAACTCATAGATGCTTGGTACAAAAATAGATTTAGCAAAGAGGAAAAATTAAATATTCTTGAGGAAAAATTACTATCGCTTGAACAGAAGTTGAAGGAAATAAAACAAATGAAAAACCAAATAGAAGAGTTCAAGAAAGATGTCCTGAACGATTTATGCTAACACTAAACAAAAAAAACCGACACTTTCGTATCGGGTTTTCATTTGCTCCCCCTATTGGAGAAAGTTACAATTTTGACGCTATGATTACTTACTCAATTATAATAAAATCAAGGACATAGACAATTTTTATTTTATTTTTAATATATTTACAATTAAATAAATTAAACAAAATAATTATGAAAAAAATTACACTCCTAATTATTTCAGTATTTTTAGCCGTTCAAACTATCAATGCACAAGTTATATTAGATACTAACGGAATTACCGTAAAATGGACGGGCACATCAGTTCCGTCACCCTACTTTATTCAAGCAAACCCAAGAGGGACAGGGATAGAATGGTTTGCCATTGTAGATAATTCAACGACCAGTAATATTACTAATTATGCTAATAATATTCCTTCAGGCATAAGTTATTTTACACCTCCAGGCAGTACAACACCAATTCCATTTGATAATATTGTAACGACTCTTGTAACTAATACAACTAATTTATTTTATCAAGCAGTAACTTTCAACCAACCAATTGGGTCTTGGGACGTGAGTAATGTAACCGATATGAATTTTATGTTTTACACCGCTACTTCCTTTAACCAACCTATTAGTTCCTGGAATGTCAGCAATGTGACTATTATGGCTGGTATGTTTAGTCAAGCTACTTCCTTTAACCAAAATATTGGTTCTTGGAATGTTAGCAATGTGAACAGTATGAATGTTATGTTTTCAGGCGCTACTTCCTTTAACCAAAATATTGGTTCTTGGAATGTTAGCAATGTGAACAGTATGAATGGTATGTTTTCAGGCGCTACTTCCTATAACCAACCTATTGGGGCTTGGAATGTTAGCAATGTGCTTAATATGAGTGGTATGTTTAGTCAAGCTACTTCCTTTAACCAAAATATTGGGGCTTGGAATGTTAGCAATGTGTACAATATGAATGGTATGTTTAGTCAAGCTATTATCTTTAACCAAAATATTGGAGCTTGGAATGTTAGTAATGTAACTGATATGGGTAGTATGTTTAGTAACGCTCCCGCCTTTAACCAAAATATTGGTTCTTGGGATGCTAGCAATGTGACTGATATGAGTGGTATGTTTGCAGGCGCTATTTCCTTTAACCAAAATATTGGTTCTTGGAATGTTGGCAATGTGACTACTATGGCTGGTATGTTTTTTCAAGCTAATACCTTTAATCAAAATATTGGGGCTTGGAATGTTAGCAATGTGAATACTATGCTTTCTATGTTTGAAAACGCTGCTTCCTTTAACCAAAACATTGGGGCTTGGAATGTTAGCAATGTGACTAATATGTCTTCTATGTTTTCACACGCTATTTCCTTTAACCAACCTATTGGGCCTTGGAATGTTAGCAATGTGACTAATATGGGTGGTATGTTTGATCAAGCTAATATCTTTAACCAACCTATTGGTTCTTGGAATGTTAGCAATGTGATTGCTATGGGTTATATGTTTAGGCAAGCTATTGTCTTTAACCAACCTATTGGTTCCTGGAATGTGAGTAGTGTGATCTATATGTCTAATATGTTTAGTAACGCTTCCGCCTTTAACCAGCCTATTGACTCTTGGAATGTGAGTAGTGTTATCGATATGGATTCTATGTTTTTTAATGATCCTATGTTTTTTGGGCCTTCCTCATTTGACCAACCTATTGGATCATGGAATGTTGGTAATGTAACTAATATGTCATCTATGTTTGCAGGAGCACAACTTTCTATAAATAATTATGATGCGCTACTAATAGGTTGGGCAACAATAGCACCAAATGAGAATCCTTTAGAACCAAATGTTGTTTTTTCAGGAGGCAATTCTTATTATTGTAATGGCTATGCAGCAAGAACTTCTATACTTAATACTTACAATTGGACTATAACAGATTTAGGGTTAGCAATTAATTGTAGTGATTTAGCCACGGAAGTCTTTGATACAAGTAGTTTACAACTATATCCTAATCCTGCTTTAAGTGTGTTAAATATAAAGGTTGAACCTAGTATCGTTAATCAACCTTATACAATAATTGATAATCTAGGAAGAGTTGTTTTAAATGGAAAACTAAATGAAATTGAAACAACCATAAATGTTGAACAATTATCGGAAGGTATTTATTATTTAAAGGTATCAGATAGAACCGCTAGTAAGTTTATTAAAGAATAAACACTAGGAATTTATTATAAACAAAAAGCCCAACATTTCTGCTGGACTTTTGCTCCCCCTATTGGAGAAAGTTACAATTTTAATGCGATGGTAAGTTACTTAACTATCAGAAAAATAATGTTTTGAGTTAAAATAATTTGTTTATATTTGAAAAAAATGAAAAAAACATAAAAATGAAAACCCGAAATTTACTAATAACAGCAATTGCAATCTTCGGATTTGCAACAATTACCATGGCTCAAAATGTTCGAGCTTGGGGTACTTATTACACAGGCACCGGACAAGTATGGCCGAACGGAGAAGATAGAGGTAGTTCTTGTATTACCGATGCCGCAGGCAATGTTTACATGGTTGGATTCACAAGTTCAAATTCAGATATAGCCACAACAGGAGCACATCAAACTGTACATGCAGGTGGTCCCATCACATTTGGTACGGGAGGTTATGATGCTTTTTTAGTAAAGTTTAATTCAAGTGGAGTTCGACAATGGGCTACTTATTACGGAGGGAGCGAAAATGATAAGGGAATTTCTTGCGCTCTTGACGCTTCAGACAATGTTTACATGATTGGAACTACAAGTTCCACATCAGGTATAGCCACGGCAGGAGCCGATGAAACTACAGTTAATGACGGCTTTTTAGTAAAGTTTAATTCAAGTGGAGTAAGGCAATGGGGCACTTATTTCGAAGGTACTGGTAATGCCTGCACTACAGATGCTTCCGGCAATATATACATAGTTGGATTAACAAATTCCA
>Ga0208597_1001031_pt1 | contig 11001 bp, 9 predicted proteins | sample LakMenEpi05May12_FD_150673 | JGI IMG/M metagenome (GOLD analysis project Ga0208597, IMG submission 150673) | Freshwater microbial communities from Lake Mendota, WI - 05MAY2012 deep hole epilimnion (SPAdes) | ecosystem: Environmental > Aquatic > Freshwater > Lake > Epilimnion/Euphotic zone ...
GCCAAGTAAATGGCATGCATCTCCACACAGTTGGGCAGTTGCATGACGATGACGTCGTCCTTGCGCAGCCCTTGCAGGTGCAACAAGGCGCAAAAGCGCCCGACTTGCGTCAGCAACTGCGCCCATGTCCAGCTCTGCGCTTCGTCGCCGCTGATGCTGCGCCGGTTCGGGGGGTCCACGACCGCCATGGCTTGGGCTTGCTGCTCGGCCGTCTTGATGAACAGCTCGCCCATGGTTTCTTCAGTCCACCAACCCTGTTCGACATAGGCTTTTATTTTTTCGGGTGACACCAAAATCATGTTTATTTCCAGCGGTTCAAAGTGTGCTGACTGACAAATGTGGCGTGAAATCCATGGGGCATGCGCCGAGGCAAGAGGATGCGGGCCACGGGGCCTTCGGCGATGCGTGCGCCTTTGCAATCGAAAACCTGGATTTCAGAGCGTTGCTCATCCGGGTTCCAGACTGGGACCACCAAATACCCGTCGTCTTCGGATTGCGCGTTGTCACGCGGCGCAAAGCCGGGTTCGTTGTAGAAGTACTTGGGCCCCGCGCTGTAGGCCAAATAGCCTCCTGTGCTCAAGTCGTACTTGACCAGACCCGGAAAGCGCGGCTCTTCTTTGCCGCCAAGAGGGAAGATGATGTTGTAGGAGTAGCGGTTCTTGCGCCCTTGGTAGAGGCTGTTGATGACCGGGAACTCGGTGTTGAGCACGTCATCGATCACACGCTCATGGGTTTTGCCCGTGACCAGGTTGAAGCGCCATTCGTAGAGCATGAAGTCGCGCTGGCGCAGATGGATGGTTTTTTCCAGCCGACGTCCATCGGGCTGACCATTCTCATCTTCATGCAGTCGATAGGGTGTGCCGACCATGACCACTTCATCGCCTTCTTCCCATGCATTGACCACATGCAGCATGTAGGTTGGCTTGGCCAGAAACCACCGAATTTCATGGGCTTGGCCATACCGCGGCAGCACGCCAAAGCGCGAGGGTTGGGTGGCATCAAAACGCACTTTGTAACGACCCGCCTGCAGGGCCTCGGGGTCGGGCCGAAGCGGAAAGTCATGCAAGATGGTGTAGTGCTCGGTGATGGCCATGTCATGCGGCAAGCTAGGACCTGGCAGATCGACATCGATCTTGTGCTTGAGCTGCCGGTCAGGTCCGATCACACCGTATTGCATGAAGGGTGCTTGAAGGCTGTAGTCAAAAAACAGCAACTCTCCGGTGTGCTCATCGGGCCTGGAATGCGCAGAGATGCGGCTGACCGCGCCATCAAAGTCGGCTTTGCCCAGGGTTTCAAGCGTGTCAGGATCGACGGCATAGGGCATACCGGAGCGGTACCACATGCTGATCAGCCGACCCGCGTGGTATTTCACATCGGTGTTGGCGGTGTTTTTTTGAGGTTCGTCGGGACGGTCTTTGCGCCAGGGTTCTTTCAGGCCCTTCCACAACGCATGCCCGGCAGCTTGCTCTTCCTGCAGGGCCGCTGTTTGAACCCAGCGGTTTTTGTAAGTGACCTGGCCATTTTCGAAGCGCACGGCATGCAACATGCCATCGCCGTCATAGGCGTGGTACCGCCAGTCGGGTGGGTAGTAAGCGTTGGGGCCGTTGCGCACATACAAGCCATTGAGGTCCGTGGGCACCGTGCCAATGACCTGCAGGTTGGTGAACACGTCCTCCTGGTGGATGGGGCCGTTGTTGCCATCGAGTGCCGGAATGTCGTGCACCGGCAAATCATTCAATTGCATGCTTTGTCTCCTGTGAGCCCCGTCTAGGGGAGGGCTTTTTTCAACGCTCAAGTCTAGTGAGTTACTGTTTTTGATCCTTGTCAAATTTCGATATATTGAATATTATTCCGCTATGTTGAATTCTGATGCCGCCATCCACCGCGTTCCCGCGGGCTTACAGGAGTACGCTGGGGACAAGCAATTTGCCACCACCTTGGCCAGGGGCATGGAGTTGCTGCGGTGTTTTTCGCCTGAGCAGCCGGTTTTGGGCAACAAGGATTTGGTGCAAAAACTGGGTTTGCCAGCCGCCACGGTGTCCCGCTTGACCTACACCCTCATGTGCATGGGCTACCTTTCACAAACCGAACATTACGGCAAATACCAATTGGGATCGGCCGTGATTTCTCTGGGTTATCCCTTGTTGTCGCAGTTCACCCTGCGCCGACAAGCGCGGCCATTGATGTTGGAGTTGGCCGAAGCGACGGGTGGGTCCATTTCCATTGGCATCCGGGACCGTTTGACGATTGTTTACATCGAGGCGGTGCGCTCGTTCAACAAACGGATTTACCCGCTGGAGGTGGGCACCAGCCACTCCATGGCGGGCACGGCGATTGGCCGTGCTTACTTGATGTCTTGCCGCCCGCCTGAGCGCGAGGCCTTGCTCAACCAGATCCAGGTCAAGAGCCCACAGGACTGGCAGCGTTACGGTGGCAAACTCGTGGAAAATTTGCAGCAATATCCCCGTTACGGTTGCTGCGTGTCGGTTGGAGAGGTGTTTGCCGATGTGCAAGCTGTGGCTGTGCCTTTGGGGCGCATCAACCGCGGAGAATTGGCCGCCATCAACTGTTCATTTCAGGGGCGTGAACTCGATGAAAACTGGTTGCGTCAGCACATTGCGCCGCAATTGCAAGCCGTGGTGCGTCAACTGACTTGAGTCCATTGCGGCTTATTTTTTGAAGGAATTGGCCTTTGCTGAATCAACTTGAAAAACCCCTGTTGCCCCAACGTTCCTGGCGGCAAATCGTGTCTGACTTTGGCAGCACTTATGCGGCCAATGCGCTGATCGGCTTCATTTTTGCGGCCACCGGTCCTGTGGCGGTGATCTTGGCGGTGGGCACCCGGGGTGGCTTGTCACCCCAAGAGCTGGCGTCTTGGGTGTTCGGGGTGTTTTTTGTCAACGGCTTGGTCAGCTTGTTCATGAGTTGGCGCTACACCACGCCGCTGGCGTTTGGTTGGACGATTCCGGGCACTGTGCTGGTCGGCCCGGCCTTGCAGCACTTGACCTTTCCCGAGGTGATCGGTGCCTTTTATGTGACCAGCGCTTTGGTGCTGGTGTTGGGCTGGAGTGGTTGGGTCAAGCGCTTGATGGCGGCTTTGCCCATGCCCATCGTCATGGGCATGGTGGCTGGGGTGTTTTTGCGCTTTGGCCTGGACATCGTGCGGGCGCTGCAAAGCGATGTGGCCATTGCGGCCCCGATGGTGGCCGTGTTTTTGTTGCTCTCTGCGCGTGCCGATTGGGGCAAGCGCCTGCCGCCTGTCATCGGCGCATTGTTGGTGGGGGCTTTGGCGGTGTCGGTGTCGGGCAGGCTGGATGCCTCGGCCGTGGGGCAGCTGAGTTTGGCGCAGCCGGTCATTCAGGCACCGGTCTGGTCGTGGGCGGCCATGCTGGAATTGGTGGTGCCGCTGGCCATCACGGTGCTGGTGGTGCAAAACGGGCAGGGCGTGGCGGTACTCAAAAACGCCGGACACGAGCCACCCGTGAACGCGATCGCCGTGGCCTGCGGCGTGGGCGCTGCGGTGAGCGCGGTGTTTGGCGCGGTTAGTTCTTGCCTGACAGGGCCGACCAATGGCTTGCTCACCTCGTCGGGCGACAAGCATCGCCACTACATAGGCGCGTTGTTGTTTGGTGTCTTGGCTTTGCTGTTCGGCCTGATGGCGCCCACCTTCACCGGCTTGATGCTGGCTGCACCCAAAGAATTCATCATGGTGCTGGGCGGTCTGGCCATGCTGCGCGTGTTGCAAGGGGCGTTTGTGGCCTCGTTTGGTGCGGGCAAATTCTCACTGGGCGCTTTGGTCAGTCTGCTGGTCACGGTGGCCGACATCGGCCTGTTCAACATCGGCGCGGCCTTCTGGGGTTTGGTGGTCGGGTTTGCGGTGTCGTGGTGGATGGAACGGGGGGATTTCCTCAAGTCCTGATGGGCGCAGCCTGCAATTCAAACTGAACCCGACCCCGCACCTTACGACCAGCGCCTGTGCATGCAGGGGCTGGCTGCAAGTAAATCGCTTCAGCGTGGCTTGTAGGCCGTGACGTCGATTTCAACTTTGGCATCGATCATCAGGCGGGACTCTACCGTGGAGCGTGCAGGTCGATGGTCGCCAAAGCACTCCATGTACACCCTATTGAAACTGCCGAAGTCCCGTGCATCGTCGAGCCAGACGCTGACTTTGCAAACGTCGTTCAGGGTGCAACCTGCCAGGGCCAATGCTTGCTGAATGCGGACAAAAACTTGGCGTGTTTGCGCTTCAATGCCTCCAGAAACGACTTCACCTTGGTCATTGGTGGGCACTTGTCCCGACACAAAAACGAAGTCGCCAGCACGTGTGGCGGGTGAAAGAGGCCGTGCCAGGCGGTCTGACGCGATGGGGGAAGTGCCGAGCATTTCGACGGTCATGGGGTGTCTCCTGATCTGTGTTTGGGGAAAAGAAAAGACATTATTGAACATTTTCATACAGGAAAACCCTGTTTCATCTGTTCTTGGTCTTGAATTAAAGTGAAGAATGTAAGAAATTTACATCAACCCTGAACCCAAGGAGATCCCCATGCTGCGTTTGCCTCGTCGACACCTGCTGACTTTGCTTTTGGCTGCGTTGCCATTGGCCACCTTCGCTGCACCACCCAAAGGGGGGGCTGCCAACCTGGCCATGATCGGTGAGCCCCAAAGTCTGGATCCTATGGCCTCCACGGCGGACTTGGTGGGCACGATCATGCAGCACGTGTACGAAACGTTGTACACCTTTGACGGCAAATGGAACACCATCCCCATGCTGGCCGATGGCATGCCCAGGGTCTCAGCAGATGGATTGACCTATGCGATCAACATCCGCAAGGGTGTGAAGTTGCACAGTGGCCGCGATCTGGATGCACAGGATGTGGTGGCTTCACTCAAACGCTGGATGGAGATGGCACCGCGTGGCAAATCGGTGGCCAAGGACATGGTGAGCCTGGAGGCCAAAGGTAGCCACGCCATCGAGTGGAAATTCAGCGTGCCCAGCGCGTCCTTGCTGGCCCAGTTGGCCTTGCCATCGGGCATGGCGGTGATCATGGCCAAGGAGAGTATTGTTACGCCCCTGGCGTCCTTTGTCGGGACTGGTCCTTACCGATTCAAGGAGCGTCGCGCGGACCAGTTCGTGGTCTTGTCGCGCTTTGACGCCTACAGCGCCCGCACCGAGCCAGCCAACGGCTACGGTGGTAAGCGAGAGGCCTTGCTTGACGAGCTGCGCTTTATCCCAGTGCCCAACGCCAACACGCGCGTCGAAGGCTCGTTGTCCGGGCAGTTTCAATTTGCCGACCAGTTGCCGTCAGAGGCCTTGTCTCGCGTCGAAAAAGGCGGCGCCGGCGTGGTGCCCATCCTCACGCCTTCCTACGGTTTTCCTTACCTGGTGCTCAACACCAAAGAGGGCGTGATGGCCAACCAGGGCGTGCGCCAGGCGATTCAAATCGCCATCGGCCAAGGCGAAATGCTGACCGCTGCCTACGGAGACAAGCGCTTTTTCACCGCCGAGGGCAATCACTTCCCGCAAGGCACGCCGTTTTACTCCACTGCAGGCACGGACCAGTACAACAAGCAAGACGCCAAGCGCGCCAAAGAAATGGCTGAAAAAGCAGGCTACAAGGGCGAGACCGTCCGTTTGCTGACCAGCCGTAACTTTGAGTTCCATCACACCATGATGCAAGTGATGGCCGAGCAGTTGCGCGCCGCCGGATTCAAGCCCGAGATGCAAGTGGTGGACTGGGCGACGCTGATACAGCGCCGCGGGGACTCCAAAGTGTGGGACATCTACATGACGCACTCGGGCCAGTTCCCCGAGCCGATGCTGTCGCCTCCGCAATTGGGCGAGGGCGCTCCGGGCTGGTGGAGTTCACCCGCCAAGGCCAAGGCTTTGGGTGACTTCAACCGCCAGGCCGATCCTGCCAAGCGTGCCCAACTGTGGTCCGCTGTGCAGCAAGTGGTCTACACCGAAGTGCCTTACATCAACGTGGGCAAGTTCAGCAGCCTGTCGGCGCGTTCAAGCAAGCTTGAAGGCTACACCCCGTCCACCTGGCCCTTCTTCTGGAACACGGGCTTGGCCAAATAAGCACTGGGAGCTGATCGATGTCCCGCATGTCCTGGGCCAGCCTAGGACGCACTTTACTGGGCCGCTTGGGCGGTATGTTGGCAGTGTTGTCCTTAGTGTCTGTGTTGGTATTCCTGCTCACACGGCTTGCGGCAGGGGACCCTATTGCGTTGTTGCTGGGGGACCAGGCTTCCCTGGAGGACATCGCGCAGGCGCGCCAGCGCTATGGGCTGGACCTGTCACTGCTCACCCAATTCATGTTGTGGCTGGGCGAAGTGTTCAAGGGCAACCTGGGGCAATCGGTCTTTTTGCAAATGCCAGTCACGCAAGTGCTGTGGGACCGTGTGGAGCCCACAGCCTGGCTGGCTTTTCTCTCGGTGGGCCTGGCCATGCTGATTGGCGTGCCTTGCGGCATTGTGTCTGCGGTGTGGCACGGGCGCTGGATCGATCAATGTGTGAGCACGCTGGCCATGTTGGGTGCCAGCATGCCCAGCTTCTGGATGGGCCTGATGGCCATCCAGTTGATGGCCGTCGGAGCGGGGTGGTTTCCGGTGTCCGGTTATGGAGATCCCGGCGCTGACCTCGTCACGCGCATACACCACTTGATGCTGCCTGCGCTGGTCTTGGGCACACTCAATTCAGCCTTGATCATCCGATTCACTCGCGCCTCCATGCTGGACATCCTGAGCGAGGACTACATCCGCACGGCGCGCTCCAAAGGCCTGTCTGAGAACGTGGTGGTGCTCAAGCATGCCTTGCTCAATGCCCTGGTGCCTATTCTGACGGTGCTGGGCTTGACGTTGGCTCTGATGATTGGTGGCGCGGTGGTGACCGAGACGGTGTTCAATTTGCCAGGTTTGGGCAATCTGGTGGTGCGTGCCGTGTTGCGCCGTGACTACCCTGTCATTCAGGGGGCCTTGCTGGCGATTGCCGGGGTGTACGTCATCATCAACTTTGTGATCGATGTCATGTATGTGTTTGTCGATCCCAGGGTGCGCCATGGCTGAGTGGCGCCTTACCTTCTCGCAATTGTTTGCACGCCGCGTGGTCTTGCTGGCCATGGTGCTGCTGGGCTTGATGCTGTTCATGGCGGTTGCCGGGCAGTGGCTCTTGCCGCACGAGCCCATGGCCATGAAAGTCAGCATGCGCCTGAAGCCCCCCAGCTGGACTTACTGGAGCGGCACCGATGAATTGGGCCGTGACATCACCAGCCGTATTTTTTACGGGGCACGCTATTCGCTGGCGATTGGCGCAGGCACGGCTTTTCTGGCGGTGGCGCTGGGCACCTTGCTGGGTTTGTTGGCGGGTTTTTTCAAGCGCCTGGATGCAGTGCTGATGCGCGGCGTAGACGCCATGATGGCTTTCCCAGACATTTTGCTGGGCATCGCACTGGTGTCGATTTTGGGTGCGAGTCCGGTCAATGTGGTGCTGGCACTGACCTTGGTCTACACCCCGCGTGTGGCCCGGGTGGTGCGGGCGTGCACCTTGGTGATCCGCGAGCTGCCTTATGTGGAGGCCGCGCGTGCGGTGGGTTTGAGCACACCCAGGCTGCTGCGTGTGCACATCTTGCCCAACCTGATGTCGCCCATCTTGGTTCAGTTGAGCTTCATCTTTGCCTATGCCTTGTTGGCGGAGGCGGGCTTGTCCTTTTTGGGCGTGGGGGTGGGGGCGGAAATCCCCACCTGGGGCACCATGGTGGCGGCCAGCACGCAGCATGCCGACCGGGCTGTCTGGACGCTTTTTTATCCGGGCATGGCGATTGTGCTGACCGCTTTGTCCTTGCAGTTGTTGGGTGATGGTGTGCGCGATTTGCTCGACCCCCGCTTGAAAGGTACCCCATGAGCGCGCCAGAAGCCGTGTCTGTTTTGCCGCGCTTGCAGGTGCGTGAACTGACCACCACATTGGTGCAGCGAGATGGCCATGTGCCCTTGGTGCGCGGGGTGAGTTTTGATTTGCATGCGGGGCGAACGCTGGCGCTGGTGGGCGAATCAGGCAGTGGCAAATCGCTCACAGCGCTCAGCCTGATGCGCTTGCTCGCGCGCAATGCCCGCTGGCAATGCAGTGGGCAAGCCTTGTTCACTGATACGGCCGGGCAAACACGCGATCTTCTTCAACTGCCTGATGCCCAGATGCGGCAATTGCGTGGGCATCAGATCGCCATGATTTTTCAGGAGCCCATGACCTGCCTGAACCCGCTGCTCACCGTGGGCGAGCAAATCGCCGAATCGGTGCGTCTGCACTTGGGGCTGGGCAAAAGCGCTGCGCGCCAGCGAGCCTTGAAGGCACTGGAGCAGGTGGAGATTCCTGCAGCGCGTCAGCGCTTGGACGAATACCCGCACCAAATGTCTGGCGGGATGCGCCAGCGGGTGATGATTGCCATGGCCATGGTCTGCGAGCCGCAGGTACTGATCGCTGATGAACCAACGACGGCGCTGGACGTGACGATTCAGGCGCAAATCCTGGCCCTCATGTCGCGTTTGCAGCGTGACACGGGCATGAGCATGCTGTTCATCACCCACAACCTGGGCGTCGTGGCCCACCATGCTGAACGTGTGGCGGTGATGTATGCCGGCGAGGTGGTCGAGCATGCCAATGTGCGCCCGCTGTTTGCACAACCGGCTCACCCTTACACACAGGGCTTGCTGGCTTGTCTGCCCGGGCGCGCCCGGCAGCTGTCCTTGAAAGAGGGACGCCTTATGGCCTTGCAGGACATTCCCGGTCAGGCCCCGGCCATGAACCGCCTGGCTGCAGGCTGCAGTTTTGCCGAGCGCTGCGGCTCCCGCATGCCCCAGTGCAGTCTGCAAGCGCCTGTTTGGCAAGGTGACGCTGTCCAAGGCCGAGCCTGCCATTTGGAGCTGCGCTCATGAAACCCATGCTGAAAATTGACAAGCTGGCAGTCGAGTTTGGCCGCGGCGCGCAGCGGGTGCAGGCGGTGCGTGGTGTGAGCTTCGAGATCGCCCACGGCGAAACCTTGGGATTGGTGGGGGAGTCCGGTTCGGGCAAAAGTTCTTTGGGCCGTGCGGTGCTTCAACTGATTCCGGTGGCCCTAGGGTCTGTGCAATTGGAGGGGCGTGAATTGGTGGGGCTGAGTGCTTCGCAGATGCGCCCTTTGCGTCGCGAAGTGCAAATGGTGTTCCAAGACCCCAGCCTGAACCCCCGTCAGCGGGCGGGCGACATGCTGGACGAAGTGCTCAGCACACATGGTCTGCACCAGGGCGCAGCGCGTGGCCCACGCATCGCCCAGCTGTTGCAGCTGGTGGGGCTCAAGCCTGAGCATGCCGGGCGTTTTGCGCACGAATTTTCAGGGGGGCAAAAGCAGCGTCTGGGCATTGCCCGGGCTTTGGCCGTTGAGCCCCGTTTCATTGTGGCCGACGAGCCGCTGTCAGCGCTGGACATGTCGATCCAGGCGCAAATCGTCAATTTGCTGATTCAGCTGCGTGAGCAGCTGGGCCTGACGCTGCTGTTCATTTCACACGATCTGGATGTGGTGCAGTACCTGTGTGACCGTGTGGTGGTGCTTTACCTGGGGCGCGTGATGGAGATTGCGCCGACCGCAGACCTGTTTGCCTCACCCGCACACCCTTACACCCGTGCTTTGTTGTCGGCTGCGCCCATCCCCGATCCTGAGCAAGCAGCACCCAGGGTGGATTTGCAGGGTGATCCACCCAGTCCTTTGAATCCCCCGTCCGGTTGTGTGTTCCGCACCCGCTGCCCCCATGCGGTGCCCGCCTGCGCCGAAACTGTTCCGGAACTCACCCCGACCACATCCGGCCGACTGGTGGCCTGTTGGCGACACCAAGAATTGAACTGAACCATGCAACTGAACGCTGCTTTCAAAGCTTATCCCCCCCACTTTGCCCCGATTGATCTGAAGGATGCGGGCGCGCAGGGCTGGCAAGTGCTTCAGGGGGACTTGTCGTTTCCGTTGGCCCTGCTCAAGGCTTCTGCACTTCAGCACAACCTGGATTGGATGCAGGATTTTTGCAAGACGCGTGGACTTGACATTGCACCGCACGGTAAGACCACCATGTCGCCGGAACTCTATGCCCGCCAATTGGCAGCGGGAGCTTGGGGCATCAGTTTTGCCAATGTATTTCAGGCGGCCCTGGGGGCTCGCCATGGGGTGCGCCGCATCATCATCGCGAACCAGGTGTTGCAGTCGGTGGATTTGGACAGTTTGTCCGATTTGCTGCGCCAGTACGTCGGCTTGCAGGTCTATTTTCTGATTGACTCGATGGCTCAATTGCGCTTGATCGAAGCGTGGCGTGATGTGCGAAAGTCCAGCACTGTGTTCACCGTGTTGCTCGAACTGGGTATTGAAGGCAAGCGAACAGGTTGCCGCGACCACCCGCAAGCGCTGGCATTGGCGAAGGCTATCCGCAGCAGCCCTGCCGTGCAATTGGCCGGCATCGAGTGCTATGAAGGGGGTCTGGCAAGCTGCAACCATGAGCACGACCGCAGCAATGTGGCGCTGTTGATGGCGCGCGTGCAAAAAATAGCGGCGGCTTGCGAAGCCGAAAATTACTTTGAAACGGACGAGGTGCTCATCACAGCAGGTGGGTCGGCCATTTTCGATTTGGTGGCCGAGCATTTAACGCCTCATTTGAGCCGCCCTGCCCGGGGCATTTTGCGATCGGGCTGCTACCTCACGCACGACCATGTGCAGTACCGGCAGCATCTGCAATGCGTGGGCGAGCGTCTGAATTTGCGGGAAACCTTGCGGCCAGCCATCGAGTTGGTCAGTGTGGTCCAGTCCTGCCCCGAGCCAGGGCTGGCCATTTTGGCCATGGGTAAGCGCGATGTCTCGTTCGACCTGGACATGCCTGTGCCTGAATGGCGGGCTCAGGTGGGCGATGCGTGCACGCGGGGCGTACCCGCTCACTGGGCCGTGACGGCATTGAACGACCAACATGCCTACTTGCGATTTGATACGCAGACGCCCG
>Ga0208597_1001037_pt1 | contig 10962 bp, 7 predicted proteins | sample LakMenEpi05May12_FD_150673 | JGI IMG/M metagenome (GOLD analysis project Ga0208597, IMG submission 150673) | Freshwater microbial communities from Lake Mendota, WI - 05MAY2012 deep hole epilimnion (SPAdes) | ecosystem: Environmental > Aquatic > Freshwater > Lake > Epilimnion/Euphotic zone ...
CCTCAGGACCAGCGGGCGGGGAATAGAGGATTTTCGAAAGGTCGATGCCCTTGGCTTTCCAGTGGTCGACGGCATGTTTTGATTCCAAAACATCGGTGCGACCGACCATGTCGGTGAGCTTGCGGAAACCGAGTTCGGCCATAAGTTCGCGCACTTCTTGGGCGATGAACTTCATGAAATTGACCGCGTGATCGGGATCGCCGGTGAATTTTTTGCGCAGCTCAGGGTCTTGCGTGGCGACGCCGACGGGGCAGGTATTGAGATGGCAAACGCGCATCATGATGCAGCCGAGCGATACCAGTGGCGCGGTGGCAAAGCCAAATTCTTCGGCTCCGAGCAAGGCGGCGATGATCACATCGCGACCTGTTTTGAGCTGACCATCGGTCTCAACGGCGATACGTGAGCGCAAGTTATTTAAAACAAGCGTTTGATGGGTTTCGGCAAGACCGAGTTCCCATGGCAGACCGGCGTGTTTGATCGAAGTTTGCGGAGACGCACCTGTGCCACCGTCGAATCCGGAAATCAGCACCACATCGGCATGGGCTTTGGCCACACCAGCGGCGATGGTTCCTACGCCGACTTCGCTGACGAGCTTGACGCTGACGCGAGCGGCGCGGTTGGCATTTTTCAGGTCGTGAATGAGCTCAGCAAGGTCCTCAATCGAGTAAATGTCGTGGTGCGGAGGAGGGGAAATGAGTCCCACACCTGGTGTCGAGTGGCGGGTTTTGGCGATCCAAGGATAGACTTTTCCGCCAGGAAGCTGACCACCTTCACCGGGTTTAGCGCCTTGAGCGAGCTTGATTTGCAGCTCGCGAGCTTGGGTAAGATAGAGGCTGGTCACGCCGAAACGTCCGGACGCGACTTGCTTGATCGCACTGTTTTTGGAGTCGCCGCGCTCATTGGTCCAAGTAAAACGCTCGGGGTCCTCGCCACCTTCACCTGTGTTGGATTTTCCGCCGACGCGGTTCATGGCGATGGCGAGGGCCTCGTGGGCTTCGCCAGAAATCGATCCGTAGCTCATGGCTCCGGATTTGAAACGCTTAAGGATGTCCTCGATCGACTCAACTTCTTCGATCGGCACAGGAGTGCGTTGCTTGAAGTCAAGAAGCCCGCGCAGCGTGAAATGCTGCTTGGTTTGCTCATTGACCAAGTTCGAGTAGGTCTTGAAGGTATTGTAGTTGCCCGTGCGCACGGCGCTTTGCAGCGAGTGAATGACTTGTGGGCTGAATAAGTGAGCCTCGCCTTCGGCGCGCCATTGGTATTCGCCGCCGACTTCCAGAGCCTCGGTGTGACCTGATTGCTCCGAGTAAGCGCGGTTGTGGCGCTCCAAGGTTTCTGTTGTGATGGCTTGTAAATCCGAGCCCTCGATGCGGGTGGCGGTGCCAGAGAAGAACTTATCGACCACTTTTTGTTGGAGTCCGACGCATTCGAAAATCTGCGCGCCGAGGTAACTTTGGATCGTGGAAATACCGATTTTAGATGCAACTTTGACGATGCCCTTGGTGGCGGATTTGATGAAATTCTTGCAAGCTGTGTAGTGATCGACGCCGACGAGTAGACCTTGTTTGATCATGTCATCGAGTGTTTCGAAGGCCATGTAAGGATTGATCGCGCCGCAGCCGTAGCCGACGAGTGTGCAGAAATGGTGCACTTCACGGGGTTCGCCCGATTCCAAAACGAGGCCGACTTTGGTGCGTTTGCCCTCGCGAATCAGGAAATGGTGCAGACCCGAAACGGCGAGCAGAGCAGGCATGGCGGCGTGATTGTCATCGATGCCACGGTCGCTCAAAATGATCAGATTCATGCCTGCATCGATGTGCAAGCTCGCCTGACGGCAAAGTTCCTCAAACGCGCTTTCGAGTCCTTTGGCCCCTTGGCTGGGGTCGAACAAAATCGGCAGAGTCACCGAGCGGAATTCGCCTTGGGCGACATGCTTCAGCTTGGCGAGTTCTTCATTGGAAATGATCGGCGATTGCAGTTCGATCAAGTAAGCACTCTCGGGCTTAGGATCGAGCAAGTTGCGCTCAGGTCCGATGGTGGTGACCGAAGAGGTCACGATTTCCTCGCGAATGCAGTCAATCGGCGGGTTGGTGACCTGCGCAAACAGTTGCTTGAAATAGTCGTATAAAAGTTTCGACTTGTTCGATAGCACCGCGAGAGGGATGTCGGTGCCCATGGCTCCCGTGGCTTCGACGCCGTCTTTGGCCATCGGCAAAAGAATTTTCCGCTGATCTTCGAAGGTGTAACCAAAGGCGTGTTGGCGCTGATTTAGAGTTTCGTGATTGATCGTGGGAACGGATGGTGCGGCAGCAACGTCGGAAAGCTTGATGAGATTTTCATCGAGCCATTGACGATATGGTTGCTCCGAGGCGATGCGTTCCTTGATTTCCTTATCCGGGACAATGCGGCCTTCTTGCATGTCAACGATGAACATGCGACCGGGCTGCAAGCGACCTTTGTGGGCGATGTTTTCGGGAGGAATCGGCAATACACCGGCTTCCGAGGCCATGATCACGTAGTCGTCTTTGGTAACATAGTAACGCGAGGGGCGCAGACCATTGCGGTCGAGCGTGGCGCCGATCATGGTGCCATCCGTGAAAGCTACCGATGCAGGACCGTCCCAAGGCTCCATGAGACAGGAGTGGAATTGATAAAAGGCTTTTTTCTCCTCGCTCATCGATTCGTGACCGAACCATGGCTCAGGAATCATCATCATCATCGCGTGGGGCAGGGAACGACCGCCCATGACGAGCAATTCGAATACGTTATCGAACTTGGCCGAGTCCGAACCATCTTCATTGACGATGGGCTGAATGCGTTTGATATCGTCGCCGAAAAGGGGGCTTTCCAAGAGTGGCTGACGGGCATTCATCCAGTTCACGTTGCCGCGCAGGGTGTTGATTTCTCCATTGTGGGCGATGTAGCGGAATGGATGTGCGCGCTCCCAGCTCGGGAAGGTATTGGTCGAAAAGCGCGAGTGCACCAGAGCGATTGCGGTATCCATGTCGGGGTCTTGGAGATCGACAAAATACTTGCCAACCTGCTCCGGCATCAACATGCCTTTATAGATTGCAGTGCGCGATGAAAGGCTTGAGCAATACCAGAACGAATCGTGACCACCGCTGCGAATGCGGAAATAGCTGGTTTTGCGGAGGATGAAAAGTTTCCGCTCGAAGGAAAGATCGTCGGTGCAGTTTTCGGGACGAGCGATGAACACCTGACGCATGAACGGCTCGCTGGCGATGGCGGAATTTCCGAGCGATGAATTGTCGGTCGGCACGTCACGCCAGCCGAGAACGACCAAGCCTGTTTGTGCAGCAACTTGTTCAAAAAGCGCTTCAGTCGCCTTGCGAACATGCGGATCTGGGGACATGTAGGCCATGCCGAGACCGTATTGTCCTGCTTCAGGAAGCGTAAAGCCAAGGCCTGCGGTGGCCTTTTGTAAAAACTTATGCGGAACCTGAATCAAAATGCCAGCACCGTCGCCGGTGTTGGTTTCGCATCCGCATGCACCGCGGTGGTCCATGTTGACTAGCACTGTGAGCGCCTGCCCGATGATTTCGTGCGCTCGTTTCCCCTTCATTTGGCAAATAAATCCGACGCCGCAGGCATCGTGCTCAAATTGGGGATCGTAGAGGCCTTGTTTCTCAGGTAGTCCGTTGTAGCTCATGTCAGGTGGTAGTGGAAGAAAGGGGGGGAAATAAAGGGGCGTTTGTGGAAAAAATCAAGCCAGAAAATCCGGTATGTCACGCGAAGTTCAATTTTTGGCTGTCAGGTTGTCGATGCTGACAAAAATGATTGATTCTATTCCGAAAGTTTTCATGAAGAATTTCGATTTTCTTGTCAAGTTTGACGAGAAATACGCAAACTTTTCTATCGAACGGTGGGGAAAAGGTCATGCTTTGTCGAAAAGAGCTAATTTTCGATCAATCGCGAAGGTGCCGAAGGGGATCAGAGTGGCAATAAATGCCAAAACCGCCCATTTGAAGGATAGTTTGCCCTCAATCAGCGCGATGAGTATTAAAAGACACAAAATAATGAATAAAACACCGTGAATCATGCCATTGATGCGAACATATTCAGGTTTGTCGGCGAAATATTTCAATGGCATGGCGATGCCAAGCAGGGTAATGTAGGAGACTCCTTCGATGAATCCGACAAGGCGCACGCGGCCAATAGAAGTAGATGCTTTCATAAAATACTGCGCGCATTCGATAATCGAGTTTGCGAAAAAATCAACCCATTCCGTGCCTATACTTGCACATTTTCCAGAAAAAGGTATGATCCACAGCCATGAACGAAGCCACCGCTGAACTCCGCATGAGATCCTCTGAAATCATTTTGGGAGCGATCCAAGTCAGCCTAGGGGTGGTTTTTGTCTGGGCTGCTGGAAATAAATTGTTCGTCAGCGGGGTAGAAGTTTTCATGAAGGACGTGGCAAATTTTCGCATTGTTGGTGAACCATGGGATGTAGTGATCGCTTACTCTCTGCCTTGGCTCGAATTGCTGGTGGGCCTGTGCCTGGTTTTGCATATTCAACAGCGCGGCGCTGCATTACTTGCCACGCTCATGACTGTGGTTTTTCTCGGAGCCATCATTTCAGCATGGATGCGTGGCATCGATCTTCACTGCGGGTGTTTTGGCAAAAGCACCGAGGCTGTAAAGTATCCCCAGAAAATTACACAGCTTGTGCTCCAACTCGGAGCCTGCGCGGTTTCGCTATGGCAAGCGATGAAACCATGCAAATGCGAGGAAAATTGATTTTTTTGTAAGTCACAGTTGCGGTTCAAAAAAAATCCGCTATGGAGGTGCCGCATCCATTCATTCAGCACAAGAAAACACATTATTTGAAATGAAAATTCATACAGATTTCAGTAGTCGGCATTTGGGCGTAGTAGGTCAAGATCGTCAGACCATGTTGGAGGCCTTAGGCTATGCGGAAATGGAGCCTTTAATTAGCGATGCCGTGCCATCAGTAATACGCGATCACCACGTCATGAATCTTCCTGAGGCTCTTTCAGAGACCGATGCTCTCGCGCGCCTGAGATCAGTGATGGGTCAAAATGAAGTCAAAAAATCCTTCATTGGCCAAGGTTACTACGGAACTAAGACGCCGCATGTAATTTTACGCAATATTTTGGAAAATCCCGGCTGGTATACTGCTTATACCCCGTATCAAGCAGAGATCGCGCAAGGTCGTCTGGAGGCTTTGCTGAATTTCCAAACAATGATCACCAATCTCACGGGCTTGGATGTCGCCAATGCTTCTTTGCTCGATGAGGGCACGGCAGCTGCTGAAGCGATGAGCCTGGCAATCGCTGGCAATGCTAAGGGTAAGGTGATGTTTGTCTCGGAGCGCTGCCATCCGCAAACTATCGAGGTAGTGAAAACCCGCGCCGAGCCTTTGGGCATCGAGATTCTCGTCGGTGATCATCTTTCGCTTGACCCTGCATCGGTCGTCGGCCTGTTTGCGGTGCTTGTGCAGTACCCTGATACATGCGGTCGTATCGATGACTTCTCCGCTTTATTTGAAAAAACTCGCGCCGTGGGGGCATTAAACATCGTCGCCGCTGATTTGCTGGCCTTGACCGTGTTACGCGCGCCAGGTGAATTCGGTGCCGACATTTGCATCGGAAACTCCCAGCGTTTCGGCGTTCCTTTCGGTTTTGGTGGTCCGCACGCCGCCTTCATGTCCTGCAAAGATGCGCTCAAGCGCAAAATGCCAGGTCGTCTGATCGGGGTCTCACTCGATGCCTACGGCAAGCCCGGTTTCCGCCTTTCTCTGCAAACTCGTGAGCAACACATTCGTCGCGATAAAGCAACATCCAACATTTGCACCGCCCAGGTATTGCTCGCCGTGATGGCGTCGATGTATGCCGTCTATCACGGTCCTGATGGGTTGAAGCACATCGCCCGTCAAATCCATCAGCGCACGGCCACATTGGCTGCCGCGGTGAAAAAATTCGGTCACACGCTCGATAGCGCGGACTTTTTCGATACCATCGTCGTTCATGTCCAAAGCAAGGCCGAAAGCATCGTTGCCGCTGCATTGGCGGAGGGCATCAACCTGCGCTTGATCGATTCCGATCGCGTCGGTATTTCGCTCGATGAAACCACCACCGATGCCGATTTGCTCGCCATCGCCAAAGCTTTTGGTGCGACGATTTCAGCTGCCTCCGAAGCCGCATTGCCCGCTGCTTTTGTCCGCCAATCGGAAATTCTCACGCAGTCAGTTTTCCGCAGCTACCATTCCGAGACCGAGATGCTGCGCTACCTCAAGCGCCTGGAATCGAAAGACCTTGCATTGAATGAATCGATGATCGCCCTTGGTTCCTGCACCATGAAGCTGAATGCCACTGCGGAAATGATGCCGCTCAGCTGGCCGGAAGTTTCCTCGATCCATCCCTTCGTGCCCGCAGCCCAATCGAAAGGCTACGTACAAATGCTCACCGAGCTTGAAAACTGGCTCTCAGAAATCACCGGATTTGCCGCTGTTTCCTTACAGCCCAATGCCGGTTCCCAAGGCGAATACGCGGGCCTTTTAGCGATCCGCCGCTACCACCTCGCGAATGGCGATGCTCATCGCAACATCTGCCTGATTCCCGTATCTGCTCACGGCACCAATCCCGCCTCCGCCGTGATGTGCGGCTTCCGCGTGGTCGGTGTGAAATGCGATGACAAGGGCAACATCGATTGCGATGACCTCCAAGCCCGCATCGCAGAGCATCGCGAAAATCTCGCTGCGTTGATGATCACTTATCCCTCGACCCACGGTGTTTTCGAGGAAACCATTAAGGAAATTTGTCAATGGATTCATGAAGCCGGCGGTCAAGTCTATATGGACGGTGCGAACATGAACGCCCAGGTTGGCCTAACTAGCCCCGGTTTCATCGGTGCGGATGTTTGCCATCTCAATCTCCACAAAACCTTCTGCATTCCTCACGGTGGTGGCGGTCCTGGCGTCGGCCCCATTGGTGTTGCAAAGCAGCTCGTGCCATTTCTTCCAGGGCATGCCAACCTCGCCGATGCCCAAGGCCCCGTTTGCTCGGCGGCTTATGGAAGCGCCTCGATCAACACGATTTCATGGATGTATATCGCCATGATGGGACCTAACGGCCTGAAAGATGCAACCGAAATTGCCATCCTCAATGCCAACTACGTTGCCAAACGGCTCGCGAATTATTTCCCGATTCTCTACACCGGAAAAAATGGCCTTGTCGCCCACGAGTGCATCATCGACCTGCGTCCGCTCTCCGACGAAAGCGGCATCACGGTAGAAGACGTTGCCAAACGTCTCATGGACTATGGTTTCCACTCGCCGACCATGTCATGGCCCGTCGGTGGCACCTTGATGATTGAGCCGACCGAATCTGAATCGAAAGCCGAGCTCGATCGTTTCTGCGAAGCGATGATTTCCATCCACGGCGAAATCCAACAAGTCCTCAACGGCACTGCCGATCGCGAAGACAATGTGCTCAAAAACGCTCCGCATCCTGCCACTGCAGTGATCGCAGATGACTGGAGCCATGCCTACTCGCGCGAAAAAGCTGCTTATCCTTTGCCATACCTGCGTCAACATAAGTTCTGGCCAAGTGTCGGAAGGATTGACAATGTTCACGGTGATCGTAATCTCGTCTGCACCTGCGACAGCGTCGAATCCTATACATGAATCACAGCACAATATCTCCCACCGATTGGAGCCAATGGAGCGGAGAAATCCTAGCCACACTGATGTTCATCATCCGTGATGGCAAGGTTCTGCTCATCGAAAAAAAACGCGGCATCGGCGCGGGAAAAATCAACGGCCCAGGCGGAAAGATTGACCCCGGTGAAACGCCGGAGCAATGTGCCGTGCGCGAAACCATGGAAGAACTTCATGTCCGCGCCTTGAACCCACGAAAAATGGGCGAGCTGTGCTTTTCGATGTCGGATATGCCCGACATTCATTGCCACGTCTTTCGCGCCGATGACTACGAGGGCACCCCGACCGAAACCGATGAAGCTGTGCCCCTCTGGACACCGCTCGACCAAATCCCTTATCACCGGATGTGGGCTGATGATGTCTTTTGGCTACCGCAAATGATTGCCAACCACACCTTTCACGGCCGCTTCATATTCCAAGGCGAGCGTATCACTTGGCAACAGGTGTTGTTCGACGTGTGATGAGGGGTGGTTATTAGCCGCAAAAAAAACTAAGAATTCGGGAAAAGATTTTTGAAGGATAGTGCTGTTGCGCAATGTCTTATGAGAAAAATTTGACTCACAATAGAAACTAGAATCACAATTTTTCGAGTCTTTACTCCTGCAGATCTTGAAATCTTGTATAAGATTTGGCAAAGATTTCCTTTAAGGCTTTTTTGATATATAACTAGTAGAACTCGACTCCTTTTCCCAAGTCACGATGCCTTGATCTGATCCCAGGCTGCGGACCATAGGGTAACGTTATCGCCGATGTCATCGATGGGCACGCACTTGGCGAAGAGCTCTTCGTCGTCGGGAAAGAGGATTTGATTGCCGCGGAAGTCTTCACTGAGCTGCGTATAGGCAGCGGAATTCGGTGCGCGGTAGCCGATGTATTCCATATTTTGCGCGGCGACTTCTGCATCGCAGAGGAAATTGATCCACTTCATGGCAAGTGCCGGATTTGGCGCGTTCGCGGGAATGCAAAGGTCATCACAGCTACTGGCGGAACCTTCCCTAGGAATGAACACTTGCACGTCCTCATTCTCCGCGGCAGTGGTAATTAATTCACCAGCATAGCCCTGCACTAAGAAAAACTCGCCCGAAGCGATGCCGCTTTTGTATTGCTCGTTATCAAACTTTGCGATGTTCTTTTTCCATTCGATGACGACTTGCGTGGCTTTGGCAATCTCGTCGGCATTGACGGAATTCATCGAGAAACCGAGAGAGAGGAGGGCGGCTCCGATAACCTCGCGCATGTCGTTAAGCAGAGTCGTCCGACCTTTGGCGGCGGGGTTTTGGAAAATCGAATAGGATGGCTCGACGTTGCCGAGTTTCGATCCCAGAAAGGCCACGCAGGTAGGGGCCGACATGTAGGGCACGGAGTATTCCATTTTCGGATCGAGGGCTTTGGCTAGATGTCCTGCATCGATGTTTTTCAGTTGGCTGAGTAAGCTGTGGTCGAGCTTGAGAAGTAAGTTCTCTCGCACCAAGGCTTTGACCATATAGGAAGAGGGTACAAGAATATCGTAGCCGGCGGCACCGCCTTTAATTTTGGCAAACATTGATTCATTCGAATCAAAGGTATCGATAACGACTTTGCATTTGTGAAGTGTTTCAAATTTTTCCTGCAAGGCAGGGTCAAGATAGTCGGACCAAGTAAAAACATGCAGCGTAGGAGTTTCTGCGCCCGAGGAGCATGAGCTGAAAGCTGTGGCGGCAAGGGCGGCGGAGGAATGACGGAGGAAGGTGCGGCGATCCATGGGGAAATTCAAGCGTTCGCAGGCTGTGAGGTCAAGCATTTCGCGTAGCTGTCGGCTTAGATCGGCACAAAAAAACGCCGCATCGGTGAGGATGCGGCGTTTGAGTGAGATTTGATGGTGATTAGGAGAAGTTTTCTTTTTGAGAATCGGCTTCGAGCGAGTGAATTTCTTCGATCACGCCGCCTTCCACTACGGCTTCGGTGACGGTTGTAACTTCGCTCACGGTCTCTTCCACTGTCGCTGCTGCGGTGTCCGCAACGGCTTCGGCAGTCTCAATGACAGCAGCTGTGGCTTCGACAGGAGCAGCTGCAACAGCGGCTGTGGTAGCAACGGATTGCTCCTTGCGCTCGCGGGCTGCGGCGTGCTCAGCGATGTCTTCGGCGTTTTTCGCCTTGGCACCAGAAACGATGAGTTGACGGCCCATGAAGTGTTGATCGTGCAGAACTTCGACAGAGCGCTTGGCTTCATCGATGCGAAGCATTTCCACAAAGCCATAGCCTTTGGATTTGTGTGTGTGCTTGTTGTAAACAACCTCGACGGAGCGGACTGGGCCGATGCCTTTGAACAATTCTTCGATGTCGGACTCGGTGGCGTCATAGGACAAGTTTCCGATGTAGAGGCGTGTGGACTCGACATCAGTCAAGGTTGGCTCCCGACGTTCACGCGGGGCACGTGGTTCACGAGGCGGACGCGCTTCACCAGACTGTCGGCCTTCTCCACCTTGACGTGCATCACGCGTGTTGCTGCGTGGTGCTTGTTTTTCGGGCTTAGGACCGCGCTCGGGGCGGGGGCCTTCAAACTTCGGCTTGCCTTGATTGCCTTTGTCTCGGGATTCCTGCTTGCCACCTGTGGTTGGCTCTTTGTAGAGGCCGATCAGTTTGAGAATTTTCTGCCAGAACGTCAGTTTGACGGGCTTGCGATTCACAAATGACTGGTGCTGCGAGAGACCGCGGTTGTTACTTTTTTGATCAGGGTTCTGTGGGCGGTTGCTATTGTTGTTGCGATTGCCATTGTTACGACCGCCGTTATTACGGTTGCGGTTCCGATTGCGATTGCCGTTATTACGGCTTTGTTCCTGTGTTCCGTTGGACATGGTATATGTGTTTCGTGGTTGATGGCAGCAGGACAGGAGGCACGAGGATCATAAATGATCTCAGGCTCGCAAGAAATCGTGAGCGGAATGGCAAGCGAGCGAAATCTCCGCGCAACTCTGCGGGTGATTTACGCGCTTCCGATTGACCCAAGTGGAAAATAGGGTGAACGGTAGTGCTTGTGGTGGGCCTTGTTGCTGCCATGATGGTTGATAGGCAGATGCTCTGTAGCGGCTTCTGCGCAGCGCCATGCTAGCGAGGATTTGAGAAAGATCAAGTCTAAAGCAGGGGGACAGATGAGAAAAAAGCAACGAGGATTAAATATCAAGCTTTTCTTATGATGTAGTTGATTGCTTGATGACTAACATTCCCTTTTGCTTGAACCTTGGCTTAATGACGATGTTTCCATCCATCACCAAGAGCTTATT
>Ga0208597_1001038_pt1 | contig 10961 bp, 10 predicted proteins | sample LakMenEpi05May12_FD_150673 | JGI IMG/M metagenome (GOLD analysis project Ga0208597, IMG submission 150673) | Freshwater microbial communities from Lake Mendota, WI - 05MAY2012 deep hole epilimnion (SPAdes) | ecosystem: Environmental > Aquatic > Freshwater > Lake > Epilimnion/Euphotic zone ...
TGCAGCGGGTTTAGATAGTTTAAGAGTAAGTACCAACTCGGTGAGACCTGAAATTTATAATCCTTACTACAGACCTAATAATTACACCTTTAATGATATTGTAGAAAGTTTAAAAGAAATGTCAGCAGCAGGTAAATGGACGAGTATTAATTATTTTGTTTTTCCAGGTATGACGGACAGTGTTGCAGAATATGAAGCCTTAAGAAAATTTATCAAAGACACCGATTTAAAAATGATTCAGTGGCGTAATTTCAATATTGATCCCGATTGGTATTTAGGTAAAATAGGTGTTACAGAAGTGGGAGAAATTATGGGCGTTAAACAAATGATGGATTTAATTAAAGAAGAATTCCCTCAGTTACAATTTGGTTACTACAACCCTCCTATTGAAAGAATTAAAGGCAACTTTACTCAAAATTTTGCACACCATTGAGAAGACAAAATCAAATAGGCGCTGCGCTGGCCATTACTTCTAGTATAATCTGGTCAGGTAATTTTATTGTATCTAGATATGCCATTAATTTAGCAGGCCCAGTTAGTTTAGCATTTATGAGATGGACTCTTGCTACGCTGTTTATGCTCCCTTTTGCTTATAAAAATGTAAAAAAGGAGTGGCCTATCTTCAAAGCCAACAAAGTTTATTTTTTTTGGATGGGACTAATAGGATTTTCCATTTACAATACTTTAATATATACAGCAGGTCATTATACCACGGCTATTAATATGGCCTTATTTGGATCCACGGTACACCCTATTGTGGCCGCACTACTAGCCGCCTACTTTGTAAACGAAAAATTACATTGGAAAAATATAACAGGTATTATACTTGGCTTAATTGGTACTGTCTATTTATTAACGAAAGGGCAAATTTCCAATATTTTAAATTTTCAAATTGGTGCCGGTGATTTATGGATGATAGGTGCAGGTATTTGCTTTGGCACATACAATGTTTTTGTGCGTAAAAAACCAGTAGGCATTTCCAATAATAGTTTCTTATTGGTACTATTTGCAATTGGTGCTATATTATTATTTCCTGTTGCTATGTACGAAATGAATTTTGTTCAACCAGTGATACTCAACACTCATTTATTATGGATAGTATTATATATAGGCATTGGTAATTCTACCATATCTTATTTAATTTGGAACAATGCCATTCAAAGAATTGGAGCAGGTAAGGCCGCCTTATTTGGCACTTTAATCCCATTATTGAGTTCTATTGAAGCTGTCTTTTTATTAGGTGAAAGTTTTTCTACTGCTCAAATTATAAGTGGTTGTATTATCATAACAGGCATTATAATTAATACATGGCCTAGTCCTATTAAACCCATTGTAGGCCAATCATAATGAATATCAAAATTGGGTTTTGATCTATTTTTGCATTAATTTTATACTATGCAATTAAGCTTTGAACAAGAAAAAAATATGAAGGCAGGTTTTTACACCTTACTTATATGTATTGCCTTGTCTTGCTTATTTGTTATCATGCATTGGCAGCAGCCTGCGGCTACTGTTATTCCTCCTGCAACTGCCTATATGGAAGTAAACTTAGGCAATACCACAACAGGCCAAGGAGACATCGCACCCTTAAGTAAAGAAGCACCAGCACCTGAACTAGGTTCAAGTAAAAGAGTCAAAGCGACTGCCATTAATAAGGCAGTTAAAATAAATGCAAGTGGCAACGATCCTAACGACGAAGCCATCAGATCCTCGAAAGCTAAAACCAATATTAAAAACTTACCCTTACCTCCTGCTCCCAAGCCAAAAGCTTTAATGGGAAAATATGCTGGTGGAAATGGCAAAGGGGGAAATAATCAGGACAGTTATAATGATGTAAAAGACCAAGGCATTGCGGGTGGCAAAGGCGATCAAGGTGTGGCGAATGGAAGTATCAATGGGAAAAATTATGAAGGAACAGGTGGCCCCTTTGTAACAAAGGGCGACAGAAGAGTCACAAAAGCTTATTCATTTAATGGAGATGTAGAACCTGCTACTATTTATGCTGAAATTGAAGTGAATCCTACAGGCGTTGGCCGTTTTGTACAAATTGTAAAAGGCTCAAGCTCTAACGATGCTAAATATAAAAGAGCCATTGTGGAGTACTTAACTAAAATTAGTTTCAATAGTTCCGATCATGTATCTAATGTGACTGTAAAGTTTAAGTTCGAAAATCAATAATTCCGCTGCTTTGAACGATTATCAAAATACTATTGACTATTTATATAGTCGTCTTCCTATGTTTAGTCGTATAGGAGCAGCTGCCATAAAAAACGATTTACATAACACGCAATTAATTTGTAGTTTTTTAGGCAACCCAGAAAAGAAATTTAAAACTATCCATATTGCAGGCACCAATGGAAAGGGTTCTACCAGTCATATGCTTGCAGCCATTTTTCAAAAAGCCGGCTATAAAACAGGTTTGTATACTTCTCCGCATTTATATGATTTTAGAGAAAGGATAAAAGTGAATGGAGCATTATGTAAAAAAGAATTTGTCACCTCCTTCACTAATAGAGTAAAACCATTGATTGAAAAAATAGAACCTTCTTTTTTTGAAATCACAGTGGGTATGGCATTTGAATATTTTGCTGTTGAAAATTGTGATATTGCCATTATTGAAACAGGATTAGGTGGAAGATTAGATAGCACCAATGTCATCGAACCTATATTAAGTGTAATTACCAATATTGGTTGGGATCATATGGCCTTGCTAGGTAATACACTCGAAGCCATTGCTTCTGAGAAAGCGGGTATCATAAAAAAAGAAACCCCTGTAGTAATTAGTGAAAGTATACGGGAAAGCAAATCGGTTTTTATTCAAAAGGCTGCATTGGAAAATGCACCTATTTATTTTAGTGAAGATTTTATTCAAGCAGAGGCCTTTGAAAATAATTGGGATACGGCTAGCTTTAGTTTTAGTCAACCCTTATTTCATTTACTGAACAACCCTTTATTTGATGCAAATTTTACGCTTAGTTGCGACCTTCCTGGAAAATACCAAGCTAAAAACTTAAAGGGTGTTTTAGTGGCCTGCCAATTATTAGCAGATATGGGTTGGAAATTGAATAGTGAAATGATAAAGCAAGCCCTTCTTGAAATTAAAGCATCTACTGGCATTATGGGAAGATGGGAATGTATTCAATCTAATCCAAGAATTGTATTAGATGTAGCGCATAATGAACACGGTATAAAAGCAATGCTTGACCAATTGGCCACTACCCATTACGAGCAATTATATATTGTAACAGGAATGGTAAAAGATAAAGATGTGGATGCAGTGCTAACTTTACTTCCTAAAAATGCTAACTACTATTTTACACAATCACATTTACCTAGAGCACTAGCAGCTAATGAGCTTGCAGAAAAAGCAAATGCATTTAGCTTAAAAGGTGAAATATACAGCGATGTAAACATTGCACTAGAAACAGCTGCTGCAAAAGCCAATGACAAAGACCTTATCCTTGTTATTGGAAGCGTTTATTTAGTAGCTGAAGTTAACAGAGCTTTGTTTAAAAAATAAACTAAGCCTATTACCAACCCTTCTGCTTACACAAATTCGTAATATGGGCTAGATGGTGTTTACCATGCCAAGCGTAGATTGCTAACATATCCCATAAACTTACTTCTGCATTTCTACCCGGATGAAATAATTTTCTTTGAAACTGCTCATCGGTCATTGATTCTAATAAGATTACCCAACGCGCATGTAAGGCATGTAATAATGTAGTTGAATAATTTATAGGTGTATTTAAAGAATCTGCTGTGTTCGCAAAACCTTTCTCATCATAAGCTTTAATGACAGGTACTTCTTCTGTTAAAGCCATTTTAAAACGAATAAAGGCATTCATATGGCTATCAGCCATATGATGCATTACTTGTTGAATAGTCCAACCACCTTCTCTGTAGGGGGTATCTAACTGCGCCTTATCTAAATGTTGTATAGCTATTTCTAAATCGGCAGGTGCCATTTTAATAGCGTTAATCCAAGCTTTTTTATTTTCTTCATTAAAAGGTAAATTAACCACTTTGCCAATAGGGTATTTTAAATCTTCCATTTTTTATATTTTAATTATTATTTATATTTTTTCAATCAACTATGAATTACTTAAAAAGTTTTTACGCTACTACTCCTCTCTTAATTACTCTTCTCTCAACGCCTTACCCGTTAAATGTATAAATACATCTTCTAGGTTAGCTTTTTTTACTTCTTTCACTTTTTCAAATCCGGTTTCCACTAATTCATCAATTAAATGATTGGGGGTATTAATGGCAATAATTTTACCACTATCAATAATGGCTACCCTATCACACAATACTTCTGCCTCATCCATATAATGCGTGGTAATAATAACGGTGGTTCCATTATCTCTAATTTCTTTTATTAAATCCCAAAGGTTTCTTCTTGCTTGCGGGTCTAAGCCTGTAGTAGGCTCATCTAAGAAAATAATTTTGGGTTTATTAATTAAAGTAGTGGCAATAGAGAACCTTTGCTTCTGTCCCCCACTTAATTCTTTAAACTTTGCTTTAGCCTTGTCTTGTAAATTAACTTTCTGCAAAAGAGTGTCCGCATCCATTTCATTTTGATAAAGCCCCACAAATAAATGTATGAGTTCGGTTAAATTTAAATTAGGATAGAATCCGGCGGTTTGAAGTTGTACCCCAATCATTTTTTTTATAGACTCTGGCGACTTATCTAAATCAAAGCCATTCACCATCACTGTGCCACTGGTTTTTTCCCTTAAGGTTTCAATAATTTCAAGGGTGGTTGACTTTCCTGCACCATTGGGGCCTAATAAGCCAAAAATTTCGCCTTCTTTTACTTCAAAGCTAATGCCTTTGACAGCTTTAAAATCGCCATAGGATTTAACGAGGTCTTTTACCGTAATAATGGGCAGTGCTGACATGATACCTTAATTAATGACTTGATGAATAAGTAGACAAATTTAATCTCTTTTCAGCGCTATGCAAAATGAAAACTTGTCCAAGAACCTTATCTTTGTCAAAAGATAGTAAAATGAAATTAGGCATTTTAGGAGGTGGTCAATTAGGACGTATGTTATTGCAAGCAGCCGCTAACTACGATGCAATTACCTATGTACTAGAAAATGATGCCAACTGTCCTTCCGCTCATTTATGCCATCATTTTACCTTAGGCAATATTCAAGATTTTGACGCGGTGTATAATTTTGGAAAAGGCTTAGACGCCATTACCATAGAAATTGAGGCGGTGAATGTAGATGCCTTAGAGAAATTGGAAGCCGAGGGCGTAAAAGTGTATCCAAGACCTAGCGCAATTCGAACTATTAAAAATAAAATTTTACAGAAGCAGTTTTATAAAGAAAATGAAATTCCTACTGCTCCTTTTGTCATCACAGAAAATAAAGCCGATTTACTAAACCATATTTCTTTTTTACCTGCAGTGCATAAAATGGCTGAAGGTGGTTATGATGGTAAGGGTGTGCAAATAATACCTAGCGAAAAAGAAATTGAATTAGGTTTTAATGTTCCTTCTGTATTAGAACAAAAAATAAAAATTACTACAGAGATAGCTTTAATTGTAGGCATGAATGCCAAAGGAGAAACTATTATATATCCTCCTGCTGAAATGATTTTCGACCCTGTATATAATTTATTAGACTACCAATTAAGCCCTGCTAAATTAGAAGAAAAAATTTTATGGAAAGCACAGGCTATTGCTAGAAAAGTAGTGCAAGGTTTAAAAAGTCCCGGCTTATTTGCCATTGAACTATTTATAGATAGCAATGAGGATGTATGGGTAAACGAAACAGCACCTCGTGTGCATAATAGCGGACACCACAGTATTGAAGCGAATTATAGTAGTCAGTACGATATGCTACTTAGAATTTTATTAGACTACCCTTTAGGCAACACCGATGCCATTTTACCTTCGGCCATTGTGAATATTATTGGAAGTGAGGGCCATACTGGCGATGTATATTATGAGGGATTAGAAGAAGTCTTAAAAATGGAAAATGTGTTTGTACATATATATGGCAAAAAACAAACTAAGCCTGGAAGAAAAATGGGCCATGTAACTATTATGAGCAAAGACTACCAAGACCTCACGCATAAAGCGAATAAAATAAAACACACATTAAAGGCTATTACTAAACCTTAGGCTTTAGAATAGTCTTTTTTACTTGTAAGGTTTTTAAATAGCCAATTCCTATTATACTTTTTAATTGAAGCCCTGGAGATTTTTTCAAAGGTCCAAAGATTTTAATTTTATCATCGTACATTAAATCTAAACTATAAGTAGCCGAGAAATACTTATTAATTTTAAAAGTAAACATGTTGGTCATGTACAAATTAATATTTTCAGGCTTTTCATAATAGTTAGAGAAAAAATCGGCACGACCTTTATAGGTAACATTGGGGGCAATGGTATTACTATAATTCACTGTTACAAATAAACCTGTTTCTCTATTTATCTTTTTACCTACAGGTACACCATAACTACCCAAATCGGAAAGCTTGGTATTTAATACTAAAGTAGTTCTAGAAGTTAAAGGAGAAAAGAAAACCGAGAAAGTATTATTGGGTTTGAAATCCAATCCCGCAGATAAAATAATATAAGCCGGCGATAAGAATGAAGAAGTAAAATTTGAATTTGATCCACTGAAACTATACCCATCAAAGAATTGAGAACGAAAATTAAATAAGCCAGATAAATACCACATACCAGTGGTGTCAATGCGGTAGCCATACTTACTTATTATATCAACTCTATCGTCGTTTTTTCTACCCCCCAAACTAGTCGATTGTACAAAGCCTAAATTCAGGTCTAGATTATTATCCCAGCTTTGACGAGGCTTTTGGAAATAAGCAAAATAATTAAAGTAGCTATTAATAGCCATGTTAAAATTATCTCCACCGGCAGCCCAGTTACTTAAAGAGCTTTGTGATAAATTAAAATTATACATACCCCCCTGCTTCCAATTAAAATAACTCGTATCGTTGTCTTTTTTAATGGTTCTTGAGGTTTCTGATCTCAGTTTAGCCACTGCTACATTTTGAGCAGAGGCAGCTTGCGCCCCCATCAAGATCAAAACAAATAGCAGACTTTTTCTCATGAAACTCATTATTTTTTCAAATATAGGAAGCCTTTGATAAATCATTGATTTCTAATTATATATAAATTATTAATACATAAGGGCGATAAGCCAAGTAAGGGTTTCATTATCAAATAATTAGAAGTTCTGGCTGACAAGTTGACACATTCTAATTTTTTAACTAAATTTGCGTTTCAAACCAATTTGAATGGAATTATTCACCACGGCGACCAAGGAACATGACGAGCTGAGACAAGGGGAAGCCTATGAATCGACTCAAAACAAAGCGAGATTTACTAAGTTTTTTCTAATAGAAAGCTATGGCTGTGCTATGAACTTTGCCGACAGCGAAGTGGTGGCCTCTATTTTAGAAAAAAATGGATATGGTAGTACCCGTAATGTGGAGATGGCCGATTTAATTTTAATTAATACTTGTTCTATTAGAGAGAAAGCAGAACTCACAGTGCGTAAAAGATTAACTGAGTTTAGAAAATACAAGGAACAAAAGCCAGGAATGTTAGTGGGTGTTTTGGGTTGTATGGCGGAAAGATTAAAATCAAAACTTTTAGAAGAAGAAAAATTAGTAGACCTAGTAGTAGGCCCCGATGCTTACCGCACCCTACCCGATTTAATTATAGAAGCAGGTACTGGACAAAAAGCAGTGAACGTTTTATTAAGTCGTGATGAAACTTATGCCGATATTTCTCCTGTTAGATTAGATAGCAATGGCATTAGTGGATTTGTATCTATTATGCGTGGTTGTAATAATATGTGTAGTTTTTGCGTAGTGCCTTTTACAAGAGGTCGTGAAAGAAGTAGAGATGCTTTTTCTATTGTAGCAGAATCAAAAGACTTATTCGATAAAGGCTATAAAGAAGTAACCTTACTGGGTCAAAATGTAGATAGTTATTATTGGACAAACCCAGAAACCAATACCCAGGTTACATTTGCTCAGTTATTAGAAAGTGTTGCTTTAATTAGTCCATTACTGAGAGTGCGCTTTAGCACTTCGCATCCTAAGGATATTACCGACGAAGTCTTATTCACCATGATGAAGTACAATAATATTTGTAAATACATTCATCTGCCTGTTCAAAGTGGAAGCACACGCGTATTACAATTAATGAACAGAACCTATACACGAGAATGGTACCTTGCTAAAGTAGCACGTATTAAAGAACTAATGCCAGACTGTAGTATCTCTGCCGATATCATTGCAGGCTTTTGTACTGAAACCGAAGAAGATCATAATGATACAATGAGCATTATGCAACTAGCGCAGTACGACTATGCCTATATGTATTTTTATTCAGAGCGTCCGGGCACTTTAGCAGAGAAAAGATATGAAGACGATGTTCCCTTAGATGTAAAGAAAAGAAGGCTTCAAGAAATTGTAGATGTGCAGTGGCATTTATCGAATGAGAGTAATAAAAAAGAATTAGGGAATACTTACGAAGTTTTAATTGAAGGCAATAGCAAGAAAAGCGATCAAGAGTGGATGGGAAGAACCAGCCAAAATAAAGTGGTGGTGTTTCCGAAATCGATTGAAGGACAAACAAAGCCTTTACAAAAAGGGGATTATGTAAATATTCTTATTACAGCATATACAAAAGGTACTTTAATAGGTACTATAAAATAAAGAACATGGACTTACAAGCTTTAAAAAATAGATTTAGTATTATAGGCAATACCCCTGCACTCAATCATGCCTTAAATACTGCAGAGCAAGTAGCTGCTACCGACTTAACCGTTTTAATAGTGGGAGAAAGCGGTGTGGGTAAAGAAGTTTTCTCTCAAATTATTCATAGCTTATCTGCGAGAAAACACAACCCCTTTATTGCAGTGAACTGTGGTGCCATTCCAGAAGGCACTATTGATTCAGAATTATTTGGACACGAGAAAGGTTCTTTCACAGGTGCCGTTGATAGCAGAAAAGGTTATTTCGAAACCGTAAGTGGAGGTACTATATTTTTAGATGAGATTGGAGAACTGCCTTTAGGCACACAGGCTCGTTTATTACGCGTACTTGAAACTGGAGAATTTATAAGAGTGGGTTCTTCAAAAGTGCAGAAGTCAGATGTAAGAGTAATAGCTGCTACCAATAGAGAACTTTTAGAATACACACAGAAAGGAAAATTTAGAGAAGATTTATATTATAGATTAAACACCGTGCCTATTCGCGTTCCTTCTTTAAGAGATCGCAAAGAAGATATTCCTTTGCTATTTAGAAAATTTGTGGTGGACTTTGCAGAGAAGTACAAAACCAAACCCATTTTCTTAGACGAAGAAGCAAGAGAATTACTTGCCAAGTATAGCTGGCCAGGTAATGTAAGAGAATTAAAAAATATTGCAGAGCAAATTTCGGTGCTACGCAAATCGGATAATATTAATAGTGAAACCTTGGCAGGTTTTTTACCTCAGCATAATATGCATAATATGCCCATGGTAACTAGTGGCTCCACTGTGGGAGAATTTGCGAATGAAAGAGAAATATTATACAAGCTTTTCTTTGATATGAAAAAGGATGTGAATGAATTAAAGAAAATGTTTTTAGAGATATTACAAAATCCTTCCATTACGGGGCAACCAGGTAATTTTAATAAAGAATCTTTAATCAATGAATTAAAAGAAGATATTATGCCAAGCAGCGCTGCGCATTTGTCTTCAGCGAATCCACAGCCAACTGTGCACTTGAATCACCCCCAGCCTATTATTATAGATAATGAATCCAATAGCCATTTTGAAGTGGATGAATCTTTGAATATCATGGATAAGGAAAAAGAACTAATTTTAAAGGCGCTTAAGAAACATAGAGGCCGAAGAAAAGACGCTTCTACCGACTTAGGCATTAGTGAAAGAACTTTATATCGAAAAATTAAAGAATATAACATTGAAGAATAAGTATAACAATATTATTTTAAAGAGCAAGCGTATATTAAAGAGTAAGCTTTTAAAATTTATTTTACCCATCGCTTTTTGCGTAACGCTTATAAGCGGTTGTGGCATTTATAGTTTTAGAGATGCCGTTATTCCAGAAAATGTCAAAACCATTAAAATAGGTTTTGTAGAAAATAAAGCGAGGTATGTAAATCCGCAATTGGCTCCCCTACTTACCGATAAGTTGATGCAAAAAATAATGAGCCAAACGAAATTGACTAGAACCAATAACGACGATGCGCATTATCAAATATTTGCAACTATTACCAATTACGACCCTTCTCAAACAGTGGGTGTAAGTGCGAAACAAGCAAGTACCAACCGATTAACGGTAACCGTGCATATAGTCTTAAAAAAGACTTTAGATAACAAAGAACAAGAATTTGATGTCACTAGAAATTTTGATTTTTCTGCTAACCTTACTTTAAATCAAGCAGAAGGACAACTAATGGAAGACATCCTTAGAAATATTACAGACGATATCTTTAACCAAATTTTTTCAAACTGGTAAGCATGTTTTCAGCCCTTCATAATAAAATATTAGCTCAATGGACTGGTCATGGTAGTTTAGAATCTATTGAAACCGCTGACTTAGAAAAATGGGTACAAACGCATCCTTATAGTGCCAGCTTACAATATTTATTAGCTAAAAAATATGCACTAGTAGGTTCACCTTTATTTCAAGAACAAGTGCAAAAAACAACTAGCTACTTTCCTACTGCTTTGCATTTGCACCAAGTTTTACAAGAACAAAAGGAAGATACCGTTGCAGCCCCCTTGGACGATAAAGTAACCAACCTTATTTCAGAACAGTTTGCTCAATTTAAAGAACCTATTGAAACCATAGAATTAGCCTATGAGGCAGAAATAGCCATGGCCGCGAAAGCCGACTATTTTGCTGCCCAGGGCATTGAAATCGACCTTTCCAAGGTTCCTCAGGACAAATTCACG
>Ga0208597_1001039_pt1 | contig 10958 bp, 9 predicted proteins | sample LakMenEpi05May12_FD_150673 | JGI IMG/M metagenome (GOLD analysis project Ga0208597, IMG submission 150673) | Freshwater microbial communities from Lake Mendota, WI - 05MAY2012 deep hole epilimnion (SPAdes) | ecosystem: Environmental > Aquatic > Freshwater > Lake > Epilimnion/Euphotic zone ...
TTCGCACTGCCTGGTAGCTCAGCGGTAGAGCAGGTGACTGTTAATCACTTGGTCGTAGGTTCGATCCCTACCCAGGCAGCCAGAAAGGACTCTTTCCTCTCCCCGGCCCACCGGGGAAGGTCCGTAAACCTTCTCCTTGACCATCCGAGGGGTTGCGGGAGGATGCACGCACCATGGGTCAACAGAGCAATAAAGTCATCAAGCGTCGCCGTCGCCGCGCCTACCTCGAGCGCAAGAAGGACCGCGTCAAGATCGCCCGCGCCGCCGCGAGCAAGAAGAAGGCCAAGAAGTGAGCCGAGCGGTGAGCCAGGCCTCGCTGTGGGCCGCGCTCGCTGCGCTGCTCTTCACGGGTTGCGACACCCCGGTGATCTCGTCCGACGAGGTCCCTGGCATCGCTTATGTCAACGAACGCCGCCGCACGGCTGGCGACGACTCGCGGGCTTCCGAAGTTTTCGGGGTCAAGGACAACGACGGCTCTGACGTCGTCTTCCGCACCGATGCCGCGGCCCGTGGCGGCCATTTTTTCTACGTCAAGCTGGCCGACGCCCCGCCGGCCGACGCCCGTCTCGTCCTGCAGGTCGTTCGCACGGAGAACTCCCCGGCGGAGCGCTACGAGTTTCCGGCCCGCTTCCGTCCGGGCTTCCCGTTCGGTGAGTATGTCATCGGTCTGACCGGCAAGCAGGCCGGCGACGCGAAGTGGCGGCCGATCGCCTGGCGACTCTCGGTCGTCGACGCCAAGGGCAAGGTCCTCGCCGCCAGGCATAGCTTCCTCTGGGGCACGCCCCGCGATCTCGGACGCTGAGTCCATGGCCGCGACGGAGTGGACAGCCTGGCGCCCGTTGCGGCTGGCCGAGGATGTCCCGGCTTCCTTGCTCGGTGAGCAGCTCGACGGCGGTCAGTCGTTTCGTTGGCGCCTTACGCCTGATGGCGACTGGGTGGGAATCTTCGGGCGCACGGTCGCCATGCTTCGCTCCGGGGCGGAAGGCCTGGAGTGGCGCGGGCTGAAAGGCGCCGCAGGCACGGAGTCAGCCCTGCGCGTCTACCTCGACGCAGATGGCGCGCAGGCCCGGCTCTCCGCCGCCCTGCCATGGCGCTCCGACCCGGTCCTCAGCGCGGCGCGCGAGGCCTTCCCGGGGTTGCGCATCCTGCGCCAGGATCCGCACGAGACGCTCATCGGCTTCCTGTGCAGCTCCAACAAACGCATCCTGCAGATCCGTGTCATGGTCGCCGGGCTCGCGGAGAAACTCGGAGACCCGCTTGGCGGCGGTTTCCACGCCCTGCCGACCTGGTCCGCGCTGGCCGCCGCGGACGATGTCATCCTGAAATCCTGCGCCTTGGGTTACCGCGCCGCTTTCCTGCGCGGCACCGCCCAGCGCCTGCTCGCCCGCCCGCGTTGGGCCGAGGAGTTCGCGGCGTTGGATACGCCCGCCTTGCTCGCCGAACTCCAATCCTTGCCCGGCGTCGGCCCGAAGGTCGCCGCGTGCGTCGCACTCTTCGGTTTCGGCCGACTCGAAAGTTTCCCCGTCGACACTTGGGTCGTCCAAGCGCTCGCTGACGCCTATGGTCTGCGTAAATGGAAGCCTGCCCAGCTCGAGCAGTTCGGACGCGCGCACTTCGGGGCCGCGGCCGGGCTCGCCCAGCAGTATCTCTTCTCAGCGGCCCGACACGGTAAGCTGATCACGCTTCCGCCTGAGCCGAAGCGCCCCAAGTCGCGGCGATGACGTCCGGCGTGAGTGCGGTCGACGGGTCGCCTGCGGCGGTCAGCCGGCCTTCCGCGAGGACCACGACAAGGTCGCAGTTGCGCGCGAAGGAAAGGTCGTGCGTCGCCACGATGGCCGCGCCGCCCGCCTGGGCGAAGCGACGGATCTCCGCCGCGACCAGCGCCTGTCGGGCGATGTCGAGCGAGGCGGCGGGCTCATCGAGCAGCAGCACGGCGCCGTAAGGTTCGGCGAGCGACGCGAAGCTCATCGCGAGCAGCGCGGCTTTCTGTTCACCGCCCGATAACTGGGTCAGCCGTCGTTCCGACAGATCGGCCAGCGAGAGCCGGGCCAGGCATTCGGCGTAGGCATCCGGCGCGCCGATGATCTCGCCGAGGTCGCGCACGCGGTAATCCCAGGCGCTGGCAGGCTTCTGCGCGCAGTAAGCACGGTGACGCGCATTGGCTTGCGCGGAAGCGGACCGCGGGTCTTCGCCGGCGACCCGTAGTTCGCCGCTCGTATTGACCAAGCCTGCGAGGGCGCGGAGGAGCGTCGTCTTGCCTGCGCCGTTGGGTCCGACCACGGCCACGATCTGTCCTGACTCCGCCCGCACCGAGACGCCGTCGACGACCCGGCGGTCGCCGAGTTCCACCGCCAGGCCGATGGCCTCTACGCGGGCTTCACTCATGGCGCCCCCTTGCGATCCAGATGAAGAGCGGAGCGCCGAGCACCGCGGTGACGGCTGCGGCGGAAAGAGGCGCCTGCGGCCAGAGGCCACGTCCCAGCGTATCGGCTCCGAGCAACAGAGCCGCGCCAAGGAAGGCCGCGCAGGGCAAGACCCATGCATGACGAGGACCGACGATCTTCCGGGCGAGGTGCGGCGCGAGCAGGCCGATGAAGGCCACCTGGCCGACGAGGCAGGTCGCGGCCGCCGCGGCCAGCGCCGTCAGCAGCACCGCGTTGCGCCGGGCGCCGCTGACGTCGACCCCGAACCCTCGCGCGGCGTCTTCGCCAAAGGCGAGCAGGTCGAGCGCGCGCGCCGAAGGGAGGAGCAACAGTGTCGCCGCGAAACAGAGCAGGATGGGCAACCAGGTGAGTTCGAACGTCGCCATGCCGAGCCAATCGCCGAAGGCGCCATTGGTCAGCAGTTCGCGGGACTCGCCGCTGCGCGAGGCGATCACGAGCGTGCCGGCGGCGGTGAAGGCGTTGAGGCCCAGTCCGGTCAGGAGCAGCCGCGCGGAGGAGCCGCCGCGGCCGCAGAGCACGAGCAGGGCGGAGGTCCCGAGCGCGCCCGCGAACGCCGCCGCGGGGAGGAACCAGGCGCGTTGCCAGGCGGCTTCGGGCGCGATGCCGAGCAGCAGGGCGATGCCGAAGAGGGCGCCGCCGAAGACTCCCGTCAGTCCCGGGTCGGCGAGCGGATTGCGGAAGACGCCTTGCTGCGCGGCGCCGCCGATACCGAGCGCCAGGCCCGCGGCGAGCGCCGCGAGCACGCGTGGCGCGCGTAACAAGGCCCACGCGCCGCCCTCACCCCAGCCGAAACCTTGGGCACCTACGGAAAGGGCCAGCGCGACGAGGGTCGCAAGTCCGGCGAGGCCGGCCAAGGTCGCGCGCGCCGGCGTCATCAACGGCCCAGCTCGTTGAGCAGGTCGCCCAGCGGATTACGTTTACGCGGAGGCGGCGCGGCCTGTCCGCCGGGCGCGGCCTGCGGAGCCTGACCTGCCGGCGTCGCGGAGGGCGCGTTACGCGTCCGGTCGACGGCGGCCTGCAGTTTTTCGGTGAGGTCGGTGCGGATCTGGTTCAGTGAGCCCGTCACGTTGACGCCCGGGCCGTCAGTGAAGCCGTCGGCGGGCGAGGGGCCCACGCCGAAGCCGAGCACCTGGAAGTATTCCGCGAATTCGCCCGAGCCACGTAGCTGGGTGGCGAACGCCATCGGCCAGTCGGCGAAGCCGGACTTAGGGTCGACATTGATGCCGCCCTTGGCGGAGAGCTGCAGGGTCTCGCTGCGGATGTCGGCCGTCTCGAGTTTGATCGTACCCGAGGCGAGTCGGGAGGCCTTGATGGTCGCGGAGGTATAGGCGAATTCGGCGACGGCTTTCTGGAGCTTGGCGGCCGCGGTCATCGCGGCGCCGATCTTGGCGATCTTCTCGCCCTGCTGCTGGTTCTTGCTGAAGGCTCCGGCGATCATCGCGAGGCCGCCGAGCGTCTCGCCGAGGTCGCCGGCTTTGTTGGCCGAAAGGGACATGCTGCTGTTCTTGTCGCCGAAAGCGCGGATGACGCCGCCGCGCGAGGTGAGTTGCGCGTCCGCCTGGAGGCGACCGAGGAGTTCGCCCGGCGTGCCGCTGATGCTGGTGACGGAAGCGGTGGCGTCGCCTTTGCCTTGGAGGAAATCCTTCACCGCGGGGACCGCCTGGGCGACTTCGCCGAAACTGAACTGCGTGAGGCTCACCGTGCCCGCGAGGGTGTAAGGACCGTTGTTGACGGCGGGTTGGAAGGCGAGCTGGCCACGGCCGCTGAGCGCGCCCTCCGCGAGCCGTCCGGAGAGCTGCGACAGGCGCAGCCCCTTGTCCTGGGCGTCCGCGCGCAAGACGACGTTCTCGGCCTTGATGCCATAGGCCTTGGCGGTGCCGATGGTGAGTTCGAGCGCGCCGGTGTGGCCGGCCCAGAAGGGCGTCCGGTCCGGCGCGGGCGGAGCCGTCGGCGTCTCGGCGACGGTCTCCCCTGTCTTCGGAAGCAGCGAGAGCACGTCGTCGACGTCGATATTGTCGACGGTGACCTTGGCCTGCCAGTCGTGCTTCGTCCCCGCCGTGCGCTGCGTGAGGGTGAACTTTCCTGAGCTGGTGTGCGCGGCCTGCAGGCGGAAGCCACCTTCGGCGTCGAGTCCGTCGGCCTTGGGCGCGTATCGTCCCGTGACGGTCGCCTGCGTGATGCGTCCTTCGCTCTGACGCAGTCCGACGTCGCTGACTTCCAGCGAGACCTTGATCTCGCCGTCTTGCGCGCGATCGGCGCTGGCGCGGTAGCGGCCGCCGGTGACGATGCCCAGCGGGCCGGCGAACGGTTGTTCGGCCAGGGCTCCGAGATCGCCCTGCAGGCGCAGGGTCGTGCCGGCTTCGCCGAGGCCGACCTTGATGTCGCCCGCCGCCAGGACCCGGTTCTGATTCTTCAGCGAGGCTTGGTTGAACCCGATGACCGTGGAATGTTCGCCGACGAGGAGATCAAGGCTGGCGGCGAGGTCGCATTCCTTGACCCATGGCTTGCCGGCCCAGCTCACGCTGGTGTTGGCGAAGGCGAGCGGCGCGCCCTCGGTCCGTACGAAGAGGCCTTCGCGGCTGAAGCCCGCGACGAGGTCGGCGCGCGTGAGGTCGCCGGAAAGTTTGAGGCCGGGTACCACGGCCGCGAGGGATTCCAGCGGAAGATCACGCGCGGTGGCTTCGACGAGGACGCCGGTCGGCCGGGCGCCTTCCGTTGGGAAGGGCTGGCGGAGTTTCAGGGCGAGCAGGTTGCGTCCTTGGCGGAAGATCCGCGCTTCGGCGGAGGCGACCACGGGCGCCTTTCCAGCGGCGCGTTCCACGGCGGCTTTCGCGCTGACGCGGATGCCTTTGAGTTTGTCCACGGGGAGGTCTTCCCAGTTCGGCTGCGAAGCGAGTTCGACGATGCCGAGGTCGACGTCGGCGAGCGCGGTCCAGGCGCCGTCGGCGCCGGGGCGGAGCGTCAGGTTGCCGCCCGCGATCTCGCCGGCCGCGCAGCGGACGCTGAAGGGCCCAAGGGCGATGGCACCGTTGGTGGAGCTGACGGGTAGTTCGGCGTCGATGCCGCGCAGGAGGGGTTTGCCGGCCTGCTCGAGGGTGACGCCGCGCAGGCTGTGCGTACGGATGCTACGGACGGTCGGCTGGCCGTCCTTGAAGGAGACCGAGGCCACGCCGGTCCAGCGTCCGGCCGTCACGATCACGCCTGCCGGCGCAAGGAAAGGATTCAGGGCGAGGAGGTCGGCGTCGTCGGCGGCGATGGTCACCGTCGCGTCGTCGGCGTTCGCCGGTAGCAGGCCGCCCTTCCAGGTCAAGGTCTGCGGGATGGCGATCTTCACGCCGTGTCCCGTGACCGCCAGCCGATTGACGGCGAAGCCCGCGTCGGTGCTCTGCGCGTTCGCGGAGAGGCGCCATTCGGAGCGGACGCCCTTGGGGAGGTTAGGGGAGAACTTGCCGAGGTCCGCCCAGAGCGCCTTGAGGTCCGCGTCGGCCTGCCAGCGCGCGCCTTCGAGTTCCGCCTTGGCGCCGCCGGTGATGCGGACGTCAGGCAGCTGCTGGCTGAGGATACCGAAGCGCGAAGGATCGACGTCGAGTTCAGCGGCGACCGAGGTGCGTCCGGCGAGATGTTCGCCGCGGAGCTTCACCGCGGGACGGCCGGCGGAGTCGCTCATGGTGCCCGTGAAGGTGACGCCCGGTTTGCCGGGGACGGAAGCCGCGTCCAGGATGAAACCGACCGAGCCGGCGGCGGCAGGGCTCGCATCTTTGGCCGCGATGTCCACGCGGAGCGAGGCGAGGTCGTCGAAGAGTGCGTCGAGCGTGACGCCTTCGGCCCCGAGGGGGCGGCGGAACGCGGCCTTGAGGGAGATCTCCCCGCGCGGATCGGTGGTCTGCTTGCCGATGACGAAGCCGGGCCAGGCGATGCCGGCGCGCAGATCGGCCTGACCGCGGGAATCAAAGGCGTCGCCGCGGACACTGAAGCGTAGCAGCTGTCCGTCGGCCAGCTTGACGCGTCCCGTCACGGCGTAAGGCCCGAGGACGAAAGGCGGCAGCGTGGTCTTCGTCGCCGCGGCGGGTGCCGCGGACGGAGGAGCGACGGCTCGGCGCGTGCTGAGGTCCACCTCGAGCGTCTTGAGCTCGAGGCTGCGAAGCGCGTAGGTGCCGCCGACGATGGCGAAGAGGTCGGCTTCGCCTTTCAGCGAGGCCGCGGCGATCTTGGTGCCGTCGGCCAGGACGAGGTCGACGCCATCGGCCGAGAATTTTCCGTCGAGCGAGGCTTCGACGCGGGTGATGCCGCCTTTGATGCCGGCATCGGCGAGCAGCCCTTTGACGCGGGCGCCGAGGGGTTCGGGACGGAGCTGGGATTCGATCCAGAAAAGGGTGGCTCCGACGGCGACGGCGACGAGGCCGACGCTCCAGAGGGTGATGCGGAGAGCGCGGGACATGGGAGGCGAGCGGTCATCTTGCCCGCCCGCCCGGAGCGGGCAACAAAAAGCCCGGTGGAATCGCTTCCACCGGGCTGAAAACCCACGCTCGTAAGCTGCTCAGGCCTGCGGGGTCTGGCCGCCCTGCGGGGGCTTAGGCTTGGAGGCCTGGCCGTCGGCGCGCTTGCGGCGCAGGTAGGCGACCTTCTTCGCCTCGATGTCCTCGTCCATCCGCATGCTGTAGCACTGGACGGAAGCTTCCTTGGTCTGGCTCATCATGCGGCTGCGGCCGTAGCGCATCTCCTTCGCGGCCATGATCGCGTCCTCGTCGAGGAGCTGCTTGAGGTACTCGATCTTCTGCTTGGCCCAGTCCGAGAGGCCCGGGCGCTTCAGCAGTTCCTCGAAGGCCGCCTTGGCTTCCGCGAACTTATGGGTGCGCGTGAGCACCTCGATGGCTTCGATCTTCTCGGCGACGATCGCTTCGTCGATCAGGGCCGCCACGTCGGCGTCGACCGGCAGGACCGAGAACGCAGCGAGGTCGAGTTCCGGGAGTGCGATGAGTTCGGGGCCGAACTTGACCACGTCGCCATCCTTCGTGATGGCTTCGAAGTTCACGGCCGCGAGGGCGTCGGGCTTGGCGCCGGCGCCGATCTTCAGTTCGACGACCGCGACGAGCGAAGCGTCCCAGGGCAGGGTGCCGAGCTTGCGGCTGCGGGCGGCGCCGTTCTCGAGGATCTCGCCGACCAGGCGGGCCTGCACGTCGCTGCCGCCCTGCACGCTGACTTTGACCTGGCGCAGGAAGGAGTTCGACAGGATGGCGAACTGCTCTTCGAAAGCCTCGTCGAGATCGTCCGCGGTCTGGCCGAAATTGGCGACGCCTTCGCCGGCGGTCGCCATGCCCGTCATGAGCGATTCATTGAAGCCGTGGCCGAGGCCGACCGTGGAGGTCGTGATGCCGGCGCCGGCGGCCTTGGTGACGCGGGCGAAGATCTCCTGCTCGTTGACGAGGCCGTGGTTGGCCTGGCCGTCGCTGAGGAGGATGACGCGGGCGATGCGGTCCTTGCGGGTGAAGGGAGCGAGCTGCTTCACCGCTTCTTCCCAACCGCCGAAGAGGTCGGTCGAGCCGCGGGAGTCGATCGCCTGGATACGGCGGACGAGACCCTCGCGGTCGGTCACCGCGGTCAGCGGCTCGACGACTTCGATCCGTTCGTCGAAGGCGACGATGGACACGCGGTCATCGTTGCGCAGGCCGCGGACGATGCGGACGGCGCTTTCGAGGGCGGCCTCGAGGGGGCGGCCGGACATCGAACCGGAGCGGTCGATGACGAGGGCGAGGTCGAGCGGGGCGCGGGGAGTGGCGACGACGTCAGTCGGCTGGCTGGGGGCGACGATGCGGACGAGGACATGCGTCGCTTCGGAGGCGGCGCGGAGGAAGCCCTTCTTGAGGGGCAGGATTTCGATCTTGGGTTGGCTCATGGGTGGATTCATCCCCACCACCATGCCCCAATCCCTTATACTGTCAACACCGAATAAGATACTGTCATACAAATAGCATCAAACTAACACTGTCATAATTATAAATACTTCTTCATCAATGCCTTACTGAAGTTATCGGCGATTTCTATCAGTTCCCCCTTGGTCGGCGTCACGCGGCTGTCGATATTGAAGTGGGCTTCGCACCAATGGGTCAGCCGGACTTTGGTCCATCTTTCGGTCTTCGGTTCATCGCCTCGGGAGGTCGGATTGAAGGATAGCAGCTGATCGAGCAGGCTGCGGGCGGCCGGACTGAGGTCGTCGCGGGCCAGCTCCTTTTTTATCATCAGGCGCAGGGCATCGGCGGGGGACTCGTCGCTTTCGGCGACCTGCTTCATCTGCTGCACCATGGAGAAGCTGGCTTTGCGTACGGGCTTATAGGCAGGTGCCGCGGAATCGTCGACATCGTCGCGGCGGGAGTAGACGACCGGCGACCTCGCGCGATGCACGCTGGGTTCTTCGAGGCCTAGGGCGGCATCGCTCTCGGCGGCGCTGGAGCGGGTCCGGAAGAAGAGCTTTTCCGCTTCGGTGGGCGTGGCTAATTCGTCGATCAGCTTGTTCAGCGAAGTGATCTCCTGGTTCTGCAGGAGCAGGGTGCGGATACGGTCGAGGTCCCAGCCGCGCTCGGCGAGCAGGCGGGCGAGGAGAAGTTGGCGGACCTGCAGCTGGCCGAAGAGGCGCTGGCGGCCGTCGTCGGGGGCTTTCTCCGGGCGGCTCAGGAGCTTCTGGTAGGCATAGAAGCGGACCAGTCGCTCGGAGGAGCGGTGGCGCTCACCGAAGCCGAGTTCGGCCAGCTTTTCGGACACGAAGGTGGCTAATTCCTCGGCGGTGCCTTGGAAGTCCCGGTCGTTCAGTTGGGCGGAGATTTTAAGCATGGCGGACGGATGAAGACATTCTGGTGTCAGTATCTCAAAATTGGCAATTCTATAGTAGATTAAGCCACTGTCAGGAAATCCCCCAAAAGAAGCAGGCCGTCCGGTATCGGACGGCCTGCGAGCCGGCTTCCCTGGAGGGGAGGCTTAGGAGTTGTGGCTGTAACCTTCTTCGCCGTGGTCCGAGATATCCAGGCCGCGGGCCTCTTCTTCTTCGGTCGGGCGGAGGCCGATGACGGCCTTGATCACGTAGGCGAGGATCGCGGTGGCGACCAGGGAGATCACCAAGGTGACACCGATCGCCTTGAGCTGCTCGGTGAGGAGGGTCTTGCCGACGATGTCCTTGAGGTTCGTGTTCAGGTTGCCGTTGACGTCGGCCGTGGCGAGGACGCCGGTCAGGATGGCGCCGAGGGTGCCGCCGACCGCGTGGACGCCGAAGGTGTCGAGCGCGTCGTCATAGCCGAGCTTGGACTTCATGTAGACCACGGCCAGGAAGGGTACCACACCGGCGAGGACGCCGATCAGCACCGCGGAGCTGGCGGTCACGAAGCCCGCGGCCGGGGTGATCACGACGAGGCCCGCGACGGCGCCCGAGCAGAGACCCAGGATGCTGGCGTGCTTGCGGAGGATCCACTCGAGGGCGCCCCAGGTGAAGGCGGCGACGCCCGCGGCAAGCGTGGTGGTCATGAAGGCCTGGGCGCCGACACCGTCGGCGGCGAGGGCCGAGCCGGCGTTGAAACCGTACCAACCCACCCAGAGCATGCCGGTACCGACGGCGCAGAGCACCATGCTGTGCGGGGTCATGGCCTTCTTGCCGAAGCCGATGCGCGGGCCGAGGATGATGCAGAGCAGGAGCGCGGACCAACCCGAGGTCATGTGGACGACCGTGCCGCCGGCGAAGTCGATCGCCTTGATGGAGGCCTTGGCGTTCCAGACGCCGTTCATCTCACCGGTGATGCCCCAGATGTGGTGGGCCATCGGGAAGTAGACGAGGAACATCCAGCCGAGCATGAAGAGCATGACCGCGGAGAACTTCATGCGTTCGGCGATGGCGCCGACGATGAGGGCCGGGGTGATGATCGCGAACATCATCTGGAACATCGAGAAGACGTTCTGCGAGATCCAGTAGGCGTAGTCTCCGTTCGGGGCGGCGCCGACGCCGTTCAGGAAGAAGAATTCGCTGCCACCGAAGAATTTACCGAGGAAGGTGCCGTCGAAGCTCTTGCCGAAGACCAGGGAGTAACCCACGGCCCACCAGAGGATCGCCACCATGCCGGCCAGGCCGAAGCACTGGGCGACGACGGAGAGGATGTTCTTCGAGCGCACCAAGCCGCCGTAGAAGAGGAAGAGGCCGGGCAGCGTCATGAAGAGCACCAGCGCGGCGCACACCATGATGAAGGCGTTGTGACCCGGACCCGCGGAAGCGGCGATCGGACCCGCGGCGACCTTGTCATCTCCAGCCTTCGGGCCGGTGTTGTTGACGTAGGCTTCGAGGTCGGCCACGCGCTGGTCGAGCGCAGGAGCGGCCGGAGCGGCTTTGGCCGCTTCGACTTTGGCGGGTTCAGCCGCCGGTGCGGGGGCGTTCTGCGCCGACGACAGGTAAGGCACTGCCGCCAGGGCGAGGATGGTGAGAGTTCGTAGCAGGGATTTCATGGCGAGAGGTCATTCGCAACCCCCGTGCCAACACCCCGC